>LSQX01339816.1_pt1 | contig 14219 bp, 9 predicted proteins | sample 654561 | NCBI WGS metagenome assembly LSQX01 (sample SAMN04489861, study PRJNA283612) | anaerobic digester metagenome | isolation source: 4 biogas reactors fed with cattle manure at either 37C or 55C with and... | place: Denmark: Kongens Lyngby | collected 2014
GATGTTTCATATGATTAAAATTATTATTTTCACACGATTTTTTATTTTTATATTATGGTGTGTGGAACAAAACAATGAGCTGATTTACTGATTTGATTAAATAATTATCAAATCGTCACATCATCAAATCATCAAATCGATGTATGCTCGTTTCATACGATTAAAACTATTTATACTTGTTATATTCTCGGGTCTCGATCAAAATTTAGATCGATAATTTTCATAGCTTTCTTTTTCAGGCATCACATCCCAACCGGAAAATACACCTCCATAAAAATAGAACGTAACATGAAAGGTTGTCGTACTTTCCGTATCGATAACCTCATAATTCTTAGTAACATCGTATTCGTCTTTTAGTCGATATTCTCCTAGCTTTACTTCTAATTGATTTAAATCATCGTTAAATTGATTTTCCACGATCTTTAATTCAGATTCAATATGCTGGTTACGACGCATCTGCTGATCCAGATTACGAATATAGTCGGAGGCCGTGTTTACTTGCAACGCGCGCAGGGCAATTTCTTCCACTTCCTTCCAGTCGGAACCCTTTATCTCATCTCTTTTTGAAGCCTTTGCCAAACTCAGGTAGGCTTTCATGCGCGTATCCACGGCATTCATGATTCCCTCGTTCTCGAAAGGGTCGGATTTAACCTGTTGCCTTCTGGCAGGAGTAATCTTGGATTCCGCACGTGCTGTTCTAACACTATCTGCATACAGTTTAAACCGGGCACGTGTTTCGGGAGAGCGTAAACTATTTATTGTAAATATAGCAATGCCTTCGGCCCCGTTGTTAAAAGCAGCATCCATACACTCGAACATGGCAGGACCATCCACCGCCGTCAAACCACAATAAAGTGTCGTCATGCTGTTTTTTTGTTCTACATTGTCCATGGTACAATCTTCAATAAAACTCACGTCCCCGGTGTAAAAATTGTAGTATATCATAGGGAATACAATATCCAGGTTCCATTTTCCCCAGTCCTGTCGAACCATCTTACGAGACATGGCCGGTGTTGGGAAAGGAGAAGCGGCCATTACTTTACCGTATGAATGAACCACTTCTGCAATTTCGTTCGCCACTTCCGTGATTTGATCACACCGAAACTGCAACCATTTCTCGTCGGCAGACGGATCTTCCTGTTCTCGCGGGTCATACCCGTGTTTTTCCTTGAAGACGCGAATCATCTCCGGATGATACCCGTAATCCCATTCAGGATATTCACGGTCTTGCACGATACCATAGCGAGGCCATAAGGTAGTAGGCAAAATAACATCTACAAAACGGTGGTAATCGATAGCTATCCCTTTTAGCCCTTCTACCTCGCAATAGGCCCTGATTTTATTTTTAATATGTTCACGGACTTCAGGAAGGGCCGGGCACATGAATTTGTAATAATCTACATAAGCCCTGGTATCTGCCAGGCTTTCTCCCTTACGATTCACGCTAAGCCATTCGGGGTGTTCCTTCACTATTTCATCCCGGTCATGTTCAAGATTCATGGTCCATAGCCAGGCATACACTTCTATGCCATGCTCGTGGGCAATGGGAATAGCTACCCGGTAATCATCCGGAGTGGGAGCATTTAGGATCAGCCCGTCGAGACCGGCCTCTTTCATTACCACGCAAACCGAATCCAGATTCATCCCGGGACGGTAATTCAACCATGTCCAGAACATCGGGTATTCTTTTTCTTGTCCCTGTTCTGTTCCGGAACAGCCCGCTATACCGGTAATTGAAAGTATTAGAATGGATAATTTCAATAATTTCATCATTATCTATAATTTAAAAATTTGATGTACCTCAGAATTAGATTTTCAATTTAATATGGATCCGTCCCAACAGCCAGGTGATGCCGATAATCACGAACGCGAAACAAAGGCTATTTATAATCCCCATGAAACCATGTGTAAACCAGTCCGGTAAGACGATGCCGGTCAAATCCGCTAACCCGTACGAAACGTACGGCACCAAATAACAGGTCAACGTGGCGGTTCCCGCCGGTTTGATTATATTTAACCATCCCGCCCTGCCTGTATCGGAAAGCCAAGTCAATAGCGCGTAGACAGCAATGACAATCGCGATAACATAAAATACCCAGGTGGGAGTAGCGCTCAGTTTGGATAAAATCCAGAATTGTCGCGAGATAAATCCGGCCAGCCAGAAAAGGATCACGATAGACGCCACGTATATAATTTTCTTCTTGTTATCTATATGGCTGTATTTAGTGCTGAGTAATGAAAAGATTACCCCGCCCATCGTAAATGCGGGCAATGCTCCATTTCCTATATGCAAGATACTTAGCATCTCGTTATAGAAATTCGGCCGCGGGAGCTCCAATATGGCAGAACCTCCCCATACCTCGTTCATACGCGAGCCCAGTATACATATTATTACAAACGCGATCCATACCGGGATAAGGTATTTTAACCGGTCGCGGGAGAATACATATATCAACGCGCATACAAGATAAGCCCAGCCGATGGAGCCAAGTATCCCCCACCGGGCTGCAAACAGGCCTCCTTTAGGATTCCTGAAAGTGATGGTCAGGTAGAACAGTATGAGTACCCCAACAACTTTCAGGACAGTGTAAAAGATTTTCCGGTTTTTATCTTTTGTCCGGGGATATTGATTCCAGATACAAACAAAAGCTATAACCATCAGTATCCAGTACACTCCTATTTTATAACTGACTTCAGGAGATAACCGGGCCTCGGAATTGGTGATGAACGCCCCCATTACCAGTAGAGCGAATGTACGTGAAAAGATATGTCCGATAGTCGATTCCGCGGATAATCCCTTGCTGTACCTTCTCTCTATGGCAAAGGGAATAGACATCCCCACGACAAAGAGGAAAGCGGGAAAAACAACGTCGGCCAATCCCATGAAATCTTCTCCGCGCGCGGCATGATCCAGCCAACGGGGGACATCATGTATTTTCCAGAAATCGTTTACAAAGATCATGACGAACATGGTCAGTGCCCGCAAGAGGTCAATCCCAACATTCCGCCGTGTAAAATCTATTTTCGCGTTGTAATTCATACAATCACATTAATTTAAGACATTTTTTCGATCCTACCTACATTGGTAAATGTTTCAACAGCAATTCTTTGCTTTTATTTATGTTCTCCCTACCGCTGGACTCGATGCCGTACCAACCTCTGAACCCGGTATCATACGTCATTTTTATCATTTTTTCAGTAAGCGCATCAGACGGTTGGTTCCTGAAAGACATTCCTCCGGCATAAGGAAGGGTTTTTTGAAGAAACTCAACGTTGTCAAAGTCACCTCCCGGTTGTCTCCAGTCGGGCAGAATCCCAAAATACTTGCTGTTGACCTCCTTCATCAGAGATACCATCCAGTCGGCATCGTTAGAAACACCACCATGGTTTTCGATTAAAATGCTGATGTTGGCAGGCCTCGCGTACTCGAGCATCATATTGTATGTCTCTGCAGACCATTTCAATGCTTCGGTTTTGGATATACCTTTCTCACCGATGCAATTTGTACGGATAGCATGACAACCCAGGTATTGCGCTATATCGATCCATTTGCGATGGTTTATAACCGTTTGCTTTCTCTCCTCTTTTGATGGAGTACACGTTTCGCCTTCGGCATCCACCATTATCAATACCATCTGAACACCATAATCCTCCGCATTCTTTTTTAGGCGGTTCAAATAGTTGAATGTAGGCACTTCGAAAAGGGTATTAACAAACTCAATCCCATTTATTCCGAAATCTTCCCGGGCTATTCTTGGAAAATCCAGGTTAGTCCATTTGCCGCCGCGTATCTCATCCACTAAGGCCCATTGAGCAAGAGAGATATCATTCTTGCCAATCAATACCGACTCCTGAGCAGCCTGTACGGTCTGCGTTCTTAACAGTGAGGGGGCAATCAAACTCCCGGCCCCGATTGCAAGTGATTTACCGATGAAACCACGACGAGTTACATGTTTCATATCTGTTATTCTTTATAAATTAATAATTCTATATCCTTGTTCCTATTATGCTAAATGTCCCATCCCTCCCTGTATTCAGAGCGATCCAAGTATTTGTTGGCCTCGGGTATATTCGTGACTTTCCTCTCTTTGTGATCATAAATTACTTTTCGCCTCGCCCTCAAAGCCACTGAAGCAAGTTGGGCTGTCTCGAGCACGGGCAAAGCATCTGATATACTTCCGGGCGATTGTTTTCCACTTCGAAGCGATTCAATCCACGCGTCTGTATTGGTGGTTTGTTGGGGAGCTCTTTCAGGAGAGTCTTTAGAGCCTGTAACAGAGATCATCCTCGACTCCGGTACAATAACCGGATTTTCACACCTGAAACCTCCAATAATTTTTCCTTTATCTCCAACGAACATCATTCCTTCGCTCTCCAGTTCTTTATTATCCATTTCTACTTCAGGAGGCGTTGGAGGACGCATTCCGCCATCGTACCAGAACAAATCGAAAGGACCTGTTCCCTTTGTCTGGTCAAATTTCCACCTGATCACGGAAGATAAAGGGAAAGAAACATCATTCGTGACCCCGATCATCTCATTGCTTTCACCTACCGTTCTCGTGGTCGTACCCATTGACTCTATCGAATAGGGGGGGGCATCTATTCCGAAAGTTCTAAATAGGGGCCATAAACTATAAATGCCCATATCGGCGATGCTTCCCGCTCCAAAATCATACCATCCACGATAATTAGTATGCGTGTAACCGGGGTGATAAGGCCGGTCAGGCCAGGCGCCTAACCATAAATCCCAATCAAAACCGTCGGGTATTTCAGGGCGTTCGGTAAAATAGCTTGCCCATTGCTGCCATACAGGTCTGTACGACCAGTTATGAATCTCCCTTAATGTCCCGATCACACCATCGTCAATCCATTTTTTAACCATTTCATAACGATCATGTATTGGCGACCATGCAAGCATATGGGTAACAAGGTTGGGGTGTTTTTTCACTTCGTTGACAACCGCTCTTATATCATGAACCCGAACACCCAGTGGCTTGTGAGCGATAACATGCTTATTCTTTCTGAGAGAATTAATAATTAACGAGGGATAGGCATGATCGGGAACAACTATTTTAACGGCGTCAACACCGTTCTCTTTCTCGAGCATTTCCCGAAAATCTGAATAAGCCGTACACCCTTTATAGCTTCCCAGGTTTCTTTCTTTTGCATAGTATTTATTGATGAAATCCTGTCCGCAGTCTCTCCCCGCGGTAACATTCACGTCTCCTCCCCAGCCGGAATCACCGATTAAACCGCGAATGCGCCTTTTTAATCCGTCACCTGCAGACCATTGGAGATATCCAATGGGGTACTTGTTCGGATCACAAACGGAAACAACCTGAACTCTTTCATCGGGAATAAGGCTTGTCAGTTCTCCTAATTGTTGAGTACCCACTCCAATAAGGCCAAGATTGATCTTATCACTCGGGGCAACAAAGCCGGCACCTCCCAGAACGTTCCTTGGAATAACCGTGAATGCAAGAGCGGATCCGGTATAACTTAAAAAATCACGTCGATTGATTGCTTTCATAGTAATATGTATTATTTTACCATTGAATTTACTGCTGTTATCCTCGATACCCGCTTATTTAACGTTAGATATTGTAATCTTTTCTGTGCCGGGTATTGCCTGATACATGACGAAAGTAGAAGATCCTTCACGTTGGATCTTAACTTGTGCTACTGATTTTCCTTGCTCTATCCTGGCTTCCTCCCACTCCGGATTTACATGCGTTTTTAAAGTAAGAGGAATATCATATAATTCTTTATCCAGCGAATGAGCCAGGGTTACATTGATGTACTCGCCTTCTCGCGAGGAATTTACGGTTGCATTCATTCTCTCTTTCATATACCTGGCGACATCGCCGAAGGTGGCAATCCAGAGATCCTCTTCTCTTAACTTGATATAAGAGAAGAATTCATCGACAAGTTGGCTTGTAACGGCTTCCCAACCAATACCGTCAATACCGTGTAATACAAGTACAAGCCAGATGTTATCTCGCGATGCGGTGGTGTCAATCCACGCTTTCATTTCTTCAAGCGTGCTTCTGGAGATGATACCGCGTTGCCACTGGACATATTCGAACTCGGTGCTGACGGGTGTTCCGCGGCTGCCGCGGTTCAATTCGAGCAAATATTCCTCGGGAATCCTGTTCCTCAGGGCAGGGTACACTTTGTACGCGTAGTGCATGGCCCTTTCATCTTCGGTGCCATACGGGCATTCGGCCGAAAACGTATACCTGATCCCTATCCGCTCCAATAGTTCCTGGCGGCTTTTTTCAAGCTCGTACATAAGGTTGGGTTCGTCGAGCGCGCTCGCGTACGGGTGGGTAACCATGTGGCTTGCAAATTCATGTCCTTGCAGAACATACGTTTTCACCATATCCCAGGTAAGAACGTTTACATTATTCACGGTCCTGCTTTCCGATACTTCGGGCTGAAGTTCGCCGTTAGCCACCTTTTTGTAAAGCTCATCAAGTATTTCATAAGCCTCTTCCATCCTGCCGGCGTCTATCCGCGCCCCTGCCCGGGTAAAATAATCGCCGGTTCCTCTAAAACCCAGATACCTCGCCGCGGAAGCCCTTTCATACACGTTGTCTTTATCGGTCGGTATGGTTTTGGCTTCATTGATAATCTGCTCCACGGGCCTGCCAATGAATTTCCCCGTGTATTTTGACCCCGGCAATGACCCGGTATTGATAAAGAAAGTACCCGGAAGTTCCAACCGGTTCATGATCGGAACAGCTTTACGAAACTGGTTGATTGAACCATCGTCGTACGTGATTGAAACAGCTCCCTTCTTCCCATCCTGCCATTTGGTAATTTCGGTTTGTCCGATTGAACCTTGTGAAAATACCAAACCGACCGCCAGCATGTTAAAAAACCCAATTATCAACTTTTTATCGCGTAAGGAAATCATATTCAAATATCTATTTGTTGAAAGGTCATTATTTATTTATACCTTTATTTTAATTTTAAACCGTTCCAATAATGCCGTTACTCCTATGCATAAAAAGGCAAAACCGGCACACTTAATTAACCCGGGCGCGCCCTCTCTCATCCAACCCGGTAATGACAAGCTTAGAAACCCGTAGATCACGCTGTAAAGGACATACGGAATAAGATAACAAGTAAGTGTAGCCGTGCCTGCAGGCTTAATGATATTGAACCATGACGCCTTACCCCTGGATACCGCCCATTGGATCAGACCATACATACCGATTGCAGCGGCCGAACAATACAATACCCACGGAAGGGTGCCCCGGTTTTTGGAGATGATCCAGAAATTATTGGAGATGGCCGCGCTAATCAACAAAACGGCCACGGCTAGAACGAGATACAGGGCTTTTTTCCGGACCGCGACATGGGAATAGTTGACAATAATAAGCGAAAACAATATACCTCCCATGGTAAATGCCACATTAGCCCCGGATCCTATATTCACTATATTTAACAGGCTATTGAAAAAGCTCTCCCTCGGGATTAGCTGGCTACTCTTCACCATACACAATAGGATAAAGACCAACCAGAAAAAGAATATTTTCGGGATTTTATCCCGGACAAACAAATAAATGAAACTGCAAACCAGGTAAGTCCACCCGATTGAGCCCAATATACCCCACCAGCGGGTCTGCAGGATTCCGCCTTTTGCATCACGGAAAATCAACGCCAAATAAACAAGAATCAAAACCCCAAGAACCTGTAAGGCCGTATATAAATGACGGACGGGCTTTTCCGTCTTCGGATATACATTCCAGATCATCAAGAACGCCGCGACCATCAACACCCTGAAAACGTCCCTGCTCATTCCGATATCACGTGAAATGCCATATTCGGTATTCACGGTAAAAATACCCATTATCAGCAAAGCGAATGTACGTGTCAGAATATGCGAAACCGTGCTGAGTTCTGAATGACCTTTACTGAACCTCCGCTCGATGGCGTAAGGAATAGACATTCCCACTGCAAAGAGAAAAAGTGGAAAGACCACGTCCGCCAAACCGAGAAAGTCTTCATTCGTTCTGGCATGCTGCATCCAATGGGGCACACCTTTCACACTCCAAAAGTCATTCACGAAAATCATCAACAACATAGTCAATGCTCTTAAAATATCGATGGCTGCATTGCGTTGTGTAAAATCGAGTTTGTTCATAATTCCAATTCTCTTACATTGTCCCCAAACAGGCTCCAATGTCATCCCTAAGTCAGACTTTTATCTGCTTTCAGGAGTAAACCCACGACAATCCTTCACTCTTTTATCTTCATTACCCCGTTGTAAACCGCTTTCCGCAAAGTACCCAATGAATCATCAGAGGAGTATTGCCAAAACATAGCACCTAACAGGCCTTTGTCATGTAAATATTCACATTTATACGCGATGGCGCGCGGTTCTTCATACGTGTGGACAAAATTCCCGTCTTTGTCAGCCAAATAGGCAGCTTTAGCAAGATCGTCCCATTGTGGTGTATAATCGGTCTGGGAGTCAATATTGCCGAAACGAACTCCACGAAGGCCTTTACCCCCGAAAGGAATGCCCAATGTTAACTTATGTGGAGGCATGCCTGAATCAATGTGAGCGACTACAGCTTCGTCAACCGAGAGTCTCCAGGTATGTTCCGAACGGTAAAGTCCCGCGTTGTGGTAAGGATATGGATCATTCGAAGGATTATTCATATCATACGTCATGATATTTACAAAATCAAGATATGGTTCCACCGCCCTGAAATCAACATATCTTGCATTGGCGGACGAAGCGAACGTTAATAATTTATCGTCCCCTATTTCATCACGAATGTCGCGTACCAATAAAGTGAAATTTTCCGTATCATCAGGCGATGAAGAAATTCTCCCTAAAGAACTGGTAGGATATTCCCAATCCAGATCAATCCCATCCAAATCGAATTGCCCGACAACACGCTGGCAGTCGGCCGCGAATGCTTTACGGTTGGTTTCATCGGCTGCCATTTCGCTAAAACGCCCACTTCCCCAGCCACCTATGGAAAGCATGATTTTTAATTCCGGTTTCTTTTCTTTCAAGCCGACCATCAGTTCCAGGCGCTCTTCATTATCAATACGTATACCGTTAAACTCCTCGTTCACATGACCAAAAGCATAATTTATATGCGTAAGATACGTCGGATCGGGAATATCGTCATTCCATGAGGTGACATAAGCTAACACTACAGGCTCCGGTACTGATTTTATACTCCCGGTGTACCTTAAAGAACACGCGGAAATAACCGCTAACACGAATAAAAAAATTAAATACTTCTTCATACTATTTTTATTGATCAAAATTATCAAAGGTATATATCTCAATAGCAGACAGGCTGAACGCCGTTGAAGCATCCGCCTGCTCAATGCCACTGACACTTTGCCCGCTGACACCGCCGGAACCTCGCCGGCCAACCATTCCCACGGCCGGGGACACCCCCACCAGTCCCGTGGGTATAATCCTCACGTACCGCCCTTTGGCCTGAACGGGCAGGATAATATTGGTCATTATCGAACCCATCCTGCTGTTGTCGTAGTTTGCCACAACCGTGTACACCATGTTGTCTTCGCTGACTTCGATCCTGATATGGTCCGGACGTCCGCGCAGGTTGTTAACATGATTCCATCTGAGCATGATCCGGTCGAAGTTGTGAATGCTTTCCAAATCCACGACAAACGCTCCTTCCTCCGGGGTCAGGGCCGCGAAGGTATTCATGTCGGAGTCGATGAATGTCTTGCCGTTATCCGCGTTTGTTTGCCCACCGGGCGTTATGGCCGTGGCATTATCAGGATTAGTACCGCCGATAACCGGTTTCCCCCGGGCGATATTGTTGGAGCCGCCCACGGGTACGTTCCTGTAAATATTCGTGGCGGCGCGGGAATCGCTGCCGTTAATCACGTTGTTATAGCAGTTCACGGTTATATAGGCGTTACCCGCCAGGTCCGACCGGTTATAAGAGATGCCGATCTCGCGGCTTTCACCGGGAAACAGCGTAAAGAGGTTGTCGTCATAGAGGACCGGGGCCACCAGCGTTCTCCTGTCACTGCCGGTATATGCCTTCAATTCAACCGCGTACGCGATCTTGCCGGTAGGATTACCGATCCTGTACGTCAGCACGTTTTTATCGCCGACCCTCTTACTTGCTACCCGGGATACTTCCAAATCCACCGCCGGAAGCTGGTTCAGCTGGGTCAAATCTCCCACCTGATAAGTCCCCGACCTGTTCCAGGCATGGCTGGCGCCGGCCACGTCGTTCCGCATGGGTTCGGCATACGAGTTCAAACTGAGCACGTTGCCCTCGGCATCTTTTAACTCCAGGCGGATAAAATAAACATCCGACGCGGGCTTGACCAACGAAGCCTGAATATCGTCATAGTCCCAAAGATCAATTACGCCATAAGCATCGGTAATCTTTCCGTAATAGTTGATCCGGTAAGGTTCGTAAGCCCCGGAATGATCCTTGATCAATCCTATAATTTTGGGTTCTAAACGATTGACGCCCGATGCGGCATATTCCACCGCTGCCGGCGCACCATCGGCCGGGATATTTACCGTCTTCTCGAGGGGTGTGCTGATCAGGTTGCCGTCGATATCATATATAGACATAGTAGCTACAGCCCCAAGGTATGCATTAAACGTATTATTGACCACGCTGACGCACTTTTGATACCTATTATACATGATATGAACCGGTTCATTCCCTTTTCTGGCTCCATAGGTGCTGCCATTCGGGTTCATATAATAATCAAACTGGTTCCAGAACATGACCGGCCAGGCATTATTCAGCATCCAACTTATAAAACCGCTGGTGTTCTTATAACGGTTCACGTTCAACGCTTCATACTGGGCCCTTTGCAGTTCATACTGGAAAACCTGCGCCCGTGTTATAAATTCATCAAAAGTGGCGGAAGCCCCGTAGGAACCGTCTATAAACAATACATGCTGTCCCAGGTTATTAAAGCTGCCCCTGCACGTGTGATAGTTCCACACGTTGTAATTTTCCGCCGAATTATACGGCCACAGGTTTGCTTCGGGTAGTATTCTTCTCACGGTTTCCTGAACGGGAATGCTCCCTCCTCCCCCGCCTTCGGAGATGAAACCGTAATTACCCCTGCGGTCAAAGTAGTACCAGGTAGGCGACTGGCTGTCGTAGGTGGCGTCCATGTGCATGCCCCCTGTCACTCCTGTCAGGGTAGCAAGCTTGGCGGAACCGCTGCTACAGTTAACCCCTATCTCCAGCCACCTGAGGTTCGCTTCGATTTCAAAATATTTCTGCTCGACATTTTGACCGTTCACCCCCTGGCGGGCTATACTGGGCGGGTCGTCGCTGCCGTTAAACCAGAGAAACATGCATGGATGTTGCCGGGCGTTGCGCAATTGCGCGTACAGGGATTCAAAAGCCACGAAGCGTTCCGCTTTCGAAAATGAACCCGGGCTCTGCCAGCGGTCACAGCAACACCAACCTGTCATAAGCAGGATGCCGTTCTCATCCATGAGATCCAGTAAATCATTATCGAAGAACTTACCTTCGTCGCGGATCATATTCATGCCCATGTATTTCACGTATTCCACCACGGCCTCATTGGTTCTCTTGTCGTGACGCAGGAAAAGATCCGAGGCGCAATAACCGCCGCCTTTAAGCAACACCGGCCGGTGATTAACATACACCTGCAACATGTTGGACAGGTGGGACGCGGCTATTGTATCCGCGTCATTATTGGCATAAGGCGATACGTTCACTTCCGCGCCTATCTCACGTATGCCGAAACGGTGATGCAGCCTGTCGCTTACAATCCCGTCCACACTGAATTCGTAGTCAACGGTATAGAGTGGCTGATCCCCGGAGAGATAGGGCCACCAGAGCCGGGGTTCTGCAAGATTTAACCGGGGGTGATCGGCCGCCCTTAATTCGATTTCCCGGTTATAAGCATCGGCAGGAACAGTCACATTCTCTTCGGTCACGGTCGCGACGGTATTTCCGTCCGGATCCCTGATCACTGCCGTTAACGTTCCGCTTACGCTGGCTGTTGTAAAATTGCTTACATCAACATATAGATTCAAACGGGCCCCCTTGTGGTCAACGTCAACCTTGGATGCCACGGCCGGATTGGCTAGCCTGGCACTTCCCGAAGTGTGCAAGAAAACTTCACCGGTCAGGCCCATCATGGCATCTGCAGGACGAGGATTCCAGTCCACCCAGTAGTAGGCTAAGTCGTCGCGGTATACTGGCTTGGTAACCTTGACTTTAATATTGTTTTTTACCCTGCCCACGGTTACCAGGTCAGTAATATCTATGTCATAGGTACGCATCGTTCCGATGAATCGCGACGTATACACGTCGAAATCCGAAACACCTGTCAGACTGCCCGCGCCATCGGTCTCGAAATCCGTCACCCCGGCGTCCGGATCCAACAGGGTAGGTCCGTTTTTAAGATAATCTTCGTCCGGAATATTATTGTATTTGTTGATGACCTTTGTCCCGTTCACGTAGATTTCCCCGGTATAGCTTATACCCTTGAACGTGAGCGTGATTCTTTTACCCGCCTCACTGGAGGGAACGATAAAGTCGGTGCTGTACCACCATTGATTGTCAAAGTCCCCGGGAGGTATTTTGGACAGATTGTCACTGAAATACACGTTTATATTTCCGTCGTTGTCGGGCTCAAATAAGCTGTCATAAACACCATTGTCAACCAGGTTCCCTAAAACGGTCCCGGGAACCGCCGCCCTTATCCAGCCGGAGGTTGGATAATCCGCTTCTTTTACTGCATCATCTGCAACGGTAACGGCTATGGCTTTCAAGCCCGGCGTTGTCGCGGATACGGCAGGGGCGATCTTCCATTCCGTCAGTTGCAGGGAGTAAGGCTCCCCTTTCGAGGTACAACCGGGAATTGCCGGAGCTACCAAGAGAATGGCCAGAACCGCTGCAAGGCATCTTATCAATTTAATGTACTTCCTGCTCAAATAATGTTGTCTCATACTAACTGGAAAATTCGAAACGTGACTGTATACAAAATCGCGTATCATATGTTTTTATTATCATTCCTTCTAAATCAATGCATAATTATTTATTTAGTTTCTTAAATTCCTCCATCAAAAATTTTAATGTTCGTGCGTCCCCTCCCTGATTTCGTTGTGCACGGTCTGTTTCTGTCGTCGTTATTTTATATGTTTCAGGGTCATAATAAACTTTCATAAAAGCATCTGCACCGGACCACACGGTGGTAACAATACCTTGGAAATGCTCTCTCATAACCCGACTTGATTGCTGACGAAAATCGATCGTATTTTTCAATTGTGTTGCCGCTACTTCCGGGTTATTCCACGGACTGGTAGCAACATCGAAACCTTTCATGGCGAAATACACGCTTGTCAAATCGGCACGGTTATAATGCCAGTCACAAATAAATACACTTTTGGGGATCATGTCGATAGCGCGGTGCGTATTGTTATAACTGCCTTCCCAGAGCCCTATACCCGTGGTTTTACCATCGATCAGTCGGTCGCCCCAGATCATAAGTCTGCGGTTTTTCAAAGCCAGGTGGTTACTAATCTTCGTCACCTCACCTGCAAAAAGTTCGGCCTTGTCTCTTCCACTACAACGCGGACACTTGTCATCCCCAATGTAAAATACTTCATCCATGCCCGCGTGAAAATATTCTGCCTCGAACGCGTCCATCAATTCATCCACCAAGGCAAAGACCACTCCATGAACGTCGGGATGAAGCGGGCAATAACTTTTACAATACAACCCGGCCGGGTTGGGCCAGGGGCCGTGGTCCTCCTCGGGATTTATATGAGGTGTTTCATCAAACTCCGGATAGACACGCAACAAGTTATGGGTAGTCTTTGCCCATGACTGATGCCCCAGTAAATTAACCTGGGGAGCTATTTTTATGTTGTGTTTTTTACATACATCAACAATTTTCTTCACATCGTCCTTCGAGAGCGGGTTCGAGTCCCTTAGTTCCGGATGACTTTCATAATCATAATTCCAATCGACACGGAGAACAAGCAAATTAAAATGAGCCGGGGCTAACTCTTCTTCGATAAATTTCAGGAAAAGATCCACCCCTCTAACAGATGGTGCGGAAATAGCCAAGCCACGGACCGGTAAGACATTGTCAATTTTTTCGGTTGATACGGCTTGCCCAAAAGAGACCTGTAAGAAAAGCAAAAACAAGAAACTTAACACTACATTTTTCATATGTAAATTGTTCGATAT
>LSQX01024243.1_pt1 | contig 14218 bp, 10 predicted proteins | sample 654561 | NCBI WGS metagenome assembly LSQX01 (sample SAMN04489861, study PRJNA283612) | anaerobic digester metagenome | isolation source: 4 biogas reactors fed with cattle manure at either 37C or 55C with and... | place: Denmark: Kongens Lyngby | collected 2014
CTTGCTATCTTTACCAATTTTTGAAATCCCAAATGATAAAGCGAGGATAAAAGGAACTGCTAAGATTCCCGTAGTCGCACCAGAGGCGTCAAAAGCTAAAGAAATAAAATCATTAGAAGCGAATATCGCCATAATAAATAACACCGCATAAATGACGGTTAAGACGATATTTAAAGGTATTTTATAGATAATGCGAAGAAATCCAAAAGCGACCATGATTGCCATTCCAACCGATACAACTATGAGAATAGTTATATTGCCTACTTGACCGCTAGAAACGAGTTGTACTTGATCGGCTAAAACGATAAGACCAGGTTCTGCAATCGAGATAAAAAAGCCTAAGACAAGACCTGCGACAATGATCAGCCAAAGCTTATTGCTTTTAACAACTGTTTTACCGATTAAACCACCTAATGGCTCAATGGCTAAATCAACACCGAGTAAAAATAAAGATAAGCCAAAGATGATAAGAACTGCTCCGATGACGAAACGCCAGACGAGATAATCTTCAATCGGCGCAACCGTAAAATTCAAGATCAAGACAATAACCAATATTGGTAGTACGGATATTGCGTTATCTTTAATTTTACTGGCTAGAGCATTCATCCAACTACCTCCATTACTATATGACAAAAATAATCACTAACATTTTAACTAATGACAAAAATCATTACAAGTTAAGATGTATATAATACAAATTTGCTTATTAATTAAACCTAGCAATTGAAAAAAACGACATCTAGGGCACATTTTCCTTCAATGTGAAAGCAAATGTGCTAGAATACATAGCGGATGATATATCATCCAAATCTTATCTTAATTTAATAAGCTACATTTATAAGGAGAAAAATATGGCAAGAATTGAATCTATCTACGCTCGTGAAGTCATTGACTCACGCGGCAATCCGACGATTGAAGTCGAGATCAGAACTGCATCCGGTGCTTTTGGGCGAGCAATTGTCCCAAGCGGTGCTTCCACTGGCGAAAGAGAAGCGGTTGAACTTCGAGATGGAGATAAAAAACGTTTTGGTGGTAAGGGAGTTTTAAAAGCGGTTAAAAACGTCAATGAAATCATCGCCCCTGAAATTCTTGGAATGAATGTCTTAGATCAAGTTGAAATCGATCAGAAGTTAATTGCCTTAGATGGAACAAAGTTCAAATCTAATTTAGGCGCTAATGCGACTTTAGGAGTTTCTCTAGCAGTTGCTAGAGCTGCCGCAGATTTGCTCGGCATTCCTCTATATCGTTATATCGGTGGGACTAATGCAAAAACTCTTCCAGTTCCGATGTTAAATGTCATCAATGGTGGGGCACATGCTGATTCTAGCGTTGATTTCCAAGAATTTATGATTATGCCTGTTGGCGCACCAAGCTTAGTTGAAGCACTCCGGTGGGGTAGCCAAATCTTTAACGCTTTAAAAGCAATTTTAAAAGCGGATGGTGATGTCACAGCTGTTGGTGATGAAGGCGGCTTTGCCCCCAACTTTGAAAGTGATGAACAGGCGTTGACTTTTATTGTTGATGCTATCAAGCAGGCCGGCTTTACTCCGGGACGCGATTTCTACATCGCTTTGGACCCCGCTTCGACCGAGCTCTATGAAGAATCAAAAAAGGCTGGCCGGGAAGGCGATTACTATTTCTGGAAATCCAACATGTTCAAAACACGTGAGGAAATGGTTGAATATTGGGCCGACCTGGCCGACCGTTACCCGATTATCTCGCTGGAAGATGGCATGGCAGAAGAGGACTGGGAAGGCTGGAAGCTTTTGACTGAGCGCATTGGCGATCGGGTCCAACTGGTTGGCGACGATCTGTTTGTCACCAATACGAGTCGTATCCGCAAGGGTATCGAGCAAAATATTTCAAATTCTGTATTGATCAAACTTAACCAGATTGGCACGCTTACTGAAACGTTGGAAGCAATCGAAATGGCCATGCGCAACGGCTGGACAGCTATTGTGTCACACCGTTCCGGCGAAACCGAAGATGTCACCATTGCCGATGTAGTCGTAGCGACAAACGCTGGCCAAATTAAGACAGGTGCGCCTTCCCGTTCGGACCGTGTTGCTAAATACAATCAGTTACTGCGCATTGAAGAATCACTCGGCATTGCCGCGTCTTACGCCGGCAAGCAAGCTTTCCGTGTGCCTGTGAAGCCAAAGCAGTAATTCGCGTTTGCAGTTGATTACGAACTTATTTATAGATTAGCGATTGTTTATAGCAAAGTACTGATTTACTATCGGGATCGTAAAACCAGCACAGTAAATTTTGTAACAAATAAAAATCAGCGTCTGCGAACTTTTTAGTCTGGCAGGCGCTGATTTTTTTGTGTAGTTGAAGCTTTTCGTAAGAGTATTCCTGCAATCGTGTGCGGATACCGGCTATAACTTAACCTTTAACGGAAGCTGACTCGGATTTCAGAATCTTGACCAGCTCGCGCAAATGCGGCGGTTTACCATACATCAAAACACCAATACGATAAATCCTGGCCGAGAGCCAGCCTAAGCCAAATATTGTAGCCAGCATCAACAGGATCGAAATTATTACCTGGATCAGCGGTACGTTTGTCATGCTCATGCGGACAAACATTGTCATTGGCGCAAAGAAGGGGATCATCGAACTGACAACTGACAGGGTTGAATCGGGTGTGACCATGATTATGAATGAAATCATCATGCCGGCGACAAATAACAATGTAATTGGCGTAGTACTGGTGTTGATGTCCTCAGTGCGACTAACCAGCGAGCCCAGAGCGCCAAATATGAACGCGTACATGAAATAGCCGAGCAAATAAAACAACAATGTCATTGCCAGCGTCTGCAGAGGCAGGGCAAAGGCTGACTGAACCATGGGAATATCAACAAAATAGTCGGCATTGAATTGATAAGCGATAAATGCTGTCAAAATGAAAACAGTTATCTGGAATAATCCGGCCAGACCTGAGCCAATTACTTTACCGAACATCAGGCTCATGGGGTCGGCAGAAGTAATCAGCATTTCCATCGAGCGGTTGCTTTTTTCCGAGGCGACTGATGTAGCCACCATTTGGCCGTAAATCATTACCGTCATATATAAAAGCATTAAAAGCACATAAGTGGACAGGTATGTCTGTTCCATTGATTTGCCGATATCGCTCACTGTTTCAACCGTTACCAGCTCAGCTGGGGTCAACATGGTGTTAATTTCAGCTTCCGAAAGCCCCAGAGCAGCCATTTGCTGAGTCTTGTACCAGCTCTCCATCATCCCATACATCATTGCTGGCATGGCATCGTCTACCCCAGCCCTTTTTATGATGGCAGTGTACTTGGCAGGACTTTCGATCACAAACACGCCGCGTGCTTCGCCATTATCAACTTGTGAACGCAGTGTTTCGAGCATCGCGGGCTCTGCTGTCGCTAAACGCAAATCAGGCAGAGCAGCACGTATTGTCTCCAATGCCGGCGCATTACCGCTGCGGTCGATAATGTAGACTGTGGACGCGGGATCGTCCGTCGGTTCTTGCGGCCCTCCTAAATTTAAGCCTTGAATAGTCTGGATAATGGCAGGAATCGAAATCGCAATTACCAGAAGCAGCGAAACGATCACCATTGTGACTCTGTACCCTTTGCTGTGGGTTATATTACCGAATTCATAGCTAAGTACAGTTTTAAATTGGTTGAAACGGTTGTTCTTCATACTGTCGCGCTCGCTTTCTCAATAAAGATATCTTCCAAAGTTGGCTCGAGCACATTGAAGCGGTCTACCGGCATACCCGTCGCAGCCAGGCTCTGCAGCAGCTGGTTGCGTTGTTCCGGGTGGCGGAGTTTTACAATGCAGCCGTCATCAGTATCTGCAATTTCGCTGAGTATGCTGCCCGGCCTTGCCTGTTGCTGCAGACGGCCGAGCACTTCCCGCGTGGCACCTGCCGGTCCGTCGAGCCGGATATCGATCCGGGAGCGGTCATAACCGCGCTTAATTTCACGCAGATCACCTGAAAGGACAATCCGGCCTCCATTAAGAATAGCTACGTCGTCGCAGAATTCTTCAATATAACCCATTTGGTGGCTCGAGAAAATTACAATTTTTCCTTCATGCACCTGCTCGGTTATAACCTCTTTGAGCAAACGGGAGTTAACCGGGTCAAGCCCACTGAAGGGTTCATCAAGAATTATTATTTCCGGAGAAGCAAGCAACGCCAGCGCAAGTTGAATTTTCTGCTGGTTGCCCTTGGAAAGAGTTTCCAGCTTTTTATCGGTATACTCGCTCATTTCGAGACGTTCCAGCCAGTACTCCACAGCCTTGGCCGCATCTTTATTGCTCAAACCTCGTAAGCGTGCCAGGTAGCACAATTGCCGGCGGATTGTGATTTTCGGGTAAAGCCCGCGTTCCTCCGGCAGATAACCTATCCGCATACCTGAACTGCCGAGATTGCGGCCGTTCAGCTTAACATCGCCTGAATCGGGCGGAAAAACATTCATGATTATCCTGATTGCAGTTGTTTTACCGGCACCGTTACGGCCCAATAAGCCTAAAGCCGAGCCAGCCTGTGCCGTAAAATTCATATTATCAAGGACAGAATTTTCACCAAAGGTTTTTGTCAGATTGTTTACTTCAAGTCGCACGTAATTAAGTCCTCCCGGTATTCTGCGGTGCATATTTAATCATAAATTCACGAAGTTCTTCACGGCGCATCGGCCGGCCGATCAAGTATCCTTGTGCCATATGGAATCCGGCTTCCTCAAGCAATTCAAGCTGCTCTGCGGTTTCAATCCCTTTGGCGCAGCAAGCGAGATCCAGCACTTCTGCCAACTGTTTAATCGCGACAATAATCCGGAGTTCAAGTTCCAGGCTTGTAATATTGACTGTAAATTCCTTACTAAGATCTATCTCGTTGAACGGTATACTGCGCAGCAGGTTTATATTGGAATAGCCTTTGCCAAAGTTGTCCAGTACAAGCCGGACACCCAGCTCATCATGCAACCGGACAAGGTTTTTGATGCCAACCGGCCCTATCGGCTGTTTGTCGCTAAGCTCAAACTGCAGGTCGCTTAAATTAAGCCCGGTTTGATTTGCCAGTTCGATAACCTTGTCAACAAACTCCGGCCGATCGGCCTGAAAACCGAAGATATTGATCGAGAGTGTAACTTTAAAGCCAACATCCTGGCTTAAACGGACAACATCCTGAAAAGCGCGGCGCAGAAACCACTTGCCAAAAGCAATTGTCAGCTCCGGATCGGTTTCAATAATCGGCAGGAAATCGGGCGGTAAATGGCGTTCATAGTTTTCGCCGATCAGAATGTCCGCGAATACTTCATACGTATTGCAGCTGTTATTGCCTAAGGTCCACTTGGGCTGACCATAAATCTCAAACCGGTCTTCTTCAAGCGCTTTATAAATCTGTTCACGTGTCAGACTGGCCATAACGGGATCCTCCTTTAATACTGTAAACGGTTCCAGCGCGGCTTTTAGCCAGCATTTTCGTTCTCCGCTTTGACAGTTGCGAAAATCAAATGATTAACGCGATTTAAGATCCTTTGTCGATGCACAGTTATCATAATTCTATACTGAACGGCTCAGACCTGCAATGAAGCTTTTCGCCTCTGATAGTTTGCGGGCTTATCTATGTAATATGGACGAGCAGTCTGAACCGATGACAAGCTTCTTAATTATGCTAAAATATAGCTGTTCCAGTCCCGGGCGGAACAGCAGGAAATCGCCGGGAATCGGGAGGTTTTTGCGTGATAGATGGTTTTTTACGGGTAGCGGTTGCTACTCCCGAAATCCGAGTGGCAGATGTTAGTTTTAACCAGGAGCAGATTATCCGGATTTGCCGTGAAGCTGCAGCCGCCGGCGCCGGGCTGGTTGTTCTGCCTGAATTATGTCTTACCGGCTATACCTGTGGCGACCTATTTTTAAGTCAGGCACTGCAGGATGCCACGATTAAGGCATTACATAATGTTGTCGAGGATCTCGACGACTGTGATCTTGTGGCTGTGATCGGGCTGCCGCTGGCAGTAGGCTCAGCCTTGTATAATGTCGCGGCTGTTATCTGCCAGGGGCGTATTCTCGGTTTCGTCCCTAAAAGTTCAATTCCTAATTATGCCGAGTTTTATGAGGCCAGGCATTTTTCGCCTGGCCCTGCAGCGGCGGAAGTCACTATCGAAGGACACAGTATTCCTTTTGGCACTAACTTGATTTTCTCTTGCCGAAGCTTGCCGGAATTCCAGTTAGCAGTGGAAATCTGCGAAGATATCTGGACCGCTGAACCTCCTTCCGGGAAACATGCGGCGGCCGGTGCTACGGTAATCGCCAATCTGTCGGCGAGTGACGAAATAATCGGCAAAGCCGATTACCGCCATGTCTTGGTGCAGAGCCAGTCAGGCCGCTTGACCTGTGCCTATTTATACGCTGACGCCGGTAATGGTGAATCAACAACCGACCTGGTTTTTGCCGGCCATAATCTGATTTACGAAAACGGCCATTTGCTGCAGGAATCGCAGCCTTTCCAGACCGGGATTCAAACCGCGGACCTGGATCTGCGCCAGCTGGTCGCGGAACGTCGCCGTCTCACTACTTTCCCGGGCAAAGACTTCTCCCGGGCGGGCTACCGGACAATCGAATTCGATCTCCCGCTGCAAACATATGAGCACTTGCAGCGCTCCATATCACCGCAGCCCTTTGTTCCTGCAGATCAAAACGAACTGGGACGCCGCTGTGAGCAGATACTCAACCTGCAAATGCAAGGCTTGAAAAAACGCCTTGCTCACACCGATGTTAAAACAGCATTAATTGGACTTTCCGGCGGGCTGGACTCAACCCTTGCCCTGCTTGTGGCGGCTCGGGCTTACACGGCTCTGAATTGGCCGCTTTCAGGTGTTCTTGCTGTTACAATGCCAGGCTTTGGCACAACCGAACGCACCTATGGCAATGCTTGTGCTCTGGCCGATTTGCTCGGCGCTGAGTTGCTGGAAATCCCAATCGCTGATGCAGTACTGCAGCATTTTCGTGATATCGGTCATGACCCTGAAGTGCTGGATGTGACTTATGAGAACGCCCAGGCCCGCGAACGCACTCAAATTTTGATGGATGTGGCGAATCAGCGTAATGGCCTGGTAATTGGCACAAGCGATCTTTCGGAACTGGCGCTGGGCTGGACAACCTACAACGGCGACCACATGTCAATGTACGCGGTCAACGCCTCAATTCCCAAAACGCTACTGCGTCATCTGGTGAGATATGCTGCCGACACCGCGCTGGCTGCCGGCAATCAGGCGCTGCACGATATACTCGATGATATTCTTGCTACACCTGTGAGTCCTGAATTGCTGCCCGCTGAAAACGGCACAATCAGCCAGAAAACTGAAAGCATAATCGGGCCTTATGAACTGCATGATTTCTTTCTTTACTATCTGATCAGGTTCGGCATGTCCCCGAAAAAGGTGTATCGATTGGCGCAGCAGGCTTTTACCGGTAAATACGATGGCGCTGCAATCCTGCTTTGGCTGCGGATTTTTGTCAGGCGCTTCTTTAATAATCAATTTAAACGCTCCTGCCAGCCGGATGGCCCCAAGGTTGGTACAGTTTCGCTTTCACCCCGTGGCGACTGGCGCATGCCCAGCGACGCTCAAAGCGATGTCTGGTTAGCGGAGCTGGCTGAATTAGAATAACCCGGAGGAAACAATTTGAAACAACCCAAACCCGTGGCGGGTACAACCGCCGAAACGGCACAGCAGGAGACTGGTACAACTGCCCTGCAAAAACCACCTTTGTCGCTGTTCCTTTCTTACTATAAACCGCATCGAAAGCTGCTGTTGCTTGATCTGCTGTGTGCTTTGGGCATTTCGCTAATCGACCTTGCCTTCCCCATGGCCACCCGGCACGCCTTGCAGGTTATGCTGCCGCAGGGTCTGTTCTGGCAGTTCTATTTGCTGATCGGCTCTTTCGTGTTGCTCTACCTGTTACGTACTTTGATGCAATTCGTTATTACTTACTGGGGCCACTTATTGGGAGCAAGAATGGAAGCCGACATGCGCGGCGACCTGTTTTCGCATCTGCAAAAGCTTTCTCACCGTTTCTATGACGGAACCCGAACCGGCCAATTGATGTCGCGGGTTGTCAATGACTTGTTCGAAATCAGCGAACTAGCTCACCATGGTCCGGAAGATCTCTTCATCTCAATACTAATGCTGGCTGGCAGTTTCATCGCGCTGATGTCAATCCAGTGGCGGCTGGCTATTGTCCTGTTTACAGCTATTCCACTGATTTTGGCTTTTGTGCTCCTGCAGCGACGCAATATGTCAAAGGCGTCGAAAGAGGTTAAGCAAAAGACCGGCGTTCTGAATGCTCAGTTGGAAAACAGCATTTCCGGCATCCGCGTGGCTAAAGCATTTACCAATGAAGAATTCGAAATCGAAAAATTTGGTGAGGACAATAATGCATTCCGGAATGCTAAACGCGGCTTTTACCATGCCATGGCAGTATTTCACAGTGTTATGAATGCAATGACAGGTATCCTTAACGTGATCGTAATTGGTGTCGGCGGATTACTGATTCAAAGACAATTAATGAGTTTCGTCGACCTTGTCGCCTTCACGCTTTATGTAGGAGCTTTTCTATCGCCGATTCAAAAGCTGGCAAATTTTGTTGAACAATACTCCGCCGGAATGGCTGGTTTCGCTCGCTTTGCCGAGTTAATGGCATTGGAGCCCGAAATTGTAGATGCACCGGATGCTGTAACACTTGATGAAGTTAAAGGCGATATAAAATTTGAAGATGTCAGCTTTGCTTATAAAGAAGGCCAGACTATTCTGAACAACATTTCGCTTGACATTCCGGCAGGTAGCACCCTGGCACTGGTGGGGCCTTCCGGCGGCGGCAAAACAACACTTTGCCACCTGATACCCCGCTTTTATAACGTTATCAGCGGCCGGATCACCCTCGACGGTATTGATATTGCCAAAATTAAGTTGTCGTCCTTACGCGCAAGTATCGGGATTGTCCAGCAGGACGTGTTTTTGTTTGCGGGCAGTATTTACGACAATATCCGTTATGGTCGAATCGATGCCAGCGAAGAGGAAGTTATCGCAGCCGCGCGTCAGGCTGAAATCCATGATTTTATTGCAAGTCTTGCAGATGGCTATCTGACAGAAGTCGGGGAGCGTGGCATTCAGTTGTCCGGCGGGCAAAAGCAGCGGGTCAGCATTGCCCGGATTTTTCTGAAAAACCCGCCTGTGCTGATTCTGGACGAAGCTACTTCGGCGCTGGACACCGAAACGGAATCCCGCATCCAGGCATCACTTGACCGTTTGTCCGCAGGCCGCACCACTTTGGTTATAGCCCACCGGCTGACAACAGTCCGTCACGCAGACAGCATTGTAGTTATCGATGAGGAAGGAATCCGGGAACAAGGAACCCACGCGGAATTGCTGGCCCGGGGCGGCACTTATACCAGGCTCTGCCGGACTGCTTTCCGCCGCGACGAGCAGGGCGGGCACGACGGGCAGGCAGCTTTGTCCGCGGGTATGCTGATTAACGATACTATAGACCCCACAGCTTGTGCTGTTGCAGAAATGGAGAAGCCAAATGCCGGAACTGCCTGAAGTAGAAACCGTACGCACCAGCCTTCTGCCGCACATTCTCGGCAAGCGCATCGCTAAAGTGAAAATCCGGCGCGAAGATGTCTTGCTTTCTGAGCCTTCGCGTTTAGAAGATCGTATTATTACCGGCGCTGAGCGCCGCGGTAAATACCTGATCCTGCTGTTTGATGACAACAGCCGTCTGATGCTGCATTTACGCATGACCGGCCGCTTAACTTACAACGAAAACTGCCCGGAACCGGAAAAACACACTCATGTACAGTTGCTATTGAAACCGGCAGGCTGCTTGTCTTGGACAGATGTGCGCCGGTTTGGCCGCTTGCAGCAATTCGCACCTGGGGAAAAGCTGGCAGGCACTGCCTTTGGCGGGCTTGAGCAACTGGGTTCGGAACCTGTTGCCAGTGAAATTACAATTGAATATCTGGAAGCTGTATGTAAGCGTCATGCCAAAGCTTCAATAAAGGCCTTACTTTTAAACCAGCAGGTAATTGCCGGCCTGGGCAATATTTATGCTGATGAAATTCTGTTTCAGGCAGGAATCCACCCAGCTCGCGCCGCCGGTTCACTTAAGCACACTGAACTGGCCTCATTGGCAGAAGCCATCCCCGATGTAATCGCCCGCGCGATCAAGCTACGCGGGACAACTTTCCGCGATTATGTTGATGGTGAGATGCGGGCAGGAGGGTTCCAGAAAAGCTTATGCGTCTATGGGCGCAAAGGCGAACTCTGCACTGTTTGCGGCACAAAAATTGATTGCATGCGGCTGGCCGGCAGAACCACTTGTTTCTGCCCGGGTTGCCAACATTAAGTTTCAAAGAATCGGGTTAATCGGGTGTACACAATGAAGAATCCCGCCTTACAGCAGGATTCCAGGGCAAATTTAACTTAGGTGTCGCTTCATCCTTGTTTAGCTGACGCCAAAATTAATCTTCGATTGTAATAGCGGCTACCGGGCATGAATCAGCAGCTTCCTTAGCATTAGCTTCCTCTTCTTCCGGAATCTCGTCAACTATAACGCAGGCAAGTTCTTCGTCATCCATTTCAAATACGGCGGGGCAAATTTCGGCGCAGAGGCTGCAGCCGATGCAGGTATCGCGATCTACAATTGCTTTCATGTTCATTACCTCTCTAATATTATTTGGAACTGGTTTTTCCGGAAATTGTACCAAAGTATAGTGTTTTCCGGACTTGCGCTAAAGTATACTCCTTTTCGAAATTTTTCATATACAAAAGGCTTATTCTGGTATTATTGTAGCGCCAACTTTATGTGCAAACAAGGCATGGCAGCCATATTTCTTTGCCTGAATCACTGTGTTATCATAAGTATGTTCAAGCGGCCTGTTCTGCACTGACTTTTGCTACACAAGCCACCACGAATTTTCCCAAATTAGAGGCTCAATCAGGAGGAGGATCATTTACATGGATCTGTTTCAGAAGTGCCACGATTTTACTCGCGTAAAAACCGCGATTGAATACGGCTTATACCCCTATTTCCACATGCTGAATTCCGGCCAGGACACAGAAGTCCTAATGGAAGGAAAACGTACCCTGATGTTCGGTTCGAACAACTATCTGGGTCTCACTTCCGATGAGCGCGTTAAGGAAGCAGCAATCAAAGCAGTGGAAAAGTACGGTTCCGGCTGTTCAGGCTCGCGTTTTCTCAACGGCACTCTTGATATCCACTGTGAACTGGAAGAAGCGCTCGCTGATTTTCTGCAAAAAGAAGATGCCCTCGTAGTTTCGACTGGCTTCCAAACCAATCTTTCGATACTCTCCGCTATCGCGGGCCGCGGCGACTATATCCTGTCCGACTCACTGAACCACGCCAGTATCATTGACGGCACACGTCTTTCCCTCGCGAAAACTTATAAATTCAAACATAGTGACATGGAGGATCTGGAGCGGCTGCTGCAGTTTTGTTCAGCTGACGAAAAAGGCGGCATCCTGATTGTTACAGATGGCGTTTTCAGTATGGAAGGCGAAATCTGCGACCTGCCGGGGATTGTCCGCCTGGCACGGAAATACGGCGCCCGGGTTATGCCTGATGATGCTCACTCCATAGGTGTTCTGGGCGAGCGCGGCCGGGGCACAGCTGAATATTTCGGCTTAAATGACGATGTCGACATTATCATGAACACTTTTTCCAAAACACTTGCTTCCCTTGGCGGTTGTATTGCGGCCAGTGAATCCGTCATTAACTACATTAAGCATAACGCCCGCCCCTTTATTTTCAGCGCCAGCATCCCTCCTGCTCAAATCGCAGCAGCCAGGGAATCGTTGCGCATACTGGTAAATGAGCCTCAGCGTGTCCGCCGCTTAAACGAAATCGCAGCCTACATGAAGAAGGGTTTACAGAGCTTGGAGCATGTTAATGTACGCGAAAGCGGCAACGAAATTGTGCCGATAATTCCTGTACTAACCGGTTCGATTGGCCGTACTCTTTATACAGCGCGTGCTCTGCTTGACAACGGAGTATATGTTAATCCGGTGCTGCCTCCGGCCGTTCCTGAAGATTCATGTTTGTTGCGCACAAGCTATACGGCTACACACACCAATGAACAACTGGATGAAGGTATCGCTGTTTTCGGTGCGACTTTGTCAGCTATTGCTGCTGATACTAGTCTCGATATCGATATTTCATTCTAAGCAGGTGGTGGATATGTCGCAAAACTACGAGCGGGTTTCTCTGCCTCGTTATCTTACGATCGCAGTTGATGTTGCCGAGCGGATCGCTTCAGGCCAGCTGCAGGTCGGCACGCGTTTAAGAGGCCGTTCGGTGTTAAGTTCGGAATATCAGGTTTCGCCGGAAACCATTCGCCGCTCTATGTCATTGCTTGAAGACAAAGGTGTTGTCAGCGTTGCTGCGGGCAGCGGCATCCGGGTAGAAAGCAAAGAACGGGCGCAGAACTTTGTCCTTGGCTTTAAAGAGGACAAAATGGTCGCGGGACTTCGCCGGCAGCTCGATTCCCTGGTGGAGCAAGAACAGCAGCTGCAAGAGCAGATCCGTAACCTGACAGCGCAGCTGATAGATCTTTACAAGTATCGCCGCGGCGACCTGGTTACCCCTGTTGAGGTGGATGTTCCCTCCGATTCTCACATTGTCGGCAAATCAATCGCTGACTGTGATTTCTGGCACAACACCGGCGCTACCATTATTGCGGTAATGCATAAAGGCGAGCTGATCCTTTCACCGGGGCCTTATTATGTTTTTACTGAAGGTGACCGCCTGCTGCTGGTTGGTGATGAACACGTTATTGAACGGCTAAACAGCTACCTGCTGGGTTTACTTGAAACCGGATCGTAAAATCGTCTGGAGTTGACAGCAAAAAACTAACAGGTTCAACTATAGACTAACTTGATAGAAAGCCTGCTACGTAGTCACTGGCTGACTGACTGGCAAATAATCAACGATAACAACAAATGGCTGCCTCAATTGCTTGAGGCAGCCATTCGCTCGCTGTGGCTATGTAGTTTGTACGGGTAGCTTATGCAGCTTTATTAACGCTTTATACACCCAGGCGGGCACGGCGCATCATTTCCACATCAGTGAAGCTGCGTCCGGCGACATGGCCTTTAAGCGGCTGAATGCGCTCATGGTACACGTCAATGAACCAGTCAGGCTGCGGGAAAAACTCACTTTCAAACTCGAAGGCCGGGGTTATCCAGTTGCGTGAGCCAAGCACGATTACCGGAGCGTCAAGGCTGTCGAAGCACAGGTCGCTGATATTCCGGGCCAGGTCATTAAGGAAGGACCCACGTTCGCAGGCATCGCCTGTGACTATAATCTTACCGGTTTTCTTAACAGACTCTATCACTTTTTCGAAGTTGAAAGGTACCATTGATCTCGCATCGATGACTTCCGCGCTTATTCCATGATCCTTTTCAAGTTTGTCCGCTGCTTCAAGAGCACGATATAAAGTAGCACCGATCGTTAGTATGGTGATGTCTTTACCCTCTCTTTTGACATCAGGCTCGCCGAACGGTATCTCATAACTTTCTGCAGGAACACCTTCTTTATGGAATTGTTCACCGATATCATATATCCTCTGGCTTTCAAAGAATATTACGGGATCAGACCCGTTGAGTGCAGTTGTCATAAGCCCCTTTGCATCATAAGGCGTTACAGGAAAAGCTACTTTAATACCCGGGATATGAGCCACCAGTGAAGTCCAGTCCTGTGAATGCTGTGCACCATATTTGGATCCGACAGAAACTCTGATGACTACCGGCATTTTAAGTATACCCGCTGACATAGCCTGCCACTTGGGAAGCTGGTTGAAGACCTCATCACCGCAACGACCCAGAAAATCGCAGTACATGATCTCCGGGATCACCCGCCCCCCGCACATCGCGTAGCCGATGGCCGTGCCCACGATGGAGGCCTCCGAGATGGGCGAGTTGAACAGGCGGTGGTAGGGAAGCGACTCGGTCAGCCCGTTGTAGACGGCGAAGGCGCCCCCCCAGTCCCGGTTCTCCTCCCCGTAGGCGATCAGCGAGGCGTCCTTGTAGAAGCGGTCGATGACCGCCTCGATAAGGCCGTCGCGCAGCTGGTACTGCCTCATCTTGGTGTAGGGCTTGCCGTCCGAGTCGGAGGCGAAGCGCTCCTGCCCCGCGATCCGCTTCACCAGGGGGTTGTCCTCCAT
>LSQX01037875.1_pt1 | contig 14218 bp, 12 predicted proteins | sample 654561 | NCBI WGS metagenome assembly LSQX01 (sample SAMN04489861, study PRJNA283612) | anaerobic digester metagenome | isolation source: 4 biogas reactors fed with cattle manure at either 37C or 55C with and... | place: Denmark: Kongens Lyngby | collected 2014
TCTCAAGCTTGACACCACTGGGCAAAACGTTTGACTCCGCCGGCACAAGCAGGACATCGTCAAAGGTTAAACCTTCTTTCGCAAATCTTTCAGGCTGTTCAAAGTTCATCATAGCCACTCCTTTGAGGTATTGCAGTTTATTTGTTGATTGGTTAAGTCATTATAGCACAACGTACAAAAGAATATCAAGAAAAAAAGCAAGTTGCACAATCTAGCCGCGAAAAAATGCGCCATATCTCCATATGCTATCCTTCAAACCCGGTTTTTAAAAAAGTATAAAGATTGACACAACCCGACTAAAAAGATAAAATGAAAATGCAGCGTATGGAAAACTGACTTTTTTGTGAAAGGATATGATTCATCTGTGAACAAAAAATGGCTGCTCAAGGAAATTGAGCTGTGGCGCGAGGAGGAGATTATTGACTCCGATAGCGCCGAGACGCTTCAGAACANNCATTGGCACGGGTATCATATTAATATTTGCAAAAAACTGGTATTTGATGCCGAGAGGGATAAAAATTTTCCTTTCCATTTTTCCTCTTTTGGCGGGGCAGGGGCTGGCAATCTTTACACTCATCAAAAAATACAGCAGCTTGGCCATACGTGAGGGCGTGGCAATCTTTTATACGGCCGGGGTTTTTACCGCGATAGCCATGATCAGCCAAACGTTCCATCTCACATATGACTTTGAGCGTTATCTCTTGTTATGCGGCCTTTTGACCTTGCCGATAATTTTTATTTTAGATGCCGTCTCGCCGCTGGCAGTATATTTTTATGCGGTTGTCAATTGGGGCGCCTTGGCGATGGACGGGTCATACAGCCCGATGAACACCTTTTTGTTTTTGCTGTTGTTTGGGCTGGGGCTGCTGTATGTCTTTGTAAACCGCAAAAAAGTCGACGATATAAGGCACATATATACCCTTTGGATTAGCGTTGTTGCGGGGTTTGCCGTGACGCTGGTCTTTACGTTTGGGCTGAGCCTCGATGGTGCGGATGTTTTTCTCGTTTGTCTGGTATTCTTCACCATGTTGTTTGCCGTGGATAAAAACAGAGATGACTTCTTGTTGCCCTTTAAGCCGCTGTCGGTTCTCGGCGGGCTTATCATCATGATGATTCTTTCTTACGGCTGGATGTTCGATCCTTACGCATACGATTACTATGGCACAACCGGGACGAGTATGAGTGTATGGCTGGCTACAATTATTGCGCTTACAATGGTCGCAAGCTTGTTTTTGGGGTATAAGCATTATAGAAAGGATAAAGGCAAGTTCTTGTTTTTAATTGCCATGCTTTCGACCTGCGTTCTCTTGATGGCATGGTCTGTTACGCAGACAAACGGCTTTCTTTATACTATATTAATAAATCTGATCACCGGCGCTGTCGGCGTTGGGATCATCGTCAGAGGCGTTCAAAGTGCGGAGCTTTCGGTAACGAATTTGGGGATGCTGGTCACCGTCGGACTGATTCTTATGCGATTTTTTGATGAGGATATGGATGTTTTTTGGCGCGGGGTTGCGTTTTTGATCTTGGGTGGACTATTCCTGTTCATTAATTTTAGGATCATAAAAAAACGAAAACAGGTATTAAACGTTGAGGAGGCGGCAGTGGTTTGAAAAAGCTATTATTACTCTTGCTCATTGTGCTTATAATATTTCAGCTCGGCGTACCCGCCTACTTGGTTTATGAAAAGGTCGACACGTTGAAAACCGGTGCCGAGTATAAGTTTGAAGTCGAAATTTACGACGCTTATGGTGCCGGCAAAGGACAATATGTGTCATTGATGGCGCTCGAGCAAAGAAGGTTTTACAGTTATTCCGAAAACATCTTTGATGGCAAATATGGGATTATAACGACAGGGGAAGACGGGTTTGCAAAAATTGCTCAAACCGTAAAAACCAAACCTTCAGGCGCTTACATCACGAGTTCGAGCAACGGCTATTTTGAGTTGCCGATAGGTCGGTATTACTTGGACAAGGACCTTGCACCCGGCGTGCAAAGCTTGCTGTTTGAAGGCCAGCAAAAACTCCGACCGTATGTTATTCTAAGGGTTAAAAATGACAAAGTTGTTATACAAGGTCTTTACATCGACGATGTCCGCATTGAAGATTACACAGTCCAAGACTAAAGAGAGTTTGTTCTTGAAAGAATAAAAAGTTCCCCTGAAGTATAACTTCAGGGGAACTTGAGTTTAGGGGTTACTTGTATTTCGGTCTTGCGACATAGGATGTGTGGAGAATCTCATGCGCTTTGTGGCTGCCGTAGGAGCCGAGGTATTCTTCGTAAAGGCGCTTGACGACTTCACTTTCGTGCGATTTTCTCGTGGGTAAATCCTTGTCCGCTTCGTAAAGGGCTGCGGCTCTGCGGCTGCTCAAATCGATAAAGTTGCGTACAACCGCGTGCTGAATAGGCTGGCCGCCGCCGTTGATACATCCGCCCGGGCAACCCATAATTTCAATAAAGTGGTAATTGGCGGTGCCATCTTTCACTCGTTCCATCACGGCATTTGCGTTGGCAAGGCCGCTTGCGACACAAACATTGATGTCCATGCCCGCGATGTTGTAGGTGGCTTCCTTAACGCCTTCAATACCTCTGACTTCTCTAAAGTCAACGTTGGGCAGGTCTTCACCGGTGAGTACGTCCGCTGCGGTTCTAAGAGCCGCTTCCATTACGCCGCCCGTTGCGCCGAAAATAACAGCCGCGCCGGACGACTCGCCAAGCGGGTTGTCAAACTCTTCGTCAGGCAGTTTGGGGAAGAAGATGCCGGCGGTGTCAATCATTCTCGCAAGCTCGCGCGTGGTTAAAGCAATGTCAACATCCGGGTATCCGGAGGCGCTTTGGTCGTCGCGCTGGCTTTCGAATTTCTTCGCCGTGCAAGGCATGATGCCCACGACAAATATATCTTTCGGGTCAAGACCCATTTTTTCCGCATACCAGGTTTTACTGATGGCACCAAACATCTGCTGTGGGGATTTGCAAGTGGACAGATGCGGTATTTGCTCGGGATAATAATGCTCACAATATTTAACCCAACCCGGTGAGCAGGAGGTAATCATCGGTAGTACGCCCCCGTTTTGGACACGGTCAAGGAACTCGGTAGCTTCTTCCACGATGGTCATGTCCGCGCCGATGTTGGTGTCAAAAACTTTGTCGAAACCTAAGCGCCTGAGCGCTGCGACCATTTTGCCTTGGACATTCGTGCCGATGTGCATGCCGAAGCTTTCGCCAAGGGTTACACGAATGGATGGCGCCGTGTGCACGATAACAAATTTGCTCGGGTCGTGGATAGCGGCGAGCACAGGGGCGCTGTCGTCTTTTTCAACAAGAGCGCCGGTGGGGCAGTTGACGATGCATTGCCCGCATGAAATGCAGGATACATTGGCCAAATCTTTGTCGAAAGCGGAGCTGATATGCGTATCGAACCCTCTGGCGTTCGCGCCGATGACCGCAACTTTTTGTGCTTCGCATGCGGCGACACACCGGCGGCAGAGGATACATTTGTTATTGTCACGGATCATATGAGCGACGGAGTCGTCAAATTCATACTGGATGTTTTCACCCTTGAAATAGTCTTCGTCGTCCACGCCAAACTCTTTGCACAGGTGCTGCAGTTCGCAGTTACCGCTGCGCACACAGGAGAGGCATCTTTTATCGTGAGTGGAAAGAATCAGTTCAAGCGTCAATTTACGGCTTCTTCTGACTTTTTCGGTGTTGGTGAAAATTTCCATCCCTTCGTTGACGGGATAGACGCAGGCGGTCACGAGACCTCTGGCGCCCTTGACCTCAACCATGCAGATACGGCAAGCACCGATTTCGTTGATTTCTTTCAAGTAGCAAAGGGTTGGTATTTCAATACCGGCTTCGCGGGCGGCTTCGAGTATGGAAATGCCCGCCGGCACAGTGATTGCGTGTCCGTTAATTTTAATATTTACTGTTTTCATTGTTAAGCCCCTCCTTTCTTATACCTTGCTGACGGCTTTAACTTTTTTGCACGCGTCCATACAGGCGCCACATTTGATACACTTCTTGGTATCAATCACATGCAAGCCCTTCGGTACCCCGGCGATCGCATCGACCGGGCACGCTCTTGCGCAAAGTGTACACCCGATGCACTTTTTCGGGTCAATATAGTAATTCAGCAGTGCTTTACAAACCCCTGCGGGGCATTTTTTATCCACAACGTGGGCGATATATTCATCTTTGAAAAACTTCATGGTCGACAGTACCGGGTTTGGCGCCGTCTGCCCCAAGCCACACAAGGAATTCTCTTTGACATACAGTGCAAGTTCTTCGAGTTTTTCAAGGTCTTCCAGTTCTGCTGTGCCGTGGGTGATTTTATCCAGCATTTCAAGCATACGCTTTGTGCCGATACGGCAGGGGGCACATTTTCCGCAGGATTCGTCGACCGTAAAGTCCAAGAAGAAACGGGCGATGTCCACCATGCAGTTCGTGTCGTCCATGACAATCAGTCCGCCGGAACCCATCATACAGCCAATGGCTGTGAGGTTGTCGTAATCAATGGGCGTGTCAATAAGATGGGTCGGTATGCAGCCGCCGGACGGTCCGCCGGTTTGGGCAGCTTTGAATTTGTGGCCGTTAGGGATACCGCCGCCGATTTCTTCTACGATTTCGCGCAGGGTGGTGCCCATCGGGATTTCCACAAGGCCTGTATTTTTAATGTTGCCGCCCAGGGCGAAAACTTTGGTGCCTTTTGATTTTTCTGTCCCCATTGCGGCGAAGCTTTCCGCTCCGTGCAAAATAATCTGTGGGATGTTGGCAAATGTTTCCACATTATTTTCGGTGGTAGGTTTGCCGAAAAGACCTTTAACGGCCGGGTAAGGGGGACGGGGACGTGGTTCGCCGCGGTTGCCTTCGATGGACGTCATCAAGGCCGTTTCCTCACCGCAAACAAAGGCACCAGCTCCCTGATAAATCTGAAGGTCAAAATTGAATCCAGTCCCCAAAATATCATCTCCCAACAATCCCGCCTCTTTGGCCTGGGAAATGGCAACATTCAGGCGATGGATGGCCAATGGATATTCGGCACGACAATAAATGTATCCGTTATGAGCCCCAATCGCCTTGGCGGCAATAACCATGCCTTCGAGAACGGCATGGGGATCCGCTTCAAGGACGCTGCGATCCATGAAGGCACCCGGGTCCCCCTCGTCCGCGTTACAGAGTACGTATTTCACATCTCCCGAAGCAGAAGCGGCAAACCTCCATTTCAGTCCTGTGGGGAAACCGGCTCCCCCGCGACCACGCAGGCCTGAATCAAGAATTTCCTCGACAATCTGTTCTGGAGTCATGGAGGTCAAAGCCTTGGCCATGCCGGCGTAACCATCTCGGGCAATGTACTCTTCCAGAACTTCCGGATCGATAAGGCCCCGGTTTCTCAAAACCCGTAATTCCTGCAGGGCAAAGAAAGGGATATCCTGCATGGTCGGAATGACGGCATCGACTGCAGGTTCACGATAAAGAAGCCGATCAAGAACCCGCCCCTTGACCAAGTGTTCTTCCACCAGCTCGGGAATATCTTCCGGTGTAACCGACATGTAAACAACGCCTTCAGGATAGACCACCATGATAGGCCCCATGGCACAAAAACCATTGCAACCCGTCTCGACCAGTTTGATTTCTTCGGAGAGCCCCCTTTTTAGAAGCTCCGCAACCAAGGCCTTTTTTACTTCCGGACTACCGGAAGCAGTACAATCTGTGCCGCCACAGAGCAACAAGTGCGCACGAAACATTTTCATCGGGATTTTATCCTCCTTAATAGATATTGTCAGTCGCCGACCTTGGTCCGCGACACAGTCCTATGGTCTGTTAGTTTATGATCTCAGCCCCTTTGGCCAGGACAAAGGGGAGCTGAATTTCACCATTCAGAACATGTCTTGTAAAGATCTGCCGCATTTTCTGCGCATCGACATATTCATATTTGATCGGCTCCTGCCCGACAACTTCGACCGTAACCAACGGCTCACGGCTACAAAGGCCCATACAACCGGAGGTCGTCACGACTATATCCGACACATTGGCCTCTTCAATGGCCGCAAGCAGGCTGCTCATTACTTCATTCGCGCCAGAAGCAATGCCGCAAGTTCCCATATGTACCGTCACTTTTACCCGGCGGTCACCATCACGCAAAGCTGACTCCGCCTGAATCTTTTCTTTGATTTTTTTTAGATCTTCTATTTTCAGTTTTGCCATGATTCATACCTCGTTAGATTTAGGGATACTGACTAAGTATTTCTTTGATCTTATTTGACTTGACACGACCATGCACATCTTCACCAACGACGATGACAGGCCCCAGACCGCATGCTCCCAAACACCGGACGGTTTCATAGGTGAAACGCCGGTCTGCGGTTGTTTCTTTTTCTTTAAAACCGAATTCTTTGACCAGATATTCATCGATGGCCTTGCCACCACGAACGTAACAGGCCGTGCCGAGGCACACACGGACAGTGTGACGCCCTCGCGGAGTCATGGTAAAAAATGAATAGAACGTTACCACGCCGTAAACACGGCTGAGCGGAAGATTAAGCCCCTTGGCGATTCTTTTCTGGACGCCGATAGGCAAATATTCCAATGCAACTTGAGCCTCTTCAAGTACGGGAATCAGCCCTCCCGGCTTATCCTTGTAACTGCTGATGATGTCATCGAGCCGGGCAATTTGTTCCGGGGTAAACTCACTTAACAGATCACCATCTTCCAATTTCATTGACGCCTCCTTCAGCTTATTTATGTTTTTTACGCTTGCGCGTTTATCTCCCTTAATTCTCCCGCAATGTCCTCTTACATAAATTTAAAACTTCGATGTGATTTATCGGAATATCGCCGATTGCCCGTCTGATTGAATCGGGATCAAAAAGGCATTCCCGGTGCCCGCAACGGAGACGGTAGACAAGAAAATATCTCGGATCCCCTGCGATCAGGATGGCCAAGGCCCAGATAGATCCCCTCCCAGGGTTGGCGGTGAATATGACTGAATTGAAACGCGACCCGAGCCATCGCTCCATACAATGGCCTCGAAGTGATCTCGAACCAGACACCTTGATTCCGGGCGATCTGAACAAGCATGGGAAGGCTAACCTTTTTTGTTGTATAGACGGTCCAGGACCCTGCTGAATTTCAACCGGTTCGTACCCTTTTCGTGATCCCGGCTTTCCATGGTAAGCCAATCAGGCCGTGGGTCTTTGATCACAGTGATGTACATCGCTTTTGCTTCGGTGCGCATTGCATTGTTGAAAATATCCAGAATATATCAAGACAGATCAATCAAAGGTCGTCTTACACACCGCGCCGTCCCTCCCTTTTGGCGAGGCCAGCGTGAGTTCATGGATGTTTGCTGACTGCAAGATGATCTCTCGCACCCTCTCTGCTGATGTCTTCACGCAAATAGGTGCCCAACGACGCAATACAATGATGATCCGAAAGCTCCGGAGCAAGCGTGTTCTCTCCTCAGACCCATTACCGACGACGCTTCCAATGCGTTAAAATGCGTTTCCGGATCAACAAACTTCAGTTGGCTGAGAATGCTCTAATTTAATCGATCAATATGAGGCTGGAGCAGCAGAACTGCCCAGCAAATAAATTGCATTGAGGAGACCCTGTGACACCAATGAAACGTCCTTCTTTCATGCCCGTCACTCCAGTCCGTTCACAATAATCTGAAGATAAAACAATTTTCTCGATTGATTCCGGACAGCAGGGTTATCCATTTCCTCTTTGCGCACCCCAGCACATACGACTCATTTTCTGATGCATTACAATCACGGATAGTGATGACATCGAGTTTTTCATCCATCGATTTTTCAATGAGCGTTGGATACATGTCCAAATCTGCAAAGGGCGAAAAACAGGCATGAAAGTGCAGACCACGGTAAAACACCCTGAGCATGTAATGATCCAAAAAACAAAAAAGGTCATGAATTTCATGACCTTTCAGAATTGAATGGAGTCTACCTCCCCTTTAGCCATATCATAGACCCTTCCCACGATTTCAAAATCGCAAAGATGTATGTCTATGATGGGAATGCTTTCCTTAAGAACCTTTCCCGGCGAGTCTTCAGGCGGGTCGTCACCTTGAACCAAAGGAATGCCCACAAGCCCCTTTAACCTTGCCACAACAGTGACATTTTGATCGACGTGGCGGCTTATCCAAAAATCCCTTTCCTTGTTGTTGGTCATGTCGTTACTGAGCAGATCTTCGACGTATCCTTCAGATAAGAGTGTGTCCATTTCATCATGACCATAAAACACACTCAAGTTTAGATCCACTGCAACGCGATTAAGCTCCACTACCGGAAAGGTCCTTTCCGCATTCGTATGACGCAATTGTCACTCGCACAAGGAGGGATTTTGCAAGAAGCACCCCGTTAGCAAGATTGATTCAATCTTGCAGGTAATGACTCCCTCCTTGCCCGGACAGCCGCATTTGGAGCGTGCTGCCCCAATGGGCGCCTATTACGTCCGAGGCTCTGATTATCGATTCGTCCGACACAGCCCTTGATATACTGTTTTCACATTAACGACCGGCTGTTTCAAATAGAACAAGCTACGTGGAAAGAACAGGAATTTTCAAATCTTCTGCCGGATGGACGGTCTCCGCTGTTGTTTTTACAGCGCACCAGAAAGATCTTATCCTATAAAAACCTACGTCCAACATATTGACGACTCCGTTCAGCCTCAAGCAGATTTCCATTCCCCAAAATTGTTTGGCGACATTGTCGCCAGCATTACCCCGTGCGATTTTATTATCGGCATCCTGTTCTTTTCAATTATTTAAAGATGTACTTTAAAAGGCGTTTTCTTCGTATGTTGTTACCCGATAGACCCGATTCCGGTTACCATAGGCAGATAATCCTGTCAACCGTTTTATGTCAGGGTGACCTTAGCGAATATGAACGAAACATGAATAATCATTACGCAGACATAGAAAAACATGCTGCTCATTCACTTAGCTTTCGGGATCGGTGTTTAAACGATCCTCAATTTGGTCTTCGACAAGCCAACACACTGCGGTGCGGCATTAATGATTGCATCGCAAAAGGCCCTTCAATCGAGATGCTTCTTCCATTTCACGGAATACCACGACATAGATTCGAAAGAAGCCGGATTCAGCAGTCGATCTTCTAACTGCCTTCAAATCAGGCAATCACGAACCCGCTCTTCACAAATCAGGCACCACAAAATTGTTCCGCTGCATTTGATAATTCCTGCGGACTGATGAAAGGATTTTATCCAATACTATTCAATTAGATCGATGGGTGAATGCTGCTTTTTGAACGGTTGAATAACGATAATTCGGAAACCGTGAGGAATAGGTTGGGCTAATCGAACATATTCTCTTGTGGCAGGGCAAGAAACCGTTATGCCTCTCTCGTCATGGGGAAACTCAAAATATCGATGAACCTTCTGATTCCGCATATATTAAAGTTTGTGATTGTCAGACAATAGCCCGAGGTAACGTGGAATGCTAATTTCTGATGTTCACTTTTCGCATCGCATCGGCAATGGTTTCCGGGAAACTAATAAACCCGATCAGATCGGAAAAGGTGGCCTCATCTCGTAACAGATCCAGGGGCAATTCGACACAGAAAGTTTCATGGATCAGAATCTGAAGATTCACTGCCGCCATGGAATCCCAGTTAGAAATCTCCGCCAGTTTTGTTGTCTCGGTCACGATCATCAAATCGTCTGGTTCCAGGAATTCTTCCATCATTACGGTCTTCAGTCTCTCCCATACGTCGCTCATAGCTCTTCCTCTTTAGATGCGAATAAGGTTTGCCCCCCAAGAAAGGCCCCCACCAAAAGCTACAGTCACAACCAGATCTCCCCGGCGAATATTCCCTTGAGCTAAAGCTTCATCCAAAGCAATCAACACAGACGCGCCAGCTGTGTTACCGTATTCGGCCAGGTTCATGAAAAAACGTTCCACTGGCACATCCAAAGAAGCAGCGATTTTATGAATAATATGCACATTGGCCTGATGGCAAATGATACACCGAATATCGGTCATGGAGACATTGGCTTCTTGTAACAGTTGTCTCACCAATTCCGGGATTTTTTCAACAGCAAAGGAAAACACATCGGGGCCCCGCATTCGGAAAAATGCCGCCCGGGGGTTGGTCATTTTCCCAAACGGCAAACGCGTCCCTCCTGCTGGCACACAAATCATATCACTTTTGGAACCATCTGTCTCGAGGCGAGAACAAAGCACTCCACCCTCACGAGCCAAACCGGCTTGAAAAAAGGCTGCACCCGCCCCATCACCAAAAAAGGGAAAAGTCGCGTAATCCTTCGGATTCAGAATTCTTGAATAAACCTCCGAGGCCACCATCAGGACGTTTTTACACTGTCCCGACCGGACAAGCCCATCTACCAGAGCGATACCGAAAGTGCTTCCGGAACAGACCGAATTGATGTCGAAGGCGAAAGCCCTCCTCGCTCCCAGTAAATGCTGCAAGCGGGTCGCCGTTGCAGGCTGCAGTCTATCAGGCGAGGAGGTTGCGAGAATAATCCCGTCAACATCCTGGGGTTCGACGCCTCCTTTTTGCAGACACCGTTTTGCCGCCTGCAACGCCAGATCGGATGTGCATTCGTCATCTGCAGCCAAGCGCCGGTAATAGACCCCCGTCTTTTCACCGATCAGGGGGATTGCTTCCCGGGGGAACTGGAGCAGTTCATCATTGGCAAGCCGCTTTTCCGGCAGATAGCTTCCCGTCGAAACCAATCTCGTTATGCGTTCATGCATCTCCGTCTCCAGCGGCGCTCATTACAACGCCATTGATCTGTCTTCGAAACGAATTTTATTCCACTATCGGATTGCCGTCGGCAATTTGCAGCAAAATGATTAAATTGTCAAGGGGCCGTAGGGGGACTGGGACACAGCTTCTCACCGCGTATGCGGATAACGGTCTTAGCAGGGGATTTGGAGACGGGTTTGACCTTAAACAGGGCAAACCGGTTCAAGCCAGTCATGGTCGGTTGCATTCAAATAACTGCATATCCCACCCTCTCTTGCGGGTTGGAATTGGCGACATCCGCCGATGCAGGACAATGATTGAAATGTTGATGTGATCAACGATGTCTCTAGTTTTTTTGAATTGGTCATTATCCTGGATAAAGTGTCGTCTTGAATCTTTTTACTTCCCTCCCAAAAACTCGACTTCAGGAATGGCGTTGACACAAACATTCCCTACTTTTATACTCTCTACGACTTTCCGGGTATTCTGCAGTCCCCGATGAAGAACGATTTCCGTTGATTTAGGTGCGTCGGATGGAACATATGGCAAAGGTTTCACACGAAAACAGAAAGTGCATTGTTCTCGTCCAACCCCGCGGATTCAATTGGTTCCCCGGATTTCGTGATGTGACGGACATTGCCAACCGCATGGCACCCCAAGGAATTCTTTCCATCGCGGCTTATCTCTTACAAATGGGTCACAAAGTTTTCATTTACGATTGCCTTGGCCCGGGTGTACCCGTTGAACTGGACGCACAGGCCAAAACGGTTTTAGATTTCCGGCCGCAAATAGTAGGGTTTTCAGCCACCACCAGTTCCTTTCCCGACGCGGCGGAGTTGGCCCGGAAGGTCAAAGCCCAAACACCGGACGTGATAACCCTTTGCGGTGGCGTGCATGTATCCGCCCTAGGGGAATCTCTTCTGGCCTCATACCCCCAGTTCGATTTTTTCTGTTCCGGTGAAGGAGAAATGACCCTAGCCGAACTCGCCGGCGGCATGAACCCGAGGAGTATTGCCGGCCTGATCCGACGTGAGGACGGCCAGGTAATACTCAACTCCCCCCGTCAACCAATAGCCGACCTCGATACATTGCCGTTCCCGGCATATGGGGACTTAAAGGGTTTCCCCAAAGATTACCATTTACCCCTGTTCAGTTACATCAACACGCCGGGAGCGACGATGATCACCTCCCGTGGTTGTGTATACCAGTGTTCTTACTGCGACCGCTCCGTCTTCAAAAAGGGTTTCCGTTACAATTCAGCCCCGTACGTTTACGAGCATCTGAGGCACCTGAAAACAAACTTCGGTGTCCGACACGTGAACATCTACGACGATCTATTCACCCTGAATCGGAAACGCATCGTTCAACTCTGCGAAAAGCTTGCCCGGCATCCCTTGGGGATGCACTTCAACTGCGCCGTCCGGATTGGCCATGCCGACGATGATCTGCTTCGGATGCTGAAAGACGCCGGCTGTCTCATGGTCTCCCTAGGTATCGAATCGGCGGACCCGCATCTTCTTGAATTGCACAAATCAGGCGTTTCCCTTGAGGAAACCCGGGACACCGTCGCCCGAATTCAGCGGGCGGGTCTCCGGGCCAAGGGGCTGTTCATCATGGGGCTCCCGGGGGAAACGGAAGAATCGATTCGCAAGACGTCGGATTTTATCATTTCCTTGGGACTGGATGACATGAACATGTCGAAGTTCACCCCCTTTCCCGGTGCACCCCTATGGAACACAATTCATAAAGAGGGAACATTCGACGAAGACTGGCGTCTCATGAATTGCCTGAATTTCGTCTTCACTCCCAAGGGTATTGATTCACGGGAGAGACTGGATTATCTATATAACGAATATGTGAAACGATTCTACTCCCATTCCGCCTGGCGTCGCAAATTCCGAAAACGCCTGTGGCAGCACCGACACAGTCTTCTTTATTTTTTGCGACACCTGCCGTCTTTTCTGGCGGCCAAACGCCAGTTCGAAACGGGAAAGAAAGGATCGCCGACGTAGCCAGGAGGTGCCTGTGTCCTTGAAACGTTCATTCATCTTATGTGTTGTTCTCTGTGGGCTGCTGAAAATCGATCCGATTCTCGCTGAAGAAAAACCGCTCTGGGAAATGGGGGTCGGTGTAGCCGCCCTGTACCTGCCCGATTACCGGGGCTCCGACGAGGGGCGCTTCTACGCTCTGCCCTATCCTTATCTCATATATCGCGGTGATATCCTACGGGTGGATCGGGATCGCATCTCCGGTCGAATTTTTGCGACAGACCGATTGCTACTCGACGTCAGTTTTTACGGAAGCCTTCCCGTGGACAGCGACGACAACAATGCCCGACGTGGGATGCCCGATCTGGATCCTACCTTTGAGGTCGGGCCAGCCTTGAACCTTATGCTCCTGAAAGACGATCGGGACCGGTACAAGCTCAGTATGACCCTGCCGGTTCGAGCCGTCTTTTCGACGGACTTTTCCAACCTCCGACGGGAAGGCTGGGTATTTGCACCCCGTCTGAATCTCGAAGTAAAGGATATCATCTCCGACAGCGGTGTCAATTTGGGCCTTTCCGCCGGTCCGCTCTTCGCGGACCGCGATTATCACGACTACTTTTACACCGTCAAACCCCGCTATGCGACACCGTGGCGGTCGGCTTACGCTTCCAGCAGCGGTTACAGTGGCCTGACTGTCACGCTCGGCCTGGACAAAACGCTCAAATCTCTCATTATTCATGCCTTCATCAGCGCAGATTTCATGGAAGGGGCGACGATCAAGGACAGTCCGCTCGTCACCAAAAACCATTCCATTATGGGCGGCGTCACCATTAGCTGGGTGTTTTTCAAATCGGCCAAGATGGTGACGATTAAATAGGAAGACTTCAGCTAACCGCTTAAAAACACCTCATACTGAGAAACATACTGTCTCCGGGACAATTCGAGGAACCCTTGAGACGACCGGGGTAAGTTCCGCACCGATTTCGGCACAGGTGCACCCGGGAAATGTATTTTACCTGGCTTCAGTCGCCCACCCCCCCGTAAAATAGTCTTTCTTTTTTACTAGGAGCCGATTATATTAGCCGGAGAAGAAAACAAGAACCTAAGAGATTAAGAGGATACACACCCCCTTATCCATTAAATGACGCGAAGGAGACAATTGTATGGCAAATGTGATGCCGGAAGGTGAGGCTATACGGAAGGCGGTAAAATGGATTTCAGCAAATCATGAAGAGAAGCCAGACGTTTCTCTTCATAAACTGATCAACGAAGCGGTGGTTAGGTTCGATCTCTCTCCGCTGGACTCGGATTTTCTCCACAGTTTTTTCAAGAAACCCTAGGAGTCTGTTGGACTTTTCCGACGTAGTGTGTGTATAGATGTTCATCTTGAAATCAGGAGTGCCAATCAGCAGAGCCTTGACATCACCATTCACGTCCGTGATATCGTTGATTTTAGGCAAAGTCGTATCTGAAAAACATCAT
>LSQX01103328.1_pt3 | contig 14216 bp, 19 predicted proteins | sample 654561 | NCBI WGS metagenome assembly LSQX01 (sample SAMN04489861, study PRJNA283612) | anaerobic digester metagenome | isolation source: 4 biogas reactors fed with cattle manure at either 37C or 55C with and... | place: Denmark: Kongens Lyngby | collected 2014
ACCCGCCTGATGATGGCCCGGCGGCACCGGGCCGAAACCGGGCACAGCAATTGCCCGGTCGCGGGAAGCCACAGCCGAAGGTCGGCCCCCGAGCTTCCAAATCAAGCAGGGCACACAGCCCAAGGAGGTACACCCCATGATGAACCGTGAACAGGCCATCGCCTACGGAAAGCACATCGGCGTCCGCTGGCACATCTACAACAGCAACGGCTGTCTGGTCGGCGGCACCAAGACCCTCGAACAGGCACAGGCCATGAAGCGCCGCTTCGAAATCGAGGAGCGCACCAACCCATGGACACACGGCAAGACCCGCTTCGAAATCCGCGAGGCCAAGTAAGCCCGCGCCAGTCACAGCTTTCAAATCGACAGGGCCGAGAGCCCGGAAAGGAACACACCATGAAAAAGCAGGACATCCGCAACGCGTACACCCAGAAGGTCACCGAGCTCCTGAATCAGGGGTACACCATTTTCCCGGACACCATGAACGGTTCGCAGGGCGAAATCGCGCACATCGACCTCACCAACGGCTCCGAAATCATCCGGGTTCTCCTCGAACGCGGGCTTTGCTGGAGCCACATCAGCGACGGCTTCCACGGCGACGTGATCACCCTGACCATCGGGCGGGCGGCGGCAGACACTTGGGTCGGCGACCGCTGGGACGGCACCATCTGGAACAGCCGACTGGAGCCCAGCTTCCAAATCAAGTGGGCCGAGGTCAACGGTCGCGGCGAGGGCTGGTACATCGACCTCGATGAAGCCGCGAGCATTGGGCGCATCCAGATGGAGCGCTACCGCGCCAACCACACCGTCTGCCGGGAAGCGCTGGGCGACGCTTTCAAATCGACGGCCCTGCGCTGGCTCCGGAAACAGCCGAAGATGAAAACCTGCAGGCTGGAAGACATCGAAAAGATGGAACGGGTCTGGAACAACGACGGCAAGCGCCGCTTCGAAATCACGGCGAAGGGCAAGCGGTACACCATCCGCTGACGCACATGGCAACCGCTCCGGCGGTTCCGGTTGAGGGCTCCTGAATCGGGAACCTTCACCCGGAGCCACAGGCTTCCAAATCAAGAAGGAGGTACACAACCATGAAGTTCATCGACCTGAACGACGACAGGGTTTACACCCTGCAAGACCTGCGCCGCGATTGGGCACAGTTCCGGGAAGAAGACCCGGAGAATCATGCCGACCGCTTCAAAATCGAGTTCTTCAAAATCCTGATGGCGACCATCAACGGACGGAACGACCTCGAAATCATCGGCATGACACACCGGGAAATCAGCAGGCTGACCCTTCGCCTGCGGGCACAGCTTTTGAATTAAGCTGGGCTGCAGGCACACAACCGTATTGACTTCGCCGGGCGGCAGAGGGAAACTGAACCTGCCCGGCGCGGGAGCTTTGAAATCAAGGAGGACACAGCATGAAGTACATCGCATACGGCTCAAACATGGTTCAGGAAAAGATGGCATTCCGCTGTCCGGATGCCCGACTCATCGGCACCGGGTACATCAGCGGTGCGCGGCTGGAGTTCTACCTCCACGCCACCGTCGAAAAGACAGGCGACCAGCGCAACCGGGTGCCCGTCGCCGTCTGGGAAATCAACGACCGCGACGAAGTGAGCCTTGACCGTTACGAAGGATACCCCAGCTACTACATCAAGGAGCGCTGGCCCGTGCACATGTCGGACGGCTCCCAAATCGAAGGCATGATTTACATCATGAAGATGATTCGCCAGTCACCGCCCCACAGCGCCTATTACAAGGGCATCGAGGACGCCTACCGGAAGCTCGGCCTGCGCTCTCAAATCAACACCATCCTGAAGCCTGCGCTGGAGAGGAGCCTGCAGCGGGGCACACACTGGTAAGACAACACCTGGACAATACCTGACGCAGAGACACACGAATACAGCCGCTTTCCAATCCGGAAGGCGGCTTTTCTCGTCTCAGGGCGGCTTTCAAATCCGCGCCGTGTTTGGCCCACGTTCGCGCCCTTTCGCCCGGTCGGGTTCTTCCTCCACCCTCGCCCCAAAGCCCGCGACAGGGGCCAACGTGGCGGCGACACGGGCAAAAGGAAAAGCGGCCAGCGCTTGGCTGAACCGCTTTCAAATCCGCAGGGGCTTACTTCGCTTTGGTCAGGTGGTCTGCGGCGACCTCCACCGCGTCATTGTTCTGCCGGAACCGGATCACGATCTCACCGTCGGCCACCGTGTACAGCGCCTGGAAAGGCTCATCCCAGATCTGTGTCAGGCCGGGGCATTCCTTCATCGCCGCGATCCGGAGGGCTTTGAAATCTGTGCCCGCCTTCCACTGTTGGAAGATCCGGATCAGGCGTGGCACATGCTCGGCCTTGATGGTCTTCAGCGCTTCCTCGCCGGGCACCGCTTTGAAATCTGCTGTGGCTTCGTCCTCTCTGAACTGTGCCCAGCACTCCAGCGGGAGCGGGTTCCGCATGAAGTCCAGCATCGCTTCCGCTGTGCCGCAGTCGTCGCACACATAGATGCCGTTGGCATGTCGGCTCAGCGCGTTGGTGTACAGATCCGGCTTCATGGTGTCCCGTCCGCATCGCGGGCAGGGCATCTTTTCTCCGGCTTCCTGCCGGGCTTTCAAATCCAGCAGGGCTTCCTGAATGTTCTTACTCATTGGTGTTCGCCTCCTCAACCATGACCTCCAGCACCGCCGCTTCCTGCTCGGCCAGCCTGCGCTCCCGCCGGATGGCGGTGTACTTTTCCTTGTGAGCCTGCATCTTGTCGCCGCTCCCGAAAGCACAGTAGCCTTTCAGGTGGCCCAGCAGGATTTTCCGTTCGGCTTTGAAATCCGCGCCGTGGTATCCCAGCCGCTGGAGCCAGACGTGCGCGAGGTACTTCTCGTTCTGGTCGTCCGGTTCCACCCGCTCCGGAAACACCCGCGTGGCTTTCATCGCCGCGTCGAAAATCCGGTTCAGCAGGTTGGCGTATGTAGTCCAGCGTTCCGGCTGTGTCTCGTCAAAGGGAAACGTCATGCTGACCTTTCCGTCCCGTAAATCAAATCCGGTCAGTTCGGCCACTGCTCTGGAATCGTCCAGCAGGCTGGTGAGATCCTCCAGGGTTTCCGGTGTGCTTTCCTGCAGCCTGTCGATCAGGATGTCGGGAATGTTCAGGCAGTTGCTGTCGGTCATGCGGTTGATCAAGGTCTGTCGGCTGTGAAGCATGAAGATCAGGTTCTTCAACTGTGTCACCGTAGCATCCCGCACCGGAATCGAAATGTCCATGCTGGTGATGGGCTCCGCTTCTGAATCGGCATGCGCGTCCTCATTGGGCTCGTCATCTAGCTGTGCTTCTGCATGGGTTTCCTGATCCGGAAGTTCGTAGCCGTTTCGCGCCAAGAAATCCCGCAGGGCTTCGAAATCCTCACCGATGATGTTCCCATCCCGGTCAACGGTAAAGTCGCCAATCTGGTAGGCATAAGTGGGGGCCCGCATGTATGTCGGCGCGGTGCCCAGTTCCTCGGCGATGGCCTTTACCAGCGCCTTGCGGTCGGTCGTGTTGGTCGTAATGGTCATAGGAAAAAACCTCCTTTTGCATTTTTGCATGCCATTACTCACTCAGGAGGCCCATTAAGTCAACGGGGTACGGGCACACAATGCAAATAAACTCATTTGGGCAGGCTGGTATTTTCCCATGGCAAATGCTGTCGCCAGAAATGGCCCAGGGTCGAAGTGTAATTGTAATCCACATCACGCAGACCAAGGAAACAAATCATGCCTTCAGGGGTCAGGTCGTAATGCTTCCGAATCCAGCGGACAATATACGCGGCAGGTGCCTTCCCGGAATGAAATGTGTTCACCTGAATGCTGACAGGCTCAGCCACACCAATTGCATAGGCTAGCTGAATCTCGCATCGGCTGGCCAATCCTGCACGGAGAACATCTTTTGCAATACGCCGGGCCATGTAAGCAGCACTGCGGTCGACCTTCGTCGGATCTTTCCCGGAGAAAGCACCACCGCCATGATGAGCCGCGCCACCATAAGTGTCTGCGACAATCTTTCTTCCGGTCACTCCAGAATCAGCAAAGCTGCCGCCGGTTACAAAGCGCCCCGTGGGATTCACCAGCGCTCTGTAATCTGTGTTCAAGCCATAGGCATCTGCGATCTTCAGCATGATTTTCCGGCAGATACGCTGAACCACTTGAGGATCAACTTCTTCCTTATGCTGTGTGCTGATCAGGAAGGTATCGATCCTGTCATGCCGGTAATCAAAGGTGCACTGAGCTTTTGCGTCCGGGAGCAGTTCAGGATGATGTTCCTGCTGAAGATACTGAATTGCTTCGGTTGCTAGGACATAAGGCAGCGGAAGCATCCGATGTGTTTCGTTGCAGGCGTAGCCAAACATCATGCCCTGATCACCCGCGCCTTTTTGATCTACGCCAAGCGCGATATCGCCGGACTGCTTTGAAATGTGCACTGTCAAATCAAAATCGTCCTGAATGACCGGTTCCCGTGCTGCCAGCACCCGCCGAACCAATTCATGTACGTCTGGACTATGCGCAGAGGTAATTTCACCTGCCACAACCACATGACGATCTTTAATCATCGTCTCCACAGCCACACGGCTATCCGGGTCGTTCTGCAGGCAGTCAGTGACGATAATGTCTGAAATCTGATCGCAAATCTTATCCGGGTGCCCGGCGGACACCTGCTCGCTGGTGAATAGCATACGCGGCAACTCCTATCCGGAAAAGAAAGAAGCCCTGCAGGGTGTATCCCCGCAAGGCTCTCTCAATCCTGTTTTGCTGAGTGTATCATATCACAGGAAACCGCATGACATCCAGTGACATTTAGTGACAAGATTCAGGAATCGTGATCTGCTCGACTGCTTCATCGTGCAGACGGTAAATGTGCCTGACATTGTAGCCCATCTGCTCGGCAACATATTCCCAGGACTTGAAACACAGGTATCTAAGCTCCAGCAATGTCTGATGTTCAGGGTTTTTGACAGCCTTGATCACATGCATGATCTCGCTTTTCAAATCGACCAGCCGGTCAATGTCCGCATTGATCTCGGTCTGCATATCGATGATCTTGGCGATAACATCCTGCATGGAGTGCACGTTCCGAGTGTGGCTGACCACATCGTCGTTCATGGCACTGGTTGTTTTTGTAGCCATATCCTTCAGCGCAGACAGCTGCTCCAGCTTGCTGTCAATCCTACGGTCGAGCCAATAAGCCTGATTCAGATATACCTTTGCGGTCATTATGCTGCCTCCTTCCGCAGTCGATTCAGCAGGTAATCCGGGTCAAGATCTGTAAGCACGCTGTACCATGAGGAATGGAAGAACTTTTCAATCTCCATGGCTTCAGCCATTGCTGCCCGGTTTCGAGGATTGCGCTTCAGTGCCTGAATTGCATGCCGGTAATCCTTTGTTGCCTGTATGATGATCGCATTCGCCAGTGCCTGTGTCCCTGTCATTCAATAGCCTCCGTTTCTGAAGCAGCCGTCTCCGGCGGCGTTCCTCTCTTGTAATGTTGCCAAGCGCCTGGCCAACAGTCGGGTCGCTGTAGCCTTCACTGTTCCGATAGCTCATGTGCTGCCACCGCCTTTGGCTTTGCACTTTTTCTCGATGTACCCATATAGAGCGATTCCCAGATCCATTGCCAGCGGATGATTGTTCCACTTGGTTCCGACCAGAGATCCGATGTCTTTAACCGCTCTCTCCCAGAAGGCAGTGCAGGCCTCTGTGCCTACGGCAGGCGGGTCATTGTGATCCCGGAGGAAGTAGAACATATCAGCCATAATGCTTTTCTCTTCAGGTGTCATCCATATTCACCACCTTGATGTGAATGCCGGGCTTCTTGCGAGACCAGCGCTTTGTCACTTCCTCCCGGCACACTTGTGCGTCATCTTTCCAGAATCCGACGCGGGTCATGCAGTCCTTCAGGAGCTTCTGCAGGTTATCCGTATCCGGACGCGTTACCCGGTAAGTGCCTTCCTTGTGTGTTTTCGTTGCAAAATGCCAATCGACAATCAGGGCAACAGGCCCTTCCAGCGGGGAAGCTGGCCTGTGTTTTCGCAGCAGACTTTCAAATATACTACGGGCCGCTTTCAGCTTCGCTGTGTCATAAAACATGGGTTTTCCGTGAACAACCCTGACCTTATGCTCCTGCGCCGTCACGGTCGGCGGCTCTATATCCAGAAAGAAATCCATCATTTTCTATACCTCTTTTGCTCTGTGTATTCTCCGCTGAGGGAGTTACCGTTGCAGTCCTCGAAGAGGTAGGACGGACGTAAGGAGTCCTACCTACTTCGGGAGTGTAACGACCCTTTCTTCTCGTCTTTATGTATATAAAGACAGCGTAGAAGAAGAATTTTTAATCAGTATCCTCGGCGCGATAGACCCTGCCTTTCTTCAGAACAAACTCGCCATCCAGCTTTTTGATGCGGGCATATACAGTCTTGTCCGAAATATTGAGATAGGCCATCATGTCCTGAACGCTGACGGAACCGTCGATTGCCTGTACATAAAAAGCGTTTCTGAATTCCTCGGCTGCATTCTCAGAGGACTTGCTGTGACTATTCTTCATGCGGCCTGCTTCCGGTGAGCCTTGGGTAGGCATAGCTTTTAAGGAATCACCGTTGTCCAGCCGATGAATCGGGTACTCAAACCAGAAATCGACGGGGGTGAAGTTCTGAAATTCACGCAGGCTGCACTCCATTCGCCATCCAGTCGCGCCTTTATCTGCGATCATGTTCCTGACTTCATCGCTGAGCTCCAGCTCGATCATGTCCAGCTGGGCATCCGGATCACGGGCAAACACACCGCTGCCAGAGGCACGATCCATAGCCCGCTTGGCTCCCTGAGCGCCTTTGGAATGATGATGGCAGTAAATGGTCGAGCAGCCCGTTTCATTGCAGATCCGGTCAAACTGATTACAGAATGCTGCCATATCCGACGCGCTGTTTTCATCACCGGTGATAACCTTGTAAATCGGGTCGATAATGATGGCATCCAGCTTTTGATCACGTACACGACGGATAAGCTTGGGTACCAGCTGATCCAGCGGCACAGCATGACCGCGCAGGTTCCATACGATGATGTCGTCCATGTGTTCTCTGCTGTACCCCAGTGCTTCATAAATCTTGACAAAGCGATTCACACAGGAGGCAGGGTCGATTTCCAGATTGACGTACAGTACGCGGCCCTTTCTGCAGGGGAAGCCGAGCCAGGGCTTTCCTTCCGCAATCGCAATGCTCAATTCCATGAGCAAGAAGGATTTTCCAGCCTTGCTACTGCCGGAAATCAGCATCTTATGTCCGCGCCGAAGAACCCCTTCGATCAGTTCTTCTGGCAGCGCAGGCGGGTCTGTTGCGTATGCTGACAACGATATCAGGCCGGGAAGCTCGTCCGTCGTACCTTCTACAAAATCCATCCAGTCCACCCAGGATTTCCGTCCAATGTTCACACCGAGCAGCTTTTGAATCTGCCCGTCACGAGTCACACCGGGCATCCGGGAGAGCCTGCTGGGGTTTCGATTCTGGGTATCCACCTTTACGCCGTGACTGGCCAGAAAATCGTACAGGTAGGTTACGCGCTTGCGGTATTCCTGCTGATCGCCTGCATCCACATGCACAATGGCATGAACGCTCTTGTGTGCGCTGGATACCAGGGCAGCAATCGGAAGCTCCAGCCTGCGGTACATTGCGATTTGCTCATCCACCGGCATTGCGTCCGATTCCACTAATGCATATTTGAAGGAGATCACGTTTTCATTCCGGACGCCTTCGCCGTCCAGCGCATTGAAGCGAATCCAGGCACCGGCTTCTGGTTTCCAGTCACCTACGGTTGCTCCCAAATCATCCGGATGCCGGAGCAGGGATTCAATAAGCTCCGCTGCGGTGCGGTCGCAGACACCCTTGGACGGCACCCACTTACCGTCCTCATTTTGCCAAGCGTCATTGGTGACGTATCCCACATGGTCATCCGGATCAAAGAGGGTCTGCAGGTAAAGGATCAGGTCTTCTGAAGGCTTGCGTGCCGGTACAGGATCAGGCTGGCTGTCACCGTCATATTCGATTACGTCATCCCATGCCATACACCCGTCTGTGCCAGAAAAGGGTGTCCATCCACGATCCTGTGCCATCTTGACGATGGTCGCGCCGGTGACGGGCGAATCGCTGCCGCGAAAAGAGTTCCAGCGCCGGGCACATTCGCCAGGATGATAGCGCTGTGTATCACGGCTGCTCCATTCATCCCAAACACTCAAGTCATAGCCCTCCGCCTTCAACGCCATGCCGATCCTGACCCATTCGTCATGGGTCAGGTCAGCGCAGGAAATACGGTTCAGGGCAGAAAGTATATTGTTCATATCGAATCCCCCATTACGGTCTGTATGCGGACACATTCAGTCCGAAAGGAATGTGCCAGTTGTTTGCAGCGAGGCGGGAGATCATCGCGCCTGCCTGATCAAAGCTCCAAGTGCCCACCTGCCGAAAGCCATAGCGTTCCAAGCAGCGAATCTGCTTCGGCGTAGACAAACCCTCGTCCTGACGGTGGATTAGCCGGTCGATCAGAAGTCGGGCCTTGCCCATGTTTTCCACGGATTCGGCAAAGATGCCGCGCTTTTCCAGAAACTGCAGTTGCTTCTGTGACGGCGGTGCCATTTCCCAGGCAAAGGTCGGTACATAATTGGTCAGGTCTTCTGCTGCAATGGACATCGCGTACTGCAGAGGATCTACCAGTTTCCGCTGCCGATGACGCATTTCAGCCAGCTGCCTTGCCAGAGCCTGCTCCCGTTCCTGAAGTACATCTTTTTCTGCCTGCTCCTCGGCATCCATGATGTCCACACCGTAGGGGGCATCCATGACCTGCCTGTCGATCTTGGCGGCAATCTCCGCGTCCTTTGAAATCAGGGAGGAAGGTCTGCACAGGTCATGCCGCTCTGTCATCCAGAGGAAGTCCAGCAGGATCAGTTCCTCTTTGCCGGGATAAAGCCGCATACCGCGTCCCACCATCTGCTGATAAAGACTTCTCACCTTTGTCGGGCGGAGGATAACGATGCAGTCCACCGCCGGGCAGTCCCAGCCCTCGGTGAGCAACATGCTGTTGCACAGCATGGAATAACGGCCTGCTTCAAAATCTCGAAGAATATCAGCGCGGTCAGCACTATTGCCGTTGACCTCGGCGGCGGGAATGCCCATCTCGTTCAGCAGATCACAAAAAGTTTGCGAAATGTGTATGAGCGGCAGGAAAACGACGGTCTTACGATCGGCATAGTTTTCGGCAATCTCATGGGCGATCTGACGGAGGTAAGGCTCCAAAGCCGTGCCAACCTCGCCTGCGCTGTAATCCCCATTGCTTATGCCCACATCACTGATATCCAGTTTCAGAGGGATCATCTGAGCCTTTACCGGGCACAGGTATTTATCCCGAATAGCCTGTGACATCGTGTATTCGTAAGCGCGGGAATCAAAGAAGCGGCCCAGGTTGCGCATATCGCCACGGTCAGGCGTCGCGGTGACGCCCAGTACATTGGCAGCACTGAAATGTTCCAGTACCCGTTGATAGGAGTCGGATAAGCAATGGTGTGCTTCATCGACGATCACGGAGGAGTAGTAGTCCGAAGGAAACTGCTGCAGCCGCTTTTCCTGACACAAGGACTGGACGGAACCAACGGTAATCGGCATCCAGCTTCCAAGGGAGGAAGCTCCTGCCTTCTCATAGGCACAGTCGATTCCAGTTACCTGCTTTACCTTGTCAGCAGCCTGATCCAACAGTTCACCGCGATGCGCCATGATCAGCACACGCCCGCCGTGATCCACCTGATCCTCAGCCACCTTTGCAAGGACGACCGTCTTTCCGCAGCCGGTCGGCAAGACCAGAAGCGTCCGCTTCCGGCCTTCCGACCATTCCTGCAGGATGGCATCCTTCGCTTCAGCCTGATAGGGTCTGAGCTCAATTGCCATGATCAGAATCCTCCGTTGCCCCAGGGCAGCTCCTCATTCTTTACCGGAACAAAGGCGACTGAAGGGTCATAGTCCAGGAAACGATCCACATCGTTGACCTGGCGCTCTTCGCCATCCTTGGTATAGGAGCGGGGCTTGATGTGCGCCCGGCCACGGGAACCGACAACCTTGTTCCAGTCCATGGTGACTTTCTCGCCATGCTTCTTCTGGCCAATGCATCGGAAAAAGGAAGCAATTTTCCATTCCAGGGTGCGATAGAGGATCAGATCAAAGCGGGCATTGGCGCTCCCTTTATCGTTGTCGATCTGGATGGTCAAAGTCGCTTTGTTGCAGGGCGGGATCTTGGCGCTGCCGGGGAAACGGCCACGTTCGAAATTGGTCACAGTGAAGGTGTAATCACCTTCGGGAAGGATGACGAACTCCTGACCGTCGTTTTCAATGGTGTCGCCCCAATCCATGATGTTGTTGTCAAGTGCCATATTGCTTTACCTCCTCAAAAGGGTGTGTGTTCAGGATTGGCCTCGATGGTCGCCACGACCTGAGACCAGTTATGCATGAGCCAACCGCGCACAAACTTTTCGGGATACTGATCAATCGGGGTTTCCGGCGGGAAATGCCCCTTCTGGGCTACCAGCGTCTGGATCTCCTCGGGCTTAATTCCTTTCTGATCCATCCAGCCTGTCAGAATTGACAGTGTTTCCGGCGTTACAGTTGGGAGCGGTTGAGCCTGCTGCACAGGATCGCTCGGTGAAGGCTGTGTCTGTGTTGCGGACGCCATCCTGGGTGCTGCCTGCGCGTCGCCGAAGATCGACGCGATACTGGCATAGCTCAGGTCAAGTTCTTCCGGCAGACCATGGCGGTTCTTTGCGTCCCAGCACGGATGATGGCTGGTGAACATGACGCGCTTGCCGCCTTGTGCCTTGTGCGTATTAGATTCCGTCGCCACGACCAGAGTTTTGAAGTTGAGGAACAGCAGCGCATCCGGCCATTCCTTCAGCAGCGGTGCCGTCTGCTTGGAAAGCTTCAACTCCCAGCGGTCAAAAGCACCCTGCTCATCAGGAAGCTCTTGCTTTCGCATCTTGGCGTGAGCAGTGATCACGACATTTTTGCCGGAGAGAATTACCTCGTCACAGGCAGCGAGCAGACGGGCAAATTCCTCTGCCAAATAGGTGTAGCCCTTGCCGTAGCCAAAGCTCTCGATGCCAGGCTGCTTATACTTGGCGCAGATGAAGTCGATACACATCTGTTCAGCCCAGTCAGCGGTATCGATGACCAGCGTCCGGCATACCTCCGGAGTCGCTGCGACTTCCTTGATCAGGGCAATCAGTTCGTCCCAGGTTGCGGGTTTCTGAAGGCGACGGACATCCAAATGTGCAGTGCCGCCTTCCGTGTCGATAAAGAGGGGCTCCGGTGTTTGCGCGGCGAGGCTGGTTTTGCCGATACCTTCCACGCCGTACAGCACCAGCTTTTGCGGGCGGGCAACCCGCCCGGATGTGATATTCAGCATGTGTTTCTCCTTTCTCAGCGCAGGTAGCAGGAAATGCCTGTGACGCGTTCTACGCCGGGCACCTGTTCACCAGCGTCCAGCAGTTTGCCGACATATAGCTTGGAGATCTCCGGATCAGGCTGGCGATAGCAGTCGTGATGACCGGTCTTTTTCAGCCAGTCGATGGCGACTTTTTCATCGCTGACCTCAACACGTGTGTTCTTGCGGTAGCAGAGAGTTGCCACACCGAGATCGGTTTTCTGCCCACCGCATTCCCGATCCAGAATGGAAATCAAGCGTTCCTGCCTGTGCTCCATGCTCTGGCGGCGGTCATGCAGCCGCTTTTCTTCAGCCTTCATCGCATGAACAGATGCCTTCACATCCAGCGCCAGCTTGGCCAGGTACGACAGAATGTCTTCCCGTTTCATGGCCAGGGTATTGATCTGGGCGATGATCTCGTCCTCGTTCGCCGGAATCTCGCCGGTCTCAGGATCAGGTTCCAGCGCTTCCAACAGGTTCTCGATTTCTTGGTTAACCTCGTACAGTCTCACGTTCCATACCTCCATCATGAATGTCGCTGATCTCGATGCCACTGATCGTGTCGCCCGGAACCAGGATTGTCAGCTTCCGCTTTTCTCCAAGAAGGAATCGGAGCAATCGTTCCCGGATAGACACACTCCGGATGGCAACCACGCCGCCGGTATCCGGATGGCGGGTCACGCTAATTCGCAGGTTGTGCTGCATGTTCTTCGCCTCCCCGGAAGGCTGATTTTTTGTGCCTCCCATCCCGTTGCCACGGGAGAGGGTCAAACAAGACGTTTTTCAAAAAAATCTTTCAGCTTTTTTTCTGCCCGGCGCAGACGATGAGAAACGTTATCCGGTTTGTCGCTGATCAGAGCAGCGTATTCCACGATCTTCATGCCGTCGATATGAATGGCAATAACCATATCGGCATAGGAGGGCTTAAGCACCCGGCGAACAAGCGCACATGTCTCTTCGTAGCTTTCTTCCTTTAACTGGCGGAGCGGGCCAGCAACATCCGGGAAATCTTCAACGGTATAGTGATGAGGCTCACCCGAATCATCCTGATTGCGGGAGAGAAAGCCTGCTTTGTGATCCAGCCGAGGCGGGATTGCATCCCCATCTGTGTGTCTCCAATGGCGGTGCCAGTTGTTGTAGTCAGGGCGGTTGATTTCCGTGTCCAGAATCTCCTGAGGTGTGCGCCGCGTGATAGAAGCGGGATCGTCGGCAGCGGCGCAGCGTTCCTGGTAGTCCATCTCGATCATGACAGTGAAGTCCTCTTCGGGAACCTGAATGGTAGTGACCTGATTTTCATAGCGAACCTTGATTTCCATGAGTGTCCTTTCCGCCTGGACATCTCAGCGGAGGGACACATAAAGAGCCGGTCAGCGATACACCGTCACCGACCGGCTGCTCCTGAAAAGGGCATAGCAAGGCACGGTGGGTGCATCGGGGTTTTGAAACGGCTGTACCGTTTCTGGACTCCGTATGCATCCCGCCGCCTTAATGCGCATCTCAGGCTTTGAGATAGTTTTTTATGATGACAGCCCGTCGGCTGAAATCACCGAAATAAGAAATGGGGCCAGAGATAGAGGAATAACCTCATTATCTCTGGCCCCGATTGGCCCTTCGACAACCCCAATTGGCTGTCGGCGAGTGGCTGTTTCACACTCTATTCTATTGTGCGATCTCCTTAGAGACCTTGAACACCTTGGTGTGCCCGTTGGTGTCTTGTTTTATCTCCACGTTCTTTCCGGCCTTGAGTATCCGGTGAACCTTGCGGATCATATCAGCATCTTCTGCTGGCACCATGACCTGCCGTGATGGCTTTAGTTGGTAACTGCTCTGTGGACTGCGTTCGGTCATTATAGAACTCCTTTCGTGCGATTCATCAGAATTCTTCCAGCCAGCGCATGAAATCCGCTGTGCCTGCCTCGCCAGCATCGAGCTTTTGTCGCCATTCCTTGATCCCATCAGTCAGGCGATCCAGTTTCTGCTGGGCTTCTTGATTATCAGGATGGCGCTTGACGGTCATCTTGTACCGCATATACACCTTCCGATATTCTCGGGTAGTATCATCGGTCTTTTCCTTGTTTGCCCAGGCTTTCTGAGCACCGATTTCCTTGCATGTCTTTTCCGGGTTTTCCGGAGAAGGGTAATTGCAATAGCGGGTATCGGAACGCTTAAGGGGAACAAAGTATTGACCACAATTCTTACATTTTACAATGTTAACACCTTCATCTATGATGTGCGCCATCTCAAACAGAAGCAGGGAGAAGAACGACTTGATGGTGTATACCGAATTAAATCGACCATCGTATCCCATGATCCTAAATTCGATGTCCTGGACATTATCCTGTGCTCCATACATTTCAAGCAGACGTTCTGCTTGTTTCAAGTCTTCAGGGCTTTCGTCAGATTTGGCAAACGAGAGGAAGGCTCCTTTGAAAAGACAGTACTCGAATGAAACGTTGTAACAAAGCGTAAGAAGAAACTGACCATTTGTAGTGTCTCCGTAATCTGTATAATGCGTTCCTTCAAGTATGTATTTACTTACAGAATCCTCCTTGTTTTCGGGTAAGCAAGAGTTAATCCAGTCACGCTGCTTTTCTTTATCTGTAGTAAAGTATTCGATTGTCTTATTCATGAAGTCAATTGAAATCATTTCTCCGACAACAAGCGGATACTTTGATAAGAGTTTATCCCGGAACCAGAATAGCAAAGCATTGATTTGATCCTTATCAAGAGGATCGTCAAAATGATCTGCCTCGACA
>LSQX01186961.1_pt1 | contig 14215 bp, 10 predicted proteins | sample 654561 | NCBI WGS metagenome assembly LSQX01 (sample SAMN04489861, study PRJNA283612) | anaerobic digester metagenome | isolation source: 4 biogas reactors fed with cattle manure at either 37C or 55C with and... | place: Denmark: Kongens Lyngby | collected 2014
AGCCTTGGGCATACACAGGAGCGGGCGTAGTAAGCGAGGGGGGTGTTCGTGTGTTTGGGCATCAGCCTGCGCTAGACAGTGTCGCAGGTGTGCTAGGTGCCTTGCGGTTCTGTGTGGTGCCAAGTGGCGGTGATGAGAGTAGCGGCCCTGAGTTTCTGAGTCTTGATTCATATCTGAGCTTAACTCACCCAGTATCAGATACCCAAGAGGAGACCCTGTTCTATACGCCGAGTGAATCGCTTAGTATACCGTTAAAGGTAGAGGGCAATTTTGTGCGGGATATTACCGTTCTTCATGTGCCGTCACTTGAATCTCCGCCAAAACTAACTTCTCTTAGTGTGATCGAGGGGCGTAACGATGTGATTGCGGCAAGCCGGGAGATGTTTGGCGAGGATTCTGATTTGCACAAGATACTAGATACATTCATCGAAGGTAGTAATCTTAGTATGGTTGCCGGAGAAGAGTATTGTTATCCGTTGCCTCTATCAGAGATGCAGCAGATCCTTAGCACTCACCCAAGGGCGGCCGAGTGCACGAAACTGATGACAGAGAGCCTAGGTAGGGGTGTAATGCAGAAGATATATGTATCAGTACGTCTTCCTTCGGACGATAATGAGGTGCAGACTGAATACTATGGTTCTGCTATGTTGACTGGCATTGAGCATATTGAAGGGGATGAAGGTCCTGTTGTGCATATGCAGATTGACGAAGTTACACACAGTGTGCCGTTAGCTAATATGCAAGAGCTGCATATTGCCGGCTAGGCTTTTCGAAGCGAGATCACAAAGGTAAAATACATACCATACTATGGTATAAATCTCTGAAATCTGCTAATATAGTACTGATGTGTTCTTTCTTTATGCAAAAAATTAGCAAAGAACGAAGTGTAAATAAGTAAAGGATAATGTAGAACGTATGGCAGAAAAAAAGATTGCCCTCGACAAGTATCGCAATATAGGTATTATTGCGCATATTGATGCAGGTAAGACAACGACAACCGAAGGTATTTTGTACCGCACTGGCTTAACGCACAAGATTGGCGTAGTGAAAGGTGATGGTGACGGCGCTACCACCGACTGGATGAGCCAGGAGAAGGAGCGTGGTATTACCATTACTTCTGCTGCGGTAACGTGTTTCTGGAAAGATCACAAGATTAACATTATCGATACCCCGGGTCACATTGACTTTACCGCAGAAGTAGAGCGATCACTTCGTGTGCTTGACGGTGCTGTCACGGTATTTGATGGCAAGATGGGTGTTGAGGCGCAAACTGAAACAGTGTGGCGCCAAGCTAATAAATATGGCGTGCCTCGTATTTGCTTTGTAAACAAAATTAACCAAACTGGTGGTGATTTTTACAAGAGTCTTAACTCAATTAGGGACCGTCTTTCAAAGAATGCTATGCCGGTACATTTGCCGATTGGCTTTGAAAAAGACATCAATGGCGTGGTTGACCTTATCGACATGAAGGCATACACCTACAATGACTTTGCAGATCATGAGTTGCAGGTGGGTGATATTCCAGCTGACATGCTTGACAAGGCCAAGGCGGCTCGTGCTGAGTTGGTAGAAGCTGCGGTAGAGGCCGATGATGCACTAATGGAGAAGTTCTTCGAAGAGGGTGAAGAAGCGATTACAATTCCAGAATTAAAGGGTGCGTTACGTAAGCGAATTCTGGCTGGTGATTTCTATCTTGTGACTGGTGGCGACGGTCGTGGTGTGATTGTAGAAAAGGTGCTTGACCTTGTAACCGACTATCTACCAAGCCCGCTTGATGTTGACGCAATTGTTGGAACTGATCCAAAAACTGGCAACGAAATTGAGCGTAAGCCGTCTGTATCTGAGCCGTTAGCTGGACTCGCCTTTAAGATTGCTACCGATCCATTTGTTGGTAAGCTTATCTTTGCTCGCGTATATAGCGGTAAGCTTACTGCTGGTAGCTATGTATTTAATAGCATGACAGGTAAAAAAGAACGTGTTGGTCGTATTGTACGTATGCACGCTGATAAGCGTGAAGATATTGAAGCTATTGAGGCAGGAGATATCGCCGCTATTGTAGGCCTAAAGGACACTACTACTGGCGCAACTCTCTGTGATGTAGCTAAGCCAATCGTGCTCGAGAGTATCGAGTTCCCAGATCCACCCGTATCGATTGCGGTTGAGCCAAAAACAAAGGCCGACCAAGAAAAAATGGGTATTGCCTTGCAGCGCCTCGCCGAAGAGGACCCGACTTTCCGTATTCACACTGATGAAGAAACCGGCCAGACAATCATGAGCGGCATGGGCGAGCTACACCTCGACATCTTGATTGATCGTATGAAGCGCGAATTTAACGTTGAAGCTAATATCGGTGAGCCACAAGTGGCCTTCCGTGAAACGATTAAGGGCACCGCTGAAGTGCAAGGTAAGCACGCCAAGCAGTCTGGTGGTCGTGGTCAGTACGGTGATGTTTGGGTACGCTTTGAGCCAAATGAAGCTGGTAAAGGCTTTGAGTTTATCGACGAAATTAAGGGCGGCGTGGTTCCACAAGAGTATCGCCCAGCTGTTCAGAAGGGTATCAAGGAAACGCTTGAGGGCGGTGTGATTGCTGGCTATCCAGTGGTCGACGTGAAGGCGACCCTTTATGATGGTAGCTATCACGATGTTGACTCGTCTGAACTTGCCTTTAGCTTGGCTGGTAGCCTAGCTGCTCGCGAAGGTGTGAAGAAGGCAACGCCAATCCTACTTGAGCCTGTCATGAAGGTTGAAGTTACGACGCCAGAAGATTTCATGGGAGACGTAATTGGTGACCTCAACTCTCGACGTGGTCGTATTGATGCTATGGAGGACTTGCAGGGCGGGGCTAAGCTTATAAAAGCATTCGTACCGCTTGCAAGTATGTTTGGGTACACCAACGACCTTCGAAGTATGAGTCAGGGACGTGCCGTTAGCACCATGGAGCTTGCGCAATACGAGGAAGTACCGCCAAATGTAGCGCAAGAAATCATCGAAAAGCGCAGCAAGTAAAACAAGCTAGGTGCGGACAGGAATACCTCGTCTACGATAGACGGGGTATTTACTTTGTGTACCTCTCATGGCATAATAACGTATGGAACCTTAAGGAACAACAGGGAGGTGATGGGAGTGGCTAATCTAACTCCCAATCAGAAAAAGCTTGCCTTGCTCAAGGAGCGACGCAGTTGTCTTGTGACAGAGCGTCTGCAGCTCGAGCACAAGATAAATCTCAGGGCTGATCACGCTAGGCGTAGCGGCTCTTACATCGCTTCGTTATCGAGCAGCCAAGTTGCTAATATGCGACGAGTGCGAGAGATTGATAAAGAAATCATCAGAATTGATGGAAGAATCAGTCTTGTCGAAGAGGCTCTGTCGAAGAAGAGGTGCTAGGCCTCTACTGTTACTTGCAGGTTTACCCTGCGCCATTTAAACACTTTGTGTGTTAGTTGGCGCAGGGTGTTTTATTGAAAGTTTTTATATAGTTAAAGCAATAAGAAGAAGTTGGGCGAGTACGACCTTGCCAATTAAGGACAGCGGGTAAACGGTGGCGTAGCCGATATTAGCCTGATCTGTTTTTGTTTGGTCGTTGGCAAAAGCTAGGGTGGCGGGCTGTGTATTCATAGCTGCAACCATACCGATTAATTTAGTGTAAGGAATGCGCATAATTCGATAGCCAAGCACAATCATAGCGCCCGTAACAAGGAGGGAGACTCCCATTGCCAGTGCCATCACAATGTAGCTTTGCTGGTTGGATAAAGCATCCATGAGTGAGCCGCCTGCCTGGCTACCTACCCCAGCGAGAAACATCACCAGGCCAAATTGTCTGATAGCTAGATTCGTACTATAGGGGATTTGCCAAACAAGATTACCGGTGCGTCGCATGGCTCCGAGGATAAGGCCAACCACGATAGTACCTCCCGCGGCACCTAGTTGAAATACACTACCGTTAGGGAGAGGGACGGGGATAAAACCAACCGCAATACCAAGCGCCATACCAAAAGCAAAAGTAAATACATTCATCTCAGAAGCCAGACGATATGAGTCGCCTAGGTAATTCGATGCTTTACGAACATCATCTTGTTTACCAACAATACGTAGCCGGTCTCCGGGCTCAACTGCTAAATCATCGTGCGCTACCATGTCAACATCGCCTCGACGAAGACGAGTGATGATGACGTTAAACTTACGATCAAGCTCCAGTTCGCTGATGGTTAAACCAGCCAAGCTATTGTTAGAGATGAACACTCTTCGATAGCCAAAGGAAGTGTTTTCTAGCTCTGATCGGGCGTCTGGAGCAGCTTCGCCCATCCAGGCAGCAGCTTTTTTAGACTCTCCCTGTGTGCCTACGATTGTAACGAGAGAGTCTTTTTCGATAATGTCGGTTGATTTTGCTACACGTAGTTTGCCACGCTTAGACAAGCGGCTGATAGCGATGTTTGCGCTAGCTAGCATCGGCACGTCACGCACAGCACAAGGCTCTTCACGAGTGTAGCGCACTGTGTAGCGATCAATCGATACTGTCGTCTCGCTCGCCTCTTTGGCGTCAATTTTCCAGATTTTTCGGAAGAAGCCAAGTAGCAGCAATGAAACAATAACACTAAAGGGGTAGGCGATAGAGTAGCCGATAATAGCTTCGGCGTGTCCGCTAGGCATTGCCTCCAGTACGCCGGCTAGTGCAGGTGTTACGGTAAAAATACCAGTGTACATGCCGGCGGCCATACCGGTGCTGATTGCAAAATATTTTGCGGCAATGAATGAGACGATAGCCCCAAAGGCAATGATGCCAAAAGTGAACATATTATCACGCAGGCCAGACTTCTTCATGGTAGAGAAGAAGGTCGGGCCAAGTGCAAGGCCGGTAGTGTATACGAACATCACTAAACCTAGCGTGTGCACAAAAGAGGGGAGCGCTAGCCGAGGCTCCCAGGCGCTAATGGCAATACCAGCAAATAGGGCCCCAGCTACGCCAAGTGAAAAATTGCCAATTTTTATCCTTCCCAGGATATATCCAATGGCGATAATAACGAAAAGAGTAAGAAGAGGTGTTTGAATTAAAAGATCTGTCATATGTATTGTAAGTATACCATAAAAAGTATATTTATTAAAGAGAGAAGGGGAAGCCGATAAGAAAGTTTTCCACTTTTTCTACGCGCAATTGATGTTGACATACGCTATATATAGCGATACTATGGAAACATAAGCACTAAATATGGAGTTTTGACATAAATAGTGCAGAATAGCAAACGGCGCCTTCGCAACCGTTTACACAAACAGTAGTAATTATAAATATGCACCTGATATTATACGAGGGCTTGTTAGGTGTGCGTAAAAAGTAGGTGACATGAAAGCAAAAGAAGTAGTCAAAGCAAAAGAGAGTAGCCTTATTGATTCGTACTTAGACAAACTTGACTGGAAGGTGAAGGAGAATAGCAATATGGGCTATTCCCTGCAAGGGCTCAATAATTATATCTCGTCTGCTGTAACCAAGGAGTATTGGCTCAACGAAGTGTACTCGAAAGAGATAAAGCAGGCACACGAGAGCGGTGATATGCACGTACATGACCTTAATTTGCTATCGGTATACTGTGTGGGTTGGGATTTGGCTGACGTAATCCAAACAGGTTTTCGTGGTGTGCCTGGCAAGGTTGCTTCAAAACCAGCTCGGCATTTTAGGACTATTTTAGGCCAAGTGGTAAATTTTTTCTACACCCTGCAAGGAGAGGCGGCTGGAGCGCAGGCGTTTAGTAATTTCGATACGCTACTTGCTCCGTTTATTCGAGCCGATAATCTTACCTATGAAGAAGTTCGCCAGGCGCTACAAGAGTTTGTGTTTAATGTAAATGTGCCTACTCGGGTTGGATTTCAGACCCCTTTTACAAATATTACACTTGATCTTGAGCCGCCCAAGCATATGGCCGGAAACCCTGTGTTCATCGGTGGTGAAATGCAAGATACAAATTATGGCGATTACCAAGATGAAATGAACATCTTCAACAAAGCGCTACTAGAAGTGCTGTGCGAAGGTGATGCGGACGGTCGAGTCTTTACGTTTCCTATACCAACGTACAATATTACTGAAGACTTCAACTGGGATAATCCTGTTATCGAAAATCTATGGGAGGCGAGTGCAAAGTATGGTATTCCCTATTTCTCAAATTTCGTAAATAGTGACATGGATCCAGAGGATGCACGTAGTATGTGTTGTCGTTTGCGTATTGATAATCGCGAATTGGCGTATCGTGGCGGTGGTCTGTTCGGTAGTAACCCAATGACAGGCAGTGTTGGCGTCGTAACGATTAATTTGCCACGACTAGCGTTGCAAAGTAAAAATGAAAAATCATTCAGGGCAATGATTAAAAAAACAATGGATATTGCCAAAGAAAGCCTAGAGGTAAAGCGTAGCACCATTGAAAGGCTAACCGAAGCAAATCTTTACCCGTACACAAAGTTTTATCTGCGTGATATTAAAAAGCGATTTAATGAATATTGGAAGAATCATTTTTCGACCATTGGCTTGATTGGCATGAATGAAGCTAGCTTGAACTTGATTGGTCGTGATATCGGCACCGAAGAGGGTAGGCAATTGGCCGAGCGAACACTTGATTACATGCGAGAGCTGCTGCATGAATATCAGCTAGAAACAGGTAACAATTTTAACCTTGAAGCTACGCCAGCTGAGGGAACTACATATCGCCTGGCTCAAATTGACCAGAAAGATTTTCCAAAAACAGCTCATTTCGCTAATGGAGTTGGCAAGGACGTGCCAGTGCCGTTTTATACAAATTCAACACATCTGCCGGTAAACTACACGGACGACTTATTTGAGCTACTTGATTTGCAGGATGAACTGCAAACAAAATATACGGGCGGCACAGTAATTCATTTCTTCTTGGGCGAAAAGCTCTTCGAGGCAAGTGCACTAAAATCGTTAGTAAAAACGGTATGTAACAATTACAAACTGCCGTATTTTACATTTAGTCCGACATTTAGTGTGTGCTCTAGCCACGGGTATCTTGCAGGGGAGCATGAGATGTGCCCAACCTGCCAGGAGGTGTGCGAGGTGTATTCTCGTGTGGTTGGGTTTTTGCGACCAGTCGACCAATGGAACGGTGGCAAGAAGGCCGAATTTGCTATGCGAAAAACGTACGAAAAAGCTAGCCAAAAGGTCAAGACTGCAGTGGCAGGTTAGGGTATGATTCCGATTGGTGGTATTCAAAAACTTTCACTCGTTGATTACCCTGGCAAAACGTGTGCTGCTGTATTCACGATAGGTTGCAATATGCGCTGTGGTTACTGTCATAATCCAGAGCTTGTGCTACCAGAACGGTATGCACCAAGTCTGCCGATGGATGCTTTGATGGATTTCTTTAGGTCGCGTATTGGCAAGCTCGATGCAGTCACTATTAGTGGCGGTGAGCCAACTATGCATGAAGCGTTACCGTTGTTTATCAAAACACTAAAAGAAATGGGCTTTCTGATAAAACTAGACACGAACGGCACAAACCCAAGCATGCTAAAAGAGCTACTGCAGCAGCAGTTGGTAGATTTTGTAGCGATGGACATAAAGGCTCCTTTAAAAAAATACACACAAGTGGTGGCCAGACCGATCAATGCTCAGCACGTTAAGCAAAGTATTGATTTAATTCTTCGCACGCCAGGCATTGAACATGAGTTTCGTACAACTGTCCTGCCGTGTCAGTTGTCGCTTGACGATATTCGTGACATGGGCAAGCTGGTCCAGGGGGCTGATCGGTATGCTTTGCAAAACTTTGTGCCTGGGCGTACGCTCGCGCCTGCATTAGCGAACGCGCGCCCGTATTCAGAAGAGGAGATGCAACAGGCCGCCAATATAATGCAGCAATTTGTAAGAAAGGTAGTGGTGCACTAATGGATATGTATACAGCAAAAATACTACGACGTAGGGTCGATGGTGAGACGGTAACATTGTATTTTAGTACCAACATGCCGCAGTACGAGGCGGGCCAATATATTACGGTGGTGTTTGAAGATACAGATACGCCAGAAGGCAAATCGTATAGTCTTTCGAGCGCACCATTTGAAGACATTTTTAGTATCACTGTCAAGCCTATTGGTCAGTATTCAGATAGGCTTTGCGCTATGAAGGTGGGGGATGAATTTTCACACACAGCAGCCTACGGTTACTTCAATATACAGACGAATCGTCCACTGATATGCTTGGCGGCTGGTGTTGGGATAAGTCCGATATGGAGTGTTGTGAAGCAAGTCCGTCATGATGACGATAAACGACACATTACGTTGGCCTATAGTGGTTCAAAGCACGAGAACATGGCTTTTTTGGAAGAAGTCACTGCGCTAAAAAAAGCAGACGTAGCAATTCATATCACTCAAGAGCAGGGTGATTGGCGCTCGGATCGAATTAACGCGGGGGAGTATGTACGACCAGACGCTGTCTACCTTATATGTGGCCCAGTAGGGTTTACGCAAGATATGTGGCGGCAGTTGATTGATAAGGGCGTAGAAACAGTAGATATATCAACTGAGGTATTTTTTGAATGAAACAAGAGAGGTTACCTATAAAACAACCAAGACCAACTGCAGCGGTAGGTGAGATGGCTTTGAAGTGTGCTGGCTGCCCTTTGGCCGAGCTATGTCGTACACGACAAGCTGTGCCTGGATGTGAACAGAAGGCAGCTTCACAGCAAGAGGTTCGAGCGGCTTTGCAGGACGATTCTGTGAATGTAGTAACAGCTCATGGTGGGGCAAGTAGAACTGCGAAAAAGCTGCAAGAGATGCATCGTCTTACCGCCCTGGCGGCAGAAGAGGCGAAGCGAAGAGCGGAGCAGCAAGCGGCGTCGCAACGTCGTGCGTCAAAGCCGGCACCTCCTCCCGTTAGGAGGCCTCAGCCAGCTAAAAAGCCAGATAAGCCCAGCTTTGTAGAGCGGTTCCTTCAAGAGGTAGAGCAGGTAATTAGAGGCTAGGCTTCTTCGAGGAAAGGGCTGATCTTCTGTAGCTTGAGCGACGCAATCTATGAATAGGCAGCTTGTTGTGCATGGCAATCAATTTTCGACGCATTGGGCGACCAACAATATTTCCGAATGATGCACCTGCGGCAATCGTGAGTGCAATAAGGAAGGCTCGCAATAGAATGGCTAAGCCTTGGTCAAATAGCGGATCGCCAGGAGGGTTTTGGATAGCTTGCATTAATCCATTATAGAGAGTCAAGCCTGGCACAAGGGGGACGATACCTGCACTGATAGTGGCCATGCTGGGCACTCGCCAAATTCGTGAAATCATAGTGGCTGAAAAGCCAATAATCGCGGCTGCAATACCGTATGAGGGAATTGGCCCAAGATCGAAAGCCATTCCTAGAAGTGCACAGTAATACCCGAGTATGCCAATGATTCCTGCTAAAAGAACGCCGCCAAGTCGCGAGTAGTTACCAAGCGCAAACATTGAAGCGATAATTGCAGCCCCAACGTATTGGTATGTTGTAGTGTTTAGGCGGAGTGTGTCTGGCGTGGCAGCAAAGTTGATACCAAAGCGTTTTGTAATATAAAGCCCCATTGCTACGCCCATGACGATACCGCCAGTTAGCATAATAACCTTCAAGATACGAGCGCTAGCAGTAACATAATACTCATCAATAGCATCCTGTAGCGCAGCTACAATCATCATGCCAGCTACAAGCAGAACGATGCCGCCAATAATGATGAGCGTAGGATTAACATACGAAATGATATCAAGATGTCCGTTATTGACTGCCCACGAAAGTCCGCCAGCCACCAATGTAGCAAAAAGTGCCGCCGCTACTTGCACGAAGAAGGCGGGGATACCTAGTTTTCGTAATCGGTAAAGACCCCAGGTGATAATGACACCGATGATGAACGTGATAAAAATAATCGCAAGCGACCCGCTATACAGCATACTTACTCCAGCGCTGATACCGCCTCCCGTCAAGAAGCGCAGCCAGTTTGGGTAGGGTTTTTTCATGGCGAGAATTTGATCAAACTCTTTTTCGGCACCCGTAAGGGTTATTCTCTTATCTCTTATGGCCTTGGCAAGTTGTTGGAACTTTTGAATCGCTTGATAGTTGGTGTCACGCGCAACGACACTGCGTATAAGTGTTAGTGGCTCACGATCAAGCCCCCTGTCTTGTGAGATGGTGATAAGCGTATGGCTAATATCGATGTGCACCTTACGGGTGCAGTACGTGTTAGTAACACCCAGTGCCATATGCACAACGTCGCTAGCAGCAGCTCCCATTGAAAGGAGCTGGTCTGCTAGGCTCATCGTGAGACGCAGGGCGCGCATATTTGGTGTAAGATTTTCACCAATTTTCTCTATTTCAACTTCTTCTACGCTGCGCTGCATTAAGATAGCTTTTTTAAGCGATGACTGTATAAGACTAAGTATATTCACGTAGTCATATTATAGCAGGAGATAGTGAAAATAATAAGGCGCTACGTGGCCGAAAAGCGCACCGCACCATCTTCTTCGTGCGCGGTGATTTGTTGGTTTTCTTGAATTTTACCATCGACAATCTCGAGCGCTAGCGGATCAAGTAGACGCTTTTGAATAAGGCGTTTTAGTGGCCGTGCACCAAAGTGTGGATCGTACCCCTGTTTAGCAAGCATTGCCTTCACCTTGTCGTCAAATGTAAGGGTGATATTCTTGTTGTGCTCAATATCCTTTGCAATTCGTGACAGTTGTACATCAACGATGGCTTTCATATCTTCCTGGCTGATTCGATTGAATATAACGATGTCATCAATGCGGTTAAGGAACTCTGGTCGGAAATGCCCACGCAAAACGTCGAGAATGGTATTTTCAAGCTTAGAGAAGTCCTCGTCGTTAAAATCCATAATGGCCTGCGAGCCAACATTACTCGTCATGATAATGATGGTGTTCGTAAAGTCGACAGTGCGCCCCTGACCATCCGTTAGGCGACCGTCGTCAAGTACCTGCAGCAGGATGTTAAAGGTATCAGGGTGGGCTTTTTCAATTTCGTCAAACAGCACGACACTATATGGGCGACGACGCACAGCTTCGGTCAGCTGTCCACCCTGATCGTAGCCGACATACCCTGGAGGTGAGCCGATGAGCCGCGCGACTGCGTGCTGCTCCATGTATTCGCTCATATCGATGCGGATCATAGCGCGTTCATCATCAAACAATTGCTCGGATAGGCTTTTGGCTACCTCTGTTTTTCCAACACCAGTAGGTCCCAAAAAGAGGAACGAGCCAATTGGGCGGTTTTGGTCGCTTAAGCCGGCACGTGAACGTCGGATGGCATTGGCAATACTTGTGATGGCTCGCTCTTGGCCAATAACTCGTTGCTCGAGAGACGTTTCTAGTTTTGTGAGCTTGCTAGCCTCATTCTCGATTAAGCGCTCTACCGGGATACCAGTCCAGCGTGCAACCACGGTAGCGATATCATCAGGTGTAACCTCTTCACGTAAAAGTCGCTCATGGGCGGGAATAGCGGCAAGCTTTTCACGGGCTTCGGCCAGTTTTTTCTCAAACTCTGGAATATCGCCATATTTAATACGACTGGCGGTCGCAAGATCCGCGTCGCGTTCGGCGATGTCGAGCTGGCTACGCAAGCTATCCATCTTTTCGGCGGCATCATTAACGGTTTTTAGGATGTCTTTTTCGCGTTGCCATTTTTCGTCGATTGTTTTGGCTTTGGTGGAAATATCATCAATTTGCTGCTTGATTTCATTCTTGCGAGCTTTCGCGCTGTCGGAACGGTCTTTTTTAAGCGCGGCTTGCTCAATTTCGAGCTGCAGCTGGCGATTATTGAGCCTGTCCAGCGCAATCGGCACACTTTCTAGTTGCATTTTAAGCGAGCTGGTAGCTTCATCGAGTAGATCGACGGCTTTGTCTGGCAGGAAGCGGTCGGGAAGATAACGAGTCGAGAGCCGAGCAGCCGACACGATAGCATCGTCAGAAATATTCACACCGTGATGCACCTCATACTTTTCCTTAAGGCCGCGCAGGATTGCTACGGTGTCATCAAAGCTCGGCTCGCCTACGTAGACTGGCTGGAACCGTCGCTCTAGCGCTGCATCTTTTTCGACGTGCAAGCGATATTCAGCCAGCGTTGTGGCACCGATCATATGAAGCTTACCACGAGCCAGGGCGGGTTTTAGCATATTGCCAGCATCCATACTCCCTTCGCCGCCACCTGCGCCAACCATGGTGTGGATTTCATCAACAAAGAGGATAATCTCACCAGCAGCGTCGTCAACCTCTTTAAGTACTGCCTGCAAGCGCTCTTCAAACTGTCCGCGATAACTAGCGCCTGCGAGAAGTGATGAAATCTCAAGGCTAATCAGACGCTTATCTTTGAGCGAATCTGGCACGTTATTTTTGACGATTCGCTGGGCGAGCGCCTCAACAATAGCGGTTTTACCAACGCCAGGCTCACCAATGAGCACTGGATTGTTCTTTGTGCGACGACTAAGAATCTGCATAGTGCGACGGATTTCTTCGTCACGTCCAATGACGGGGTCAAGTTTGCCGTCGCGCGCTAGGGCAGTGATATCCTGCCCGAATTGTTCGAGCGGTTTTTTTAGCTGTTCTTGTTGTTGCTGTGGTCCCATAGGGCGCCTCCTGTTTACCTTTACGTCTAAACGATAAGTACTTATGTATAAGTGTAATAAATTAGCACTCTCATGTCAAGAGTGCTAATTCTTATATTTAGCAAAAAAGTGGCGGTGGAAGTGGAGCGCTGCAAAAGCCCATAAGTATTGACAAAAATAAATTTAAGTGCTAGAATAAGTTACGTCCGTATGGTGCCATAACTACCTAGGAGGTATCGTGCATACGTTGCACAGGCAAGCTCGGAAGCTCATCTCGATGGGACAGACCAAGAAGGTCAGGGTGTTCGACGCTGATGACCAGAAGGAGCTCGATGACGGTACGAAGGTTCCCCACGAAGGGGAGCACATCGCTGTCAGGATGGCGGCAGACGGCGAGGTGACCCTCGTGCCGATGTTCGACAGCAGGCCGCTCAAGCCTGTCGTCGTCAAGCCGCCGCGAGAAGATTCGTGGCTGAGTCGTGCCTGGTCTCTCTTCCGTTTCCGTGAAGGGAGGCGTAAGGCCGCCGAGCGAGTGAAGAGCATTCAGAGGGCCTGCTACTAAGGCTCACAAGGACAAGGCTACAGGCTTATAATACATACGCCTCGCAGCCTGGCGTAGGTTGATAGTTTATTACAACTGTTAACCTACGTCTTTTTCTTTTATTGGGCTTTGCGGGCTACCTCTTTACGATAAAAATAAAAACATGTATAATGATACGTATACGTCGTGGAGTATCAGCTTTACGTGCGATTAACAATAATTAATAAGGAGATTTACCCTAAATGGCAGATTTCGATCGAAGCAAGCCGCATGTNNACCACGGTAAAACAACATTGACCGCTGCAATTACTCAGGTACTTGCAAAACGTCTACCTAGCGATGTCAACAAGCCTCGTAACTACGACGAGATTGACAACGCCCCAGAAGAAAAGCAGCGTGGTATTACCATTGCTTCTTCTCACCAAGAATACGAGTCAGAAAAGCGTCACTACGCTCACGTGGACATGCCAGGACACGCCGACTACGTTAAGAATATGATTACTGGTGCTGCTCAGGTTGACGGTGCGGTGCTTGTGGTATCTGCCGCTGACGGTCCAATGCCTCAAACTCGTGAGCACGTACTACTTGCTAAGCAAGTTGGTGTGCCAAAGATCGTTGTGTTCCTTAACAAGATGGACATGGCAGACGAAGAGCTTGTAGAGCTTGTCGAAATGGATGTTCGTGAACTGCTTTCAAAGAACGACTTTGATGGCGACAACGCTCCAGTCATTAAAGGTTCTGCCCTTAAGGCGCTTGAAGGCGAAGAAAAGTACGAAGACGCTATCATGGAACTTGTGGCTGCAATGGACGACTATATCCCAGAGCCAAAGCGCGACATGGATAAGCCATTCTTGATGCCAATCGAGGATGTATTCTCGATTAAGGGTCGTGGTACTGTAGCAACTGGTCGTATCGAGCAGGGTGTTGTAAAGCTTAACGATGAAGTTGAAGTAGTCGGTATTCGTGATACCCAAAAGACTGTGGTAACAGGAATCGAGGCCTTCAAGAAGAGTCTTGACCAAGGTCAAGCTGGTGACAACGCTGGTCTATTGCTTCGCGGTATTGAGCGAACAGACATTGAGCGTGGACAGGTGCTTTGCCAGCCAGGTTCAAT
>LSQX01305062.1_pt1 | contig 14215 bp, 3 predicted proteins | sample 654561 | NCBI WGS metagenome assembly LSQX01 (sample SAMN04489861, study PRJNA283612) | anaerobic digester metagenome | isolation source: 4 biogas reactors fed with cattle manure at either 37C or 55C with and... | place: Denmark: Kongens Lyngby | collected 2014
AGATGTGTATACATCACTGCTTCTGTACCTTCCTGGTTATCGGGCTCAAAGAGGATATTCTTCTGTCCCGGCTCTTTGAGGAACAGGGAGAGGCGGCTGTCACGATTGGCACGTACATCTGCGATGGTCTTGTCTCCCATATAGTATCCGTTGCCTTCATCATATGCACCGTGGGTATACACCGGTGTCCCGTCGGCCATCAGGAAATTCTGTACATAACCCCTGGTCAGTCCGATACGGTAGTTACCCCTGCCAGCTGCCGAGTTGACATTATGAGTAACCAGACCGCGTCCATATTGACGCCACAACATCACTTCGGGGTAATCAGAGAGATCTTCACCTGAAAACATGTTGTAGTAAGGGTTCTCCGGCTCATCGGGTGATTGCTGCAGGTTGCCGCTGTTGGGTGTGAGGCTGCCCTTGTATTTATCTCCCACAATCCTGGCAGCATCAACTGCCTGTGTGAGGAACCAGGTGGCTTCACCGTCGATGCTTCCCGCGGGATAGCTGTAACTTGGGTGTTGTTCTGCTCCCGGCCAGTTTTCTCCCCCCGGCACGAAAGCTGTACCCTTGAAGTTATTCAGCCATGTTCCCTCAAAGAGGGCTACCCTCGATTTAAGCAGTAAGGCTACATCTTTATTAATACGGGTAGTATTCAAATCTGTCTCGCCCATATATGCATATGCCTTGTCCAGGTCCTCCAGGATGAAGCGTGCTACTTCATTGCGTGGTGAGCGTTTGCTGGCTTCTGTAAGTACTTCAATATCATCGGGTAGTGGTTCGGTGATGATAGGGAAGTCGCCGAACATCTGCAGCTTCTTGAAATATTCAAATGCGCGAAGAAAGTACATTTCACCGATATAATGTTTCACATGGGCTGAGTTGCCGGTAATCACCGACTCAGAGCCATCCATGTTCTCCCCGAACTTCTGGAGTGTCTGGTTGAGATAGAAGTTCATATGATAGATGCGGTTGAATGCCCAGTTGTTTGACTCACTGTTGGGTACCAGCCAGCGGTCAGTTGTGTAGCGGTTGTGCGCTGTGACACCTATCTGGTTATCCGTTCCGTTGTCTTCCCCGTAAATGCCATAGCTCCAGTTGGAGTGCCCGGGAAGGATGTTGGGATAGAGATCCATCAGTATCGCATCCAGCTGAGAGGCGGAGGAGTAAAATTTCTCCGGGGAGATGTTCGACATGGGTTCTTTGTCCAGGAAGTCATCACAGGATGTGACGCCGGCAAAGAGTACTGTCATCAGAATGATGTTGAATAGATATTTATAATTAATAAGTTTCATCGGATAATAATTTATGGTTTTTTAAAATGATGTAGATATCCCAAACGAGAATGTACGTGCCAGGGGATATGCGTTTCCATAGCTCTCGTACCCGCCGTCAATTGTTTCCGGGTCAAATACCTTCAGCAGGTTGGTGCCTGTCAGGAGATTATCGATCGAAACGAACAGCCGACAGTTGGAGATGCCTGCTTTCTGGCTGAGATGTACCGGGATGGTATAACCAAGCTGCAGGTTTTTCAGACGGATATAGGAGGCATTCTGCAGATAACGAGTCTGTCTTTGCTGGTTCTTGCTGGTGCCGAATACAGGACGTGGGAAATAGGAGTCGGTGTTGGCCGCGATTACTCTACCCTCAAGCCCGATATCGTTCGGACGGAAATAGTCCTGATGTGCTCCAAGTGCTGCTGACCACCACTGGTTGCTGGTGACACCCCAGAAAATAGGACTGCCGGTGAAATAATCACGTTTACCAATACCCTGGATGAAGGCACGCACATCGAAACCTTTGTAATTGGCTGTAAGATCAGCCCCGAAGAAGTAGCGGGGTGTGCTGTTGCCAATCACCTTCAGGTCACCATGGTCGCCCAGTGTCTCTGCCCCCGCGCTGATGCCCGGCTTGCCGTCGACGTCGGCATACATGATATCTCCTGCCGACCATTCAGAGCCGAGAGCTGTTTGTCCACCCACAGCCTCGAGATGGGCATCCATCTCTTCCTGTGTTTTTGCAATACCAGCTGTTTCATATCCCCAAATTTCGCCAATCTCACGACCGTTATTGTAGTTCCATATCGATTTCGTTGTGTTGCCGGGATAACTGCGGATAAAGGTTCTGGCATCGTGAACATTGAGTGTGATACCATAACTGAAGTCACTGGAGATGCGATCTCTCCAGGTGAGAGTAATCTCATTACCCACCGTCTTCAGGTCACTGTTGTTGGAGCTTGGTGCTGAGAGTCCCAGTGTTGCAGGGAGTTCCATGGCCGGCCCCACCATATCGTCGGTGAATCGTACGAAAGTTTCGAAAGTACCTGTCAGGCGGTTGTTGAACATGCCCCAGTCGAGGCCGATGTTCCAGGTGCGTATCGTCTCCCATGTGAGAGAGGTACTTACCAGGTTGTTCACCCATGCGGTGTTTGGACGGGTTCCCGACTGCAGCCAGTTTCCTGCCTGTGAGTTGATTGTCATGGTACGGTAGGTGGGATACCATCCGGTGGTACTCTGGTTGCCCAGTACGCCATAAGATCCGCGCACCTTGAATTGGTTGACTACGTCGACCATATCTTCCCAGAATCCTTCATGGGCAATGTTCCATCCCAGAGAGAAGGAGGGAGACCAGGTCCATCTGTTTCCTCTGCGAAAACGTGAAGAACCGTCGTACCGCAGATTGGCCTCAGCCAGATAGCGCCCTTCATAGTCATAGTTGATACGGCCAAAGAAACCTGCAGTTGACCACTGGTTGCGATACCCTGCAATCTCTGCTTCCCTGTCCACACCCTGTCCGTCCACACCTGAAACCAGATTAAGTTCCGGCAGGTTCTCGGCCTGTAAGCCATAGCCGGTGGCAGAGAAGGAGCTTTGTTTTTGTTCATCTCCCTGGAAACCGACCATTGTTTTGAAGTTATGGGAATCATCCATGGTCCATGAGTAGTCTGAATAGATGTTCCAGTTCATATAGTTTTCTTTTCTGTATGACTGGTGAAGACTTGAGGTGCCCTGGGTGTCAATGACATTTCCCTCCACATCATGATTGTAGTAGGGCAGTCCGGTCTGACGTACATCCTGGTTATAGATACTGTAGTTGAATTCAACGTGTGTACGCCAGTTCTCTATCGGCTCCAGGATGAATGCTGCCTGTTGATAGACCCTGTCGGTCTGTGCCTGTCGCTCACCACCCAGTGCAAGCATCATTGCCGGTGTATCACCATTACTATTGTGGTAGAAGCCGTTTTCATCATATATTGGTAGGTTGGGCCATGTCTGACGTCCTATTTTCTCGTAGAATCCGCCACCGAAATTGGTGGGACGGTTAAGATCCTGCCGTATCAGTCGCATGCTGTAGTTGAATGTCACCCAGTCAGCCAGACGGGCGCTGATTTTTCCGGAAGCATTGTACCTGTCCTGACCATCAGAGCCGTGGCGAAGCATCCCGTTATTATTCAGATATCCGAGAGAGGCATAATAGTTCAGCTTCTCACTACCCCCGCTGATGCTGAGGTTGTGGTTCTGTGAGAGTGCATTGTCACGATAGAGCTCATTGTACCAGTCAGTATTGGCATATCCTGTGGTAAATGGGTCTCCCGCGGGCTTTCCCCATACTTTACCGTCGGTCAGTAGACCTCCGGTGCTGGTGCCGCCTTCCGCCTGGAAATCCATCATCCTTTTCATCGTCGCATCATTAAAGATGGTACCCCATCCGGCATTCAGTGCACCCTGGTTGTAATAGTTGGCAAAAGTGTAGGAGTCCATCATCTCCGGCATACTTATGGGGCTGGTAAGGCGGAAGCTGTTGTTATAGTTCACCATGGTTTTCCCTTCACTACCTTTCTTGGTTGTGATCAGTATCACACCGAAAGCAGCGCGTGAACCATAGATAGATGACGCGGAAGCATCCTTGAGTACTGAGATTGACTCTACATCCTCCGGATTGAGCAGGTTGATATCACCCTCCATGCCGTCGATCAACACCAGTGGGCTATCGCTGGAGCCTTCACCGATGGTGCCGGTACCACGGATTCTGATAGACATATTCGACTCGATATCGCCCGCATTATGGGTCAGCTGCAACCCGGGGATAATCCCCTGGAGCGCATCAGATACCGTGTTTACTGGTCTTGATTCAATATCCTCAGCAGTGGCTATGCCTACCGATCCGGTAAGATTCACCTTTCTCTGTGTACCAAAGCCCACCACGACCACTTCGTCGAGTGTTCTTGTGTCTTCCAGAAGCACAATGTTTAAGGACTGACTTGTCACTGCTACCTCCTGCGTGATGTAGCCGATATAGCTTATTTGAAGGGTTGATCCAATGGGAGCGCTGAAGGAGAAGTCTCCGTCGATGTCGGTAACCGTACCATTGGAGGTACCTTTTTGCAGTATGCTGGCACCGATTACGGCCTCGCCTTCTTCATCAGCGACGTTACCCCTAACAATGTTCTGGGCGTAGGTCATAAAACAGAACAGGTTTATGACTGTAAATAAAAAGAATGTCTTTAGTTTATACATAAGATTTTTAGGTAATTTTTATTGCCGGATTCTGTACGGCAGGTTGAGTGATTATTACAATTATTATTTGAGTTGAGTATTTAAGCTTTTTCGTCACATACGAATAAATATTTTTCAATAGAAGGTTTGGGTAAATCTTGTATTTTGTTAGTAATTTAGTAATGTTGTTAAGTGTTGCTAATTTCAGGTTCGCGTCATCATCATTTTTTTATAAATATGGTTTGTTCAGTGAGCAGGCAAAGATAGCTTCAGTGTGAATGAATAAGCTCCAAATATCATTAATAAAGGTAGAATATTAGTGAAGATAGGAGTGAGCCTAAATTTTAACACTCTTTCTTTTCTGCTGTAACTCCCAGGTATTCAGTAATAAGTGGTCGTCATGTCACTTTCTGAAGCCTGTGTTGCTCCTGTTTTTGTTTGAGGAAATAGTTTCATTGAAATATATCATTTAAAAATACCGCATCCTCCCGATGAGGGGAGGTGCGATATTTCAAATAGCTTCATTATTTGTAAAAATATATTAAATGGCCTGTTGCAGCTATCTGCCTGCTGACCTATAAAACTGTTGCCAAAAAGTATCTGCCAGCTGTGAGGATATCACTTTTCAGCCGGCATGATCACAAACCCGTAAGCATACCTGTCTTCTTTGAGCCTGTATTGCTCATGTGGCAGTCTGCCCCAGCTGTCTTCTCCTCCTAAACCGCGCTGATTGATATCCACATGCAGGATCACCTCATTGCGGGGATTGATATCATTGAGATGCTGCTGTTTTTTAGTCAGTCCGGCATCAAAATCTTCCGGAAGATAATGGAGGGCACTGACACCCAGTGGCTGCATCCCTTCAATGCGGATACCCTCACCTGCTTCATTGGTCAGCGTGAGCCATCGCACATCTGTTTTGTATCCGTTTTCCTGTGGGCGTACATAGGGCACATACTGATCTGCTACGCTGCTGTTGTATGTTCCTATCTGTGCTGCTGTTTTTCGGTCGGCATAGTTCTCCCAGGGGCCGCGTCCATACCAGCTGAAGTGGTCATATTGTTTATGCAGACGCATCTGCATTCCAAAACGTGGTATCTCCGGCAAACTCTCTCTGCCGGCCTCCCAACTGCCGTTGACCAGTAGACGTCCGTCGGGCAGGGCGGTGTATGTGATGGTATAGGGTGAAGAGACATCTTTCAGCTGGTAGTTGGTTGTGATTGTCAATACCTGATTCTTCTCCTCCACATTGACAGCGATCACCTCTTTGTTTTCTCCAGCATTGCGCCATATGTTTGAGATTGCAGGCATACGGTTCCCGTAGTCATTGTCGGTGGGGGCACGCCAGAAATGAGGACGGGGAGCACCACGCAGTAATGTTGTGCCTTTGTGGATGTAAGCTGACAACTCGCCCGTACTTTCCCGGAAGTGAATGGTTACATCGCCACTGTTGTATGTGATCATCCCTCTCTCTCTGTTTACTGTTGCTGTAGTGACCTCCTTATTCTCTTTTGTCTCTGTGAACCAGTTGTTGGTGGTGAATGCGAACTGCTCACGGGCTATCTCATGACCGGTAGAGAGCATCGGTTGCGGTGTGCGGATCGTAGCAAATATATTGAGAAAATACTCGCTTCCCGCCTCGGGTGTGACCTCCGGAATCGGGATCTTCACCTCTTTGCTTTCTCCGGCCGGAAGTTCAATACTGATGGGCCCCTGAGCGGTCACATTTCCGTTGTGGGTTAATTCCCAACGGAAGTCATACTGATTCAGGTTGTTATACAGAAACCGGTTGGTGACGGTAACAACTCCTTTTTCGAGCTCTTTTTCTTTGAAGAGGATGTCCTGAAAGACTTTTTTTACCTCATACAGGCCCGGATGTGGTTCACGGGCAGGGTTTACTACCCCGTTGATGCAAAAGTTCTCGTCGTGGGTGTAATGTGCTGCTCCGAAGTCACCGCCATAACCCCAGTAGGAACGGCCACTCTCATCTGTCGTTGCCAGGCCCTGATCTACCCAGTCCCAGATGAATCCGCCCTGCATATGAGGAGCTGTGTCGAACAGTTCGAAGTACTCCGGGAAATTGCCGAGGCTGTTACCCATGGCGTGGGCAAACTCACACATGATATAAGGGCGGGTTACATCGGTGCGGGCTGCGTACTCACCTATAGAGCCGAAACCGGCATACATGGGTGCCACAATATCGGTGTTCTCATTCTGTCCAGCCTGCTCGAACATGACCGGACGTGAGGGGTCGCGCTCTTTCAGCCAATGATACATATCGTAAAAAACCGGTCCGTTGCCACACTCATTTCCCATGCTCCACATGATCACCGAGGGGTGGTTCTTGTCACGTTCAAACATACGAATGATACGGTCGCGGTGTGCCGGTGCCCATTCAGGTAGATAGGCGGGGTGTTTGCTACGGTCGAATCCTCCCTGCCACTCTGCTCCCATGCCATGTGTCTCAATATTGGCTTCATTACATACCAGCAGGCCGTATTCATCACAAAGCTGGTACCAGAGGGTGCTGTGAGGGTAATGACTCATGCGTACGGCATTGATATTGAACTGTTTCATCAGACGTATGTCCTGAAGCATTGTTTCGCGGTCCACAAAGTGTCCGGTATGCTGGTGATGTTCATGCAGGTTGACTCCTCTCACCATCAGGGGCTTGCCATTCAGCATCAGCTGTGCATTCCTGATCTCCACCCGCCGGAATCCGGTTTTGGCAGAGGTGGATTCAATCAAACGGCCCTCCTTATTTCGCAGGTTGAGCAGTACTGTATAGAGATAGGGTGATTCATTACTCCAGAGGTGGGGAGATGAAACTTTTCGGTTGAAACGCAGCTTTCCTGTTCCTTTTCCCTTCACTGTCGCACGTTCAGTCTGAGAGACAATTTTTTTACCGTCACGGTCCATCAACACCAGCTCCAGCTGCATCTCTGCATCAGGGGAGAGGTTGTTCGTCAGCTCCACCTCCACCTCCAGTGTGCCGTTCTTGTAGGCGTTGTCCAGCCCGGGGGTGACATAGAAATCACGTATCCGCACCTGATCTGTACTGTAGAGGTAGATGCCACGATCAAATCCCGACAGGCGCCAGAAATCCTGATCTTCAAGATAGGAGCCGTCACTCCACCTGTATGCTTCGACGGCAATTGTGTTGTTCCCTCCTTTTACATACTCTGTGATATCGAACTCGGCAGGCATTTTGGTCACCTGGCTGTATCCCACTTTCTCACCGTTAATCCAGATATACATAGCTGTGGCACTGCTCTCGAAGTGGAGGAAGATTCGTCTGCCGTCCCATGATTCAGGCAGTCTGAATGTACGCTTGTAGCTCCCCACCGGGTTGTCCTCATGCGTCACGTAGGGTGGGTTGGCTGGGAACACATAGGCAACGTTAGTGTATATGGGTGTGCCATATCCCTGCAGCTCCCAGTTACCGGGGACCTCTATTTCTCCCCAGTGGCGGGTGTCGTAATCATCTCTGAAAAAATCCAGGGGTCGTTCTGCCGGGCGCATCACCCAGTTGAACTTCCATGTTCCGTTAAGAGAGAGATACCATGGTGATTGTTCATATTGGTCTGCTATTGCCAGCGACTCGGCGTTGTATGGCATGGCAGTGGCACGTGCCGGCTCCTTGTTGATTTCGAAGCGTTCCGGATTCTCCCAGTCGGGAGTCTGTGCAGTTGAAGTTAGTAAACTTGCCAAGAAAGTTATGGCAATCCAAAGATGTTTTTTGTTCATACGATTTATTATTAATTGTCATTATTTTTCTGCAAGTGAATTAAGATACCACATAAAAGGGAGAATAGAATCGTAAAGGTAATGTCAAACTAAAAGAGCGTACACTAATCATCATTCAAAAAGGTGGAATTTTAAGGATTTTCCGGGTAGTTGTTTCATTCTGATAGCTTGTTAAAGGATGTATCCTTAAGGGTGATCTGAAAGATAATGTCTATTTTTGTAAAAAACAGTATTGATGAAAGGTGATTTGATGAAGGTTGGTGCTATCTGTCGTTTATCTGGTTTACTTGCTGTGCTCTTTCTTTATGCCGGACTGTTGAAATCGGAGAATGTAACCGGTTTACCGCTGCTGGATTTCAGGATTCTGAACACGACGGAGGGACTGCCCACCAGCGAAGTTCAGAAAGTATATCAGGACAGGGAAGGTTTCATGTGGTTTGCCACACGCAATGGTCTCTGCAAGTATGACGGATACCGGATCACGGTGTTCAGATCCGACCTGCCCAATTCACACCATCTGTCAGATAATAATATTTACTGCCTGGCAGATGACAACAGTGGCAGCCTGTGGATTGGTACTGCCAGCGGTATGAGCAGGTTTGACAAATCCAGTGGACTCTTTGAGGTGATACCCATCCATAACAGTACCAGTAAGGTTGTCGCTTCCATCCTTATCACCGGCGGGAATCGTGTGCTGATAGGACTGGATGATGGCTTGTTTGTATTTGACAGAGATAGCGGTAGTTTTGTTCATCACTCCACGTTGAATATGGGGGATTTACCGATTACCGCCCCGGTAAAATCTATTTATGAGGACAATAAGAACGAGATCTGGATAGGTACGTGGAACAGTGGACTCTATCGATTCTCGCCCACAAAGAACATCATATATACTTATCCCCGGCTGAATCCGCGCAACTCAGCTCATGTCATCTACCAGGACAGCAGGGAGAATATCTGGGTGGGTGCATGGGAGGGGGGATTGCATCTGTTGGAACATCCCCGTGAGATGGATCGTTTTAGCTGGAAAACCTATCTCCATGATGATTCACTTCCCACAAGCTTGTCGGACAACATTGTGTATGATATCTGTGAAGATCCGCATACCGGAACGCTATGGGTGGGTACGCGGAGCGGACTCAGTATCCTGGATTATGATTATCCGGAAACCTTTATCAATTATAACACCTTTCATGAAACAAACAAATTGCCCAGCAACGAGATCAACTCCATCATCAATGACAACAGCGGAAATATCTGGATTGGCACCATTGGCGGCGGGGTGATGTTCACGAATACCGAACAGCCATTGTTTGATTTCTTTCAGGTACATCTTCCCGAGATGCCCACCGCAGCCATCCGTTCTGTTTTACTGGACCAAAATGAAAATATGTGGATGAGTGTGGGAACCTATGGGATTGTTTATTATGACCAACAGACACAAAAGATCATCCGGCAATCGGAAATGCCTGAATTCAACGGTTTCATGCAGTCTACCATCTATGAGATCAGTGAGTCTGATGGCGATGGACTACTATTCGCTACCTATGGTGACGGGTTGTGGCATTACCGGAAAGGAGCGCCGGTAGAGACCTTTACTTCACATAATAGCGATTTTATCAGAGAGGATCGTATTCGCAGTCTCTATGTGGATCGGCAGCAGAACTGGTGGATCGGCACCCAGCAGGGTCTGGGTCTGCGTCTCAGTGACGGAACAGGCAGGACATTCAATGAGATAACTGTTGAGGGCAGAGAACTGGAAAATTCTGCCATGATCCATATCACGGAGGATGGAAAGGGGAAGATCTGGATCGCCACCATCAACGATGGCCTTATCAGCGTGGAAGGTGATCCACGTAAACCGGATGATCTGATCTTTCGCAATTACACCAGGGAGAACAACAGGGTCACCTCCAACACATTCAACATGTTGTTCCTGGATTCATCAAGCCGTTTGTGGGCCGGGGCAGAGAGCGGAAAGCTCTATCTCTATCATCCGGAAACAGATAGGTTCATTGACAAATCGCCACATAGCTCCATCCTGGGAAGTATGATCAATTCAATCAGGGAGGATGAAGAGGGCAACCTATGGATTGGCACCAACAAAGGCCTTGTAAGACTCTCGTTTGATGAGGGGGATGACCTTACGGGCTATCGTATCTATACTATTGCAGACGGTTTGCATGATAATTTTTTTATACCTAAGTCATCATACAGCTACAATGGGAAGCTCTATTTCGGAGGATATAAAGGACTGGCCTGCTTCTCCCCGGCAAGGGTCAATGCAGATATAGTTCAGTCACCTTTCTATATTACAGATATAGAGTTTAATAACCGATCTTTCTCCGATCTGGAACCTGAGGTTGCCCACTCCATCTCGGCTGTTACACCCTCTTTTTCTGAACGCATCACTATACCGCACAGATATAATAACTTCAGTATTCATTTTGCCTCGTTGAACTTTAAACATCCTAATCTGAACAGGTATGCCTATAAACTGGAAGGATTCGACCCTGAATGGAGGTATAGCGATGCAACCCAGAACACAGCCTACTATAATAACCTTCCCGCCGGAAACTATACTTTTCTCTTACAAGCAACAGCTCATCATGGTGTATGGAACGATGAGGTCAAGCGGTTGAAGATAGTGGTGTTACCTTCTTTATGGCTTTCATGGTGGGCTTTTCTAATCTATGCCTGTCTGCTGCTCCTATCAGGTTACATAATCTACCGGAATGTGATAAACCGATTACATCTTCGTAATCAGCTGCGATACAGAGAGATGGAACAGGCTAAGGCAGGAGAGCTGAATCATGCCAAGCTTCAGTTTTTTACCAACGTAACCCATGAGTTCCTGACACCACTCACCATTATTTCGGCCACTGTAGATGAGCTGCAACAATCAGCCCCCCGCAGCGATAGTTTATATTCAACCATGTCTCGCAATATTCAGCGGCTGACCCGATTGTTGCAACAGATCCTTGAGTTCAGGAAGGCTGAATCGGGGAACCTCCAGCTGCGTGTCTCTTTTGGGAATATCTCTGAGTTTGTGAGGAACTCTGCCGATTCATTTTATTCACTGATCCGGAAAAAGAGGATTCATTTCTCCTTTCTGAGTGACCCGGTAAATATTCAGGGATTGTTTGATATTGACAAGCTGGATAAGATACTCTATAATCTTATCTCCAATGCTGCCAAGTATGTGCAGGAGGGTGGTTCCATACAGCTCACACTTTCCTATTATTCAGTGGAGAGAGATCAGATACTCATCTCGGTGAAAGATGACGGTGCAGGCATTCCGAAGGAGGAGCAGCAGATGTTATTCAAACGGTTTTACGAAGGAGACTATCGTCGCCACAAAACCACCGGGACGGGTATAGGACTGTCGCTGGTGAAAGATCTCGTGACCCTTTCTCACGGTACCATTGAAGTTGTCAGTGAGCCGGGTCAGGGGAGTGAGTTCATCGTGGTTCTTCCCATCGATATTTCCTACTTTGAAGAGTCGGAGATCGATCTCTCAGAGCAAACAGGCCAGCCCGATATGGTTGTTGACGAGAACGAAATAAGTGCCGGAACAGTGATCACTGACAAAAAACAGATGAAGCTCCCTTCCGTGCTGGCGGTGGAGGACAATGAAGAGATCCTCCAGTTGATTCAGCGGTTGTTGAGTAACGACTACCAGGTCTACACCGCCATGAACGGAAAAGAGGCTTTATTGATGCTGGAACATGAAAAGATTGACCTCATTGTTTCAGATATCATGATGCCGGAGATTGACGGGATTGAATTGTGTAAATTGCTGAAGAGCAATATTGAATACAGTCACATACCTATTATCTTGCTGACCGCGAAGAAGGATGAGAAAGACCGTGCCGATGCCTATGAGTCGGGGGCCGATGCGTTTATCAGCAAACCTTTTAATCTGAATGTACTGCACGCCAGGATAAAAAATCTACTTAAGAACCGTGAACGGATTGCCCGTGACTTCAAGAGCCAGCTGGTCTTCGACATGAAAGAGATGAATTTCACCAACCTGGATGAGGATTTTTTGCAGAGGGCCATCGACTGTGTAAACCGTCATCTCGATGACTCATCTTTCGACCAGCAACAGTTCTCTGAGGAGATGAACGTGAGTAAATCAACCCTTTATAACAAGTTGAAGACACTCACCGGTTTAAACAGTTCTGCCTTTATTACCAATATCAGAATGAAAGCTGCATGCCGGATCATGAATCAAAACAGGGGTATCAGGATTTCCGATCTGGCCTACGCAGTCGGCTTTAACGACCCAAAATATTTCAGCTCCTGCTTCAAGAAAGAGTTCAGTATGCGCCCGAGTGAGTATATTGAACGGTTTTCAGGATCGGTAGATTCTTGATTGGTTCACTGAAAAGGCACACACAGAGATTGTATTTCATCCTGTGTGAGAGCACGGTTGTAGATTCTCAGTTCATCTGCTGCACCTCTGATGCCCCCTGCTGCAATATCTGTGAGTGATAACCCATCTATTTCCACAGACTGATCAATTAATCCATTGATGTAGGTACGCAGTGTTCCCTGTTCGTAGGTGATCACCAGCCTGAATGTGTCGGGTTTGACCTGCAGGTACCATTGGCCGTTGGTATTCCTTGCTTTCTCCTGCCATCTGTCGGAGTTTCCAAGGATATTGCTGCTCACATAAGCTCTCTTGCCGGCTTTCAACAATGGTGCTGCGCGCTCCTCTTCAGGGAGTGAATAGGTCACCCCGGCAAAGGTGAGGATATCACCATGGTATTCTGTTGAGTCGGGAGATAATTCCATTGCAATGGTGAATGATTTTGATTCAGGTACTGTTATCTTCAATCTGTTGGTATCAGATACTTTTACATCACTGTTGCTGTATATCATTCCTGTTTTCAGATCAACCATACTATGAGGGATTGGTATACTGGTCCGGATGGCTGTCGGGAATCCCAGTGGCCGTACAGCACTTACAATCCAGTCGTAATAATCGCCCTGCATCCACAGCAGCGATGAATCATCCGGTCTGCCGGCAACAACAAATGGACGTATGTTGTTCTTCGCGGAGTTGAATGTGATCTGCTCCACCGCCACAGAACTTCCGTCACTGGCTACAGTGAACCTCTTAAGCTCATATACCGGTCCATGTTTACCTGCTACCGGAACCGATCCGTAGATGATCTGCGGATTGTGCTTCTCTATCGCCATCCCTCCGCTGTAACATTGCTCTATATCGGGCGACTGATGAAAGTGTCCACCTGCATTCGAGAGAAATGTTTTCTGCCACCTGTTGCCTTTCCAGCGGATATGATAATAATCGTGCGATGACTTGTCGTGACTGATGCCTACCGTTGCCATCACGGGATTTTCGTTTTGATCGAGTGTCAGCTCCCATATCCAGTTGCGATAAGGTGAACTGTCGACCACCGCGAAGGGATGTTTTTCTCTGTAAGCGGGTGAAGTGTTCACATCATGGAGGAGAGGATCTCCAACAACTGACAGCCTGTTCCCTTTGATATCCTTCAGCTCTTTACTGTGAATATCCAGATAATTGAAATAGATGTGATTCTCATGCTGATTGTCGGGGTGGGTGGAAGTGTAGGCAAGATAGATCTTATCTCTGCCGTTGGAGGCATATTTGGCATAAGGCCTTACACCTCCTGCTCCATTCATGGAGCGGACTATCTGATGGGGTCCCCAGTCGAACGTCACTTTGTCCTGCGCATCAGGGAGAGTTAGCCGGGCAATGGTGGGGTGCCATCCAATCCCTCTCCAGCAGAGGTAGATATGTTTCGGATCGTCGGAAAGGATGAAAGGGGAAGGGTAGGTGGTGTTGTGATCTGTCTCCAGTCTTATCTCGATTCCCAGCGTGGAGAGATCATCCGGCTGAAACCAGGAGCGGATCATCACCTCGTTCCTCCTGTTATGCAGATGATCGATCTGTGTTGCCTTGATATAGCCCTGCACATCGA
>LSQX01407023.1_pt1 | contig 14214 bp, 13 predicted proteins | sample 654561 | NCBI WGS metagenome assembly LSQX01 (sample SAMN04489861, study PRJNA283612) | anaerobic digester metagenome | isolation source: 4 biogas reactors fed with cattle manure at either 37C or 55C with and... | place: Denmark: Kongens Lyngby | collected 2014
CTGGGCAAATCTATGTTTCTCAAAATGGAAAAAATATTGGTAAATTCATACTTTCTATTTTGATAAATTTATATATATTCTTTACTTTTAAATTGAATTTGTTTAATTAATTAAACGCATTAAGATTAGTCTTAGAAACCTATGAATATAGGTTTTTTTATGTACCAAATAAAAAAGTTAAAAGGAGGAGCCTATGGATTCATTTTTAAAAAAACAGACGCTTGGTATTAAAGATAGTCGAATAAAAAATTGGTGGTGGGCTTACAACACATTAGTAGACCGTAAAGATTTAGACTTATACGAAAAGCTGGTCTTTGCGGTTCTATCCCGTTATGTTAACGGTAGTACTTTGCAGGCGGCGGTATCATATCCAGAAATTGCAGCCGGCGCCAGTTGTTCTGCCCGGAAAGTTATCGAAGTTATAAAATCTTTGATCGAGAAAGGTTTAATTGAAAAGATGCTTATTAAACGGATGAATACGTACAAGCTTAATATTGATAACGATTTGTCTATCGGGTATTGGTTTTGGTGCGATAACGAGCTTATTGATCGCACAGACCTTAGCAGTTATGAAAAAATGGCTTATATTGCCTTGGTGCGTCACGCTGACGGCAAAAATAAAATTGCCAGAGTTTCTTATACCAGGTTGGCTGCCGGAATGTCATGTTCTCGCCGGCAGGCTGTTAATGCGGTATCGGGTCTGATAGAGAAAGGATTAATTCTTGAGCCGATTAAGGGCAAGAACAGTGTTAATATTTATACGATCATGACAGCAAAGGATGTCGCTGCAGGGGTAGTGTATGACGTGCAAGGTGAACAGCATGCATCACCTGTGCCTATAGGAGGTAAAAACTTGGGTAATGCATACTATGCATGGCCTGAGGGGGTAGTGAAGGATGTGCCTGAAAGCCCTGAATCTTGTTCACCAGACGGCTCTCGGATGGTGTATCAGGTGCATGAAAGCCATGCACAGCCTGCACTCATAGAAAATAATAATATGTGTGAAGAACAAAAACAAACATATCGGCTTTTGGTTGCTTATGGAATATCTAAGTTTGTTGCCAGGTGGTTTGCTTCTTGCGTTAGATTTGAGATCGTAAAAAGTTTTATGGATAAAGTGGAGAGAGCAAGCCAACAAGGCTTAATAAAGAAAACCGCACAGCATTATCTTGTTTTTTTGTTGAAAGAGTTTTTGAAAAAAACTGTTACTGGAGCATGGAAAGAAAAAAGTATGAAAGAAGAAATGAACGGATCGGGAGCAGAACAAGTTTATTATATTAACTTTAAAAAAGTTATTTCTTCAATGAAGAAAAGATTAAGGAGCATGCCGTAAATGAGTCAGGGAATCAAGGCTTGCTCTTGATTCCCTGACTATGTAAGTTTAAACGGGATTTTTAAGCAATGGCAGTTGGAGGTCTTTTAATCTTGTTTGTACGATTTGAGGACACATGGAAAAATAATTGGCCATTTCGTATACGTTAAAGTTGTCATGGATTAATTTGCAAATTACTGTTTTGGGCATAAGAAGCTCCATAGCGAACAAGTCAGCTGCGTAACAATTAGGATTAAAGACACGTTTTGGGGGTGTAATAAAATGGTTGGAGAAAATACTGCAACAGTCTGAATGGTATATGTGGCAGGAAGAAAAGTTGTGTAAAATTAGGTGTCCTATGAGATGTGCTATAGCTATAAGTTTTAAAGAAACGGGTATCTTTTTGTTAATAGCAATTGTTTTTTTATTTTTATGAATTAACAAGACTCCGTAAAGCTTGGAATGAAAAAGCGGCCATTTTACCAATTCTATGCTGTAGTAATTTAAAATTTTTTTCAACATAGAAAAGTTGTCAAAATGATGTTTTTGCTGAAACAATTCAGTTAGTTTCACGGCTTCTCTAGTAAGATTTCTTATACATTCGTTGCTTATGGGCCTTGGTTTCATCAGGTCATGTTGGGCTGGCAACTTGGCGATCCTTTTGTTTTATTAAGGACCCATAGTTTTGCGCCCCTACCTTACGGTAGGTTTGCCTTTGGCAGCCAGCGACACCTCCTTTTAAAAGTTTTAGGTCAATGTTGCATCACCTGTTCATCACCTGTTCTTTCTTTTTTTCACTATTGTGTTTTTTGTAACTTGTAACAGTAATTTTTGATTTTGTCTGATTGACATTACCTGCCTTTCTATTTACTCAATAAGTTTAATATTGAAAATATTAACGGTAAAAAATTTTTTTATGTAATTTATTTATTCTGTTGTTCTTTCATTTTTTCTTGGTTTTTAGCGACTTGAAAACGGATAAAATCAATTACAGATTTTCTTATTTCCGGGGGCAAATTTTTTGCTTGTCTTAAACCAGATAGAAGCTCGGGTGGAATGTCTTTGAGGTCGTCGTCAACTTTATTGGGATCAAAAAAGAAGTAATCAGGTTCCAGATTAAAATATTCACAAAGCTTGTCCATAAGTTCTGGTGATACTGGGTGCATACCTTTTTCAAGTTTATAGATAGTGCCCCTGTTTAGATTAAGTATTTTGGCTAATTTTTTTACGGATAGGTTTTGTTCTTTGCGTAACCTGATTAGGTTTGCTCTGAAAATATCGCGTATGCGATTCAATTTAATTGCCTCGCTTTTAATATTTTAAAAGACCTTTAAAAAGCTGGTGGTTTTAGTATTATAACATGCATGTAAGTTTTATGCAACATAAATTTTAAGTGGTGTTTATTTCTATGTAACAAAAAAACTTAAAAACAAGAGTATAAGTGAGATATTTGTTGGAATTTCAAGGTATGATTAAAATTTCAAATCATTAAAGGGTTGCTTAAAAAGCGACAAATTGATATATTTAAGGTGAGGGGAGGTAAACATTATCATTTGGTTAAGGAGGTTGGGCATTTGACGCTTAGAGAAGCTCGACTCGTATTGAGCGAAAAAGAGTTCGAGGCTTTACGGTTGAAGACCCTAGGCTATTCCAATGATATGATCTCTCAAACCATGAATATTTCACGAGACTATGTAAGAGACCTGTTCCGGCGAATACGAAAAAAACTTGGAAATGACTACCAAATTTCTCACGAAAATGGTGAAATTTTAACATACTCGGATTATTCTACCCCGGAGTCTCCTAAAAATTGGAAAAGGCTAAGCGGAAAAGAAATATTGAAGCAAAGAATAGCGACTGGTTGGACAAGGTACGCTTTTAGCCGGTATGGGAAGGCAGAGGGTTTAGCTGATTATTTGGACGGTGAAATTCGTTTGGCCTATGCGATAAACGGGTTGGGTGACAGAAATTATTTGATGAGAAAGAGGGGCGAGATTTTAAAGGTTTTAGTCGCCGGGGCCAGGCATCGGGTTGTGAGGCTCCGGGTCGATCAATTGAATAATGAAGCCAAGACGATAATCAACTGTTATCGAATACCTTGCGTTAAGGTTGATTATCCGGGAAACGATGAAAGTTCCAAAACATATAGTTACATATGTAAGAATCACGGAGAGTATGCGAAGTTAATAAGAGCGTTGGTTGGAAATCCTGATATTAGTTACGATAACATGGCCAAAACCTTGCGGCTGTGTTTTGACAAGGCTGTTTATTCGGAGCTTATAAGAATTTATAAAATACAGGGTGATCTGGAGAAGGGAAAATATATCAAATCAGAAGAGTTGGATAAAAATAAGACTCTTGTTGGAAACAGTCATATAATAGTAAATGACCTTGAATTGGAGCAGGGACAAAAATATTTTATTGAACTGATGATAGCCGGAGCGCCAGTTTCTTTTTTGTTAAAGGTTAGCTAATACAAAAAATAAAACGGTACGCGCGTGCAGCTTAAACTCATCGCTATTGTGATGAGTTTAATTTTTTATTATCCGTTTTTGAGTTATTTTTTACAAAAAACAACATGGAAGGAGCTGGTTTTAACATGCCGAGAAGCAAGGTTAGGATAAGGCGAAAAAACTCTAAAAGTTATCACAAGAAGGTTAGAAGAGAGCAATTATGCGACATGCGTAGGATGAGCGCAATGTATGAAATAGGCAGGGCCAAAAAGCTTGGTTGAATAAAAATAAATGAAAAGGATGTGTTTGTTTGGCGATTATAGAGGGTTACTTGGCAAAAATTTACCATGAAAGCGAAGGGTTTATTATCGGCAAACTTGTTTCCGGTAATAAAAGTATAAATGTATTGGGTGATCTTCTCGGAGTAAAAAAGGGAGACACGATAAGGATCCTTGAAGGTGTAAGGGAGAAGCACAAAATATATGGTGATCAAATACGGATTACCAGGTGGGAGAAGTCGATTCCCACTACGCGAGATGGCGTTATTGAATTTTTAAGTTCTGGTTTGATAAAAGGGGTGGGCCCTAAAAGGGCTTTAATGATAGTTAATGCTTTAGGTGAAAATGTTCTTGAGCTTGTAAGAAAGGAAGGTCCCTCTGTTCTTGAAAGGGTGCCCAAAATCGGCAAGAAAAGCAGTGAAGAGATACATGCGTCTATTATTGAATATTTTGATGTGCAGGGCATCATTCAGGAGCTTAATGCGATAGGGTTGACTTCAAAAATGACCATGAAGGCTTATAAACATTTTGGCCCTGGAGTAGTGGATATAATAAAGAGCAATCCTTATAGGCTCATTGAAATAAATCTTATTGGTTTTAACCGGGCGGATGCTATAGCAAGAAATTTGGGTATAAGCCACAATTCGTTTTCCAGGCTTACCTTTGGGATAAAGCATTGTTTAAACCAAGCGGCCCAGGAGGGACATTGTTATTTGCCCTGGACGGAATTGATAGAAAAAGCAAAAGAGCTGTTTGGCAAGCCGCCCGTGAATGAAGGGCTAATTGTTCAGAGCTTGGATATTCTCAAAAAAGAAAGAGTGATTGTGGTTAATAAAGGATTGGTCTATTTAAGTTATTTATATAATGCTGAAGAAGCTGTTATTTCAAAGGTTGGCGATTTGTGTTATTCGGGTTTTGTGCCCAGGAACTTAAATGCGGTAATTGATGTTTGTGAGAAAAATGCCGGAATTAAGCTGGTTGATGAACAACGCAGTACGATTGAGCTTCTTTTTCAAAACAATTTGTTGATTCTTACCGGCGGTCCGGGAACCGGCAAAACGCAGACTGTAAAAATTGTAGTAGATGTGTTTGAAACATTGGGTTATAAAGATATAATATTGTGTACGCCTACCGGTCGCGCGGCTAGGGTGTTGTCCGATATAACCGGTCATGAAGCCGTAACAATTCATCGCCTGTTAAACATACAGCCTGGTCAAAATCCGGAGTTTAATAGTCAGAATCCGCTACGGTGCGATTTAATTGTGGTGGATGAAATAGGAATGGTGGATATAATATTGGCTTATCAATTGTTGGGTGCCATTTCTTGTCATTCTAAAGTTTTGTTGGTAGGTGACAAGAATCAGCTTCCTTCTATTGGTCCAGGTAACGTGCTGATGGATATGCTGGCGGCAAAGGTTCCCAATGTTAACCTGACAAAGATTTTCCGGCAGTCAGAGGGTTCGAGTATTGCTTACAATGCGCATAAGATTAATCGCGGTGAAATGTTGGATTTTAAAAATTCAAAAGACTTTTATTATATTTCTCAAAATGAGCCCGAAAAAGTTCTTGATTTGGTAAAAAAGTCATATTTGCGTTTGCTTGAAAAGGGTTTTTCTGTGATCGACATTCAAGTTTTGGCGCCGATGAAAAAAGGAGCGACGGGAACACAAAATTTAAATAAGATCCTTCAGGAAACAATAAATCCACCAACCGGACAAAAGAAGTCGGTCGTTCACGGCAGTACAGTTTTTCGGGTTCGAGACAAGGTGATGCAAATTAAAAACAACTATGAAAAGCAAGTGTTTAATGGTGAAGTAGGGGTAATCGTCAGGATTGATCCAATTTTTGATGATGATGGTAATGAGATTGAGTCGATCGGTGTCTATGTAAAGTTTAACGGTCAAGAGATTGTATATTCAAAAGATGAACTCGATCAGCTTGTTCTTGCTTATGCGGTTACTGTACATAAGTCGCAGGGAAGCGAATATCCGGCAGTGATTTTGGTTTTAACAACGCATCATTACATTATGCTGGCAAGGAATATAGTTTATACGGCTATATCCAGGGCAAAAAACTTTTTTGTTTTTATAGGCAGTAAAAAAGCCTTGGCTATTGCTGTTAAAAACGATACTATTAAGAAAAGATATACTTCTTTATCAACAAAGCTGTCAGAAGAGCTTATGAGAAATTTTTCAATGATGGATAAAGCAGCAGTGCCTTTTTAGTGGTGAAGGCAAAGTTTTAATGAGTTTTAAAAAAGGAGGTTTTTAAGTGTCTGTTTTAAAGCAAGTCCAAAGATATGTTGATGAAATAAAACGCACCGGCCCTGGGATGGAGCGCAACATGTATCCGTCGATCAAAAGCTTGCTTGTATCGGCCTTTGGACATAGAAGTGAAGAGGTTTATACGGATGTAGCCACTCCGTCAGCAAGGTTGCGCTCGCGCAACATCCCGGATGTGCAGGTATCGGTGCGTTTAGATAACGGATTGATTCTTAGCTGCTGGCTGATCGTAGAGGCAAAAGACGAGCCCGGCATTTTTAAAGATGCGGTAAACAGAGAAAATATTTTCATGGAGAAATCTAAATATATAACTTCGGACACTGAATGGTTTGTTATGGTTGATCCGGAGACATGGGTTTGCCGTTATCTTAAGCCGGGACACAAAGAGTATGAAGATACGGTAATTGAATTGCAAGATTTTGACCCCGCTTTCTTTTTTGATGCCTGCAAGGGTCTCCATAGAAACCATGCAGTGCTACAAGGTTCGTTGCAAGAGTTTAGAGATGGCAATGAGGAATGGATAGCCAGCATTAATTTAGATTCGTTAGAAAACAAGAAGCGTTTTTATGATGATTTGCAAAAGAGCTTTAAACTGTTATTAAACGGCTGTGTTTCTGCGTTAAGGCAAATAGAAAATGATTATCTGGCTCCACTTGATCAAATGTTAAATGACTTTAAAAGTAAGTACGGTAATAATTTAGATATTTCCTTTAAACCATTTTTTATTAAAAATCCACCACCTAATATTGATAATATTAATTCTTATCGCGAAGATGTTAAGTCATTAAGAAAGATGTATTATAGGAATCCCAATACTTTTAAATTAGTTTTGGACGTGTTGCCTATTTTAAATTATAGGCAATCCATGAATGATAGAGATAAAAATAAGGTGTTTGAGCGCATAGCGATGGATACTGCCTCGTTAATATTATCCCGTATTTTAATGCTTCGTTTTTTTGAAGATCATAGCTTCTTTGGGTCAAAAAAATATTTATGTAACGGTGGAGTGAAAATTTTTAATGAGATTCGCAGCTATTTTAGTGAACTTTATCCTTCTTTAATAAAAAGAGCATGTGAAGAAGGCGCAAAGTTTTATGATGCAATTTTTACCGAAACTGAATACGATTGGGTTTTTGATAACACTTCCATTTTTCTTTCAGACTACATAGAACGGGTGCTTTATTATTTATCGTTTTATAATTTTAGAACAGTTCGGGAGGATATTCTTAGCGGTATATATCAAATGGTGATTGATTCTTCTTTACGGAAGAAGCATGGACAAGTTTATACTTTGCCTCCCATTGCAAAGTTTCTTATTGAGAGATGTTTGCAGTATTCGTCTGGGGATCATGTTATGGATCCTGCGTGCGGAACAGGTACTTTTTTAGTTGAATATTTTGAACTTAAGTATGGAGATAGTATTCGCCGCAATGTTATGTCCTATCATAGCATATGTCAAGAAATATCAAAGATAAAAGGCAATGATTTAAACCCTGTAGCAGCTTCGTTGGCTCAAATGCAAATGCTTTGGCGCCTGCTTTCATTTTCGGAAGAAATGAAAAGAATAGGGCTTCCAGAGATTGTGGTGACAAGCAACGATGCCCTGGCGGTGAAAAATATATTCTTCTACGAAAACGAGTGGGATGAGCTAGATAATAACACTTATGATTTAATTATTGGAAACCCGCCTTATGTAAGGTCGGAACGTCAAATAAGAAGGTATGGTCAGAATGAAGAAATTTTTTATGAAGCAGTATCTGTTCGCAGCAATTTATATACTTTGTTTGTTTATAAAGCGTTAAAAAATTGGCTTAAAGAAAATGGCATTCTTGGATTTGTTTTGCCGTTATCTATTTTGGATAGCGATGATAGCGCCAATTTAAGGAAACTGTTTACGTCCGAAGGAATAGGAACTATACTTGAGATTGTCGACATGGAAGAAATAGCAAAAGAAGTATTTCCTGATGTGGCCGTTAATCCAATCCTTTTGATTGTGCAGAAGCGCTCGCCTAAAAGTGATGATAGGGTTGTTTTAAGAGTAGCGCATCGTGATGTTTTGCAAATGTCAACCAACGGCGGGATTCATTTTGATTTTAGCAAATGTGAATCGGTCGAGCTTTTTTATTCTGATATATTTACGCCGGACGGGCGTATTCTTACGCGTTTAAATTCCCGGCGGAAATCTATAATAGACAAGATAGCGCAGAACCAAACTTGGGCTGACATAGCGCGGGAATATTGGGTTAAGAGAAGTGGCAGAAGAATAGTCGAAGCTACCTTGTCAAAGCCGGATAATTTGGCAAGATGGGAATCTCGTAAAATGATTGGCAGAGGCGCAGTGTTTAGAAGAAAAGTAAAATATATAGATAATGGTATGCCAGTTTACAAGGGAGAGAATATTTCCTCTTGTCGGGTGGTGGAGCCGCCTGTCGAAAGAAATATTGATGTGCTTGCAATGGATGACCCTTCCTTTTGGCGTTTCCCCTTAATATTGCCTGAAGTTGGTTACGCTTTTCAAAACATAAGCCTAAATTTAACGGCAGCTTTGTTTAGCCCGAGGGAGTCAGTATTTCTGGATACTACAACCCTTTTCTTTCCTGTTAAGGAACTAGAAGGCTTTCCTTTCGATTTTTTAATTCTTTCTTCTGTTTATCAATGGTATTTCGCCATGTCTCAGAGGGAGGCAGCGGTATCTCTTTTATGGTCCCATATTTATCCACGTACTGTATATAGATTGCCTTGGAACGATAAGCTCATTGAATATACAGAACGTTTACACGCGTTAAGAAATAATTATCTCAATAGTTGCTACCAGACAAATCAGGTTTCGTTGGAGCAGCTATATAGCATTTCACCTTTAGAGACGCTGGAAGAAAGAGCACAAAGGAACCAGACTTTAAAAATTCGATGGTCAAAATTAGCAGAAAATGATACTATTATTGAATCAGAGTTGGAAACGTGGCATCGTTATTATTTTGATTTGTTTGATTACTTTGATATTAACGATGAGCAAACCTATAGAATGCTTGCAATAATATTACCCGTTTTGAAGGTGACAACAGCAGATCCATCTACAATTTTGACAGTAAAGCTTCCTTCTACAGCCGAAGGTGAAAAAGTGTGGAATGAGCTAAGTTCCGGGGTGATCAGGAGTAATGCTGAAAAAGTCAAAAAAGAATCCCTTGAAAAGCTAGACGCCATAGTAGCTGAAGCATTTGGGCTAACTGAAGAGGAAGAGGAGTTTATAAAGAAGGATTTGGAAACTGATCCGTTTTTGAAAAAATTAAAGCCCATTGAGCCATATACTCAACGAAATTTGCGCGGATTTTTATCGGGCTTAGACAGTCCTGATAGGTATGCATAATTTTTTAGCAAAAAGCATCAATCGTTGGGCTGTTTAAATTTTTTCAGGATAGGTTGTATATTTATATTTTATTTGATAGGGGCTAGAAGTGGCCCCTATGTCTTATATTTATACAAGTACAGGTTTAATTTTAGATTGCAAACACTTGCTATTAGCAAGTGTTATTTTTTTTCAAAGCGCTTCAAGCAAGCACTGACTTTCTTTTAGGGGGTGTGTTTTATTATTGGTAATTTGACTCAAAAAGAACGGGAAGCAGTCATACTATATTTGTGTGGATACAGGGTTAGAGAAATAGCAGTAGAGATGAAGGTGGCTGCGTCTGCGGTGAGTAATTACCTTCTAAGAGCCAGAAAAAAGATTGGCAACTTAAACAATTATAAGTTGATGTTTCCTTCTGCAAGCGATGTTTCGGATCCGGGTGCTGTGAAGATTATCGCTATAAAAGAGCAGAGACGGTGATAACATGCAACTGTGCCTTCAGGATTTTACCAACACGGCCAATGAACGGAAAAATGATCCCAGCGTAGGACGTTGTATCAATTATGCTATCCGCTGGGGTTATGGGTCACTGGAAGTGATAAACCTTTATTCAATCGGTAGAGGATGCCTCTTTGATTGTTGCTGCATGGGGGAGTCACGGTTCCTATATGGGCAGGGGTCAACAGGTAGCCGGCTTTTTGCGAGAAATGGGACTTGAAGTTTATTGTTTAAGGTTTTGTAAAGACGGCCAGCCTGGGCATCCCTTGTATGTCAAAAAAGATACTAAACTTTTAAAATTTCTTTAATGTTGGCGTCAAATTAAACCGGGAAGGTGTGGCGTCTGATCAAAAAAGCCCGTTCTGCAATAAAAGCAGGCTGTTTTTGTTAATCAAACAGACTTAAAAACGTCTGAACTGTGCAGACGTTTTTTGGTTTTAAAAAACAAAATTAAAAAACAAAATAAGGAGGAAAGAAGTTAGTAAGTATCCATGAGAAAATTTATCGTTGTTGTATTGCTGTGTGTAATCATGGCGTTGGGATTTTTTGCGACTGTTGAGGCTGTAGGCGGTAAGTTGACAATGGATACCATTGATCGGGCAGAGAATGTTTGCTCTCTTGGAGATTGTCTTTACTGCGGCGGTGCCGGCGAACCCCAAACAGGGTATTGGATCTGTATACAGTCTTTGCGGCGATTTCAAGATTTTTGGTCCAAGCTGCCCTGGGTGCCGGATTACTACAACTATGATATGACGATAATGTTGGTTGACCGCGACATTGTGCCGGAGCCCGTTCTCTATGCCCAGGTGCCGTCCGAGGCGGTTATTGGCGGTTACATTATGCCCGTGCCTCGCGATGGTTTCTTTACGGGTCATTTCCTGCGGCTAAACGGTATGACCATATCATCCCAGGGCATCAGGATAAGACGCGGTTATCGCACTAGCTATGTGGGCATACAATCGTATGATTGGTGCGGTAATATGCAATGGTTAATACGCCCCGACTGCCGTCGATATCCTGTATATATGTTATCGATTAATTACGAGGATCCCGCGCTTGATGGCGCCGTGTTGTCTGACGGCGGGTATTGGTATTGTGTTGGTGTTGATGCCGGCGATAACACTTTTGAGCATCTGCGCGGCATAAATGAGATGGACTGGTCGGGGACAGAGCCCGATCCGCTTGATTTGGGTGACCGGGTGGATCGTCATGATAATTTGCCCGGCATTGCGCGTAATGCGAGCCAGGGTGCTTTTTGAGAATTTTGGGTTTCAGGCGACTTGAAAGCGGGGCCATTTTAGCCGGGGCCCCGCTTCTTGTTTATTATGGCGAGCATTTCTTTGCAAAAGGAGGTAATAAGGAAATTGTCGTTAGCCGATAAGGTGATAGTTTTACACCTTTATCAAAAAGTAAGCAATGAACAAATGCGGTTAAAGTTTTGCGAGTATTGCGGTATTACTGCTGTTTATTTTGAAACGCATCATATTAGAACAAAAGGAGCCGGCGGACCGGACATTAGGGCCAATAAGATTAATTTGTGTTTTGACTGCCACCGTAAGGCCCAGGATATGATCATTAAACCCTGGGAGCTTATTGTTAAGGTTGCCCGGCGGGAAGCCGTGCCTGTTGAAGCGGTTTATGTTGCTATAGAGTGGCCTGTTCCCGACAACATTAAAGAGCTGGAAAAGATGAGCTTGGCCGAAGACGGCACGCCACGATCGAAGTCGGTTGAAGAATATCTTAACATGCTTATCATGACGGAAGAAAAAAACGATGAACTTCGTTTTTTACGGGGAGAGATTATAGATATACTCTTGTCCCTGGGCTTTACCAAGTCGTGGATAGCGGCGCAGATTGGCAAGAGTACGGGTTATGTCCGCAAGCATTGGATCACTTATAAGGCTTTCCCCGATGAAAACAGCCGGGTGCCAGTTTTGTCCTGGCAGCATCATTATATTGCTGCAACCACAGAAGATCCCGTAAAGACGATTAAAGAAGCTGAAGAAAAAAAAATGAGTACCCGGCAGCTATCTCGTGCGGTAAAGGGGCTTCCGCCGGAAAAAGAGCTTAAAAACTGGCAGGAAAAAGCCGAAAAAGCTCTTAACGATGTTCAATCCGTGCTGGATGCGGGGGGGGTTCCTGCTGCTTGGCTTCTGAAAGAGCTTCAAAAAATTGTTGAGCTAAACAGCAGAAAGGAGGCTGTGTAGCATTAACTGTTCTATAGCCAATTTAGGTAATGCTCACAGGGGACAGTTTTTCGAAGAAATTATAAATTTAACCAATAAATTGTACAGAAGAAGGGGCGTCGCGGTGATTCACAAGGTGGCTACCGGGTGGGTTCCTTTGAGGAATAGCGCCGGGAAGATAATTTCAGCGAAGGTGGAAGATAAAGCCGGCGTGGATTACCTTGGGGTATGGCACCAGGGAGCAATAGCCTTTGATGCAAAATCTACCATAAATACGACCAGATGGCCTTTGCATAACCTGTGCCCGGAGCAGTTTGAATTTCTGCGGGATTATCGAGCTGTTAACCCTCATGCGAGTGCTTTCATCCTGCTGGGCTTCTTGAGGTTGGACTTATGCTTTTTGCTAACAATGGATCTAATAGAATCCCGGTGGAATGAATGGAAGAAGGGCGGCCAAGCCTCTTTTTCAGTTAAGGAGCTAAGCGAAAAAGCTCCATCTTTAAGGCTGGATTACCCGCTGGATTACTTGTCTGTGTTGGCGCAGGCCAGGGCTTGAAGGCAGGTGAAGGGTTTGATATATGCGTTGGCCGATCTGCATCTATCTTTGGCTAAAAATAAACCTATGGAAATTTTCGGTTATGTATGGCGAGCGCATACAGAAAAAATTTATGAGGCGTGGCGTTCGATAGTCAAAAAAGACGATCTGGTAATAGTTCCCGGGGATATTTCCTGGGCTGTTCGCCTGGATGAAGCTAAGGTAGATTTAAATTGGTTGTCTGAATTGCCGGGCACCAAGTTGCTTATAAAAGGGAATCACGATTACTGGTGGTCAACCATTGCCAAGGTTCGCAGCATTCTGCCGCGCAATATTTATGCCATTTCGAGCGGTTATTTTATGTGGGAAGATGTTTTAATTTGCGGGACAAGAGGCTGGGTATGCCCGGGCGATCCTTGTTTTGATGAAGAAAAGGACTTTCATATATATCAAAGAGAGGCCAAAAAGCTTGAGAAGGCGCTGGAAAACGGGAAAAGGTGCAAACATGCCAGGATTATCGTTGCCTTGCATTACCCGCCTTTTAATTATTTGAAGGCGCCGTCGCTTTTTACCGATGTTATAGAGAAGCACGACGTAGAAGTGTGCGTTTACGGCCATTTGCATGATGCGGCGCTTCGATCTGTTTTTGATGGTAACTTAAACGGCGTAGAGTATCGCTGTGTGTCAGCGGACAAGTTAAAGTTTGAACCTTTGCAAATTATGCCGTTTGAACCCACAATAGAGCAGCCGTTAAATTTTGTCCTATAAGGGCATGTAAGATAAAAAGAAAAGAAAGGAGGGGTTGTGAGTGGCGGTAGGCAAGTCAGAACTGGCTACCATTCTCGCTGAGAAAACCGGGCAGTCTCACAGACAGTCTTTGGGGTTTATAAATGCATTTATTGATGTTGTTGGTGAGAAGCTCGCTGAAAAGGAAAAGGTGCAGCTGACCGGTTTTGGCGTTTTTGAAGTCAGGGAACGGAAGAGCCGGCTGGCGAGAAATATGCGGACCGGAGAGACAATTACTGTTCCTGCGACTGTGGTGCCTGTGTTTAAAGCAGGTAAGGCTTTGAAAGAGAGGGTTAAGTAGGCGTAAGAAGTACTTATCCGGCAAGGGGCTCTTGCAGAAAGAGCCCCTTGTTTATGTGCGCCCAGCATGGGCGCAGTCTAACGGGTGGAAGTCCCGAGTGCGGGTTGATAGTGCCAAGCACATAGCCAAGGGCAAGGGTGTCCTCGGCGACGAGGAATCTGAAGGAAGCCGGAGGCAAACTTCTGGTCTGACGAACAGAAATCACATCAGGCACATGTAAGCTGGGTAAGGCTGCTAAAC
>LSQX01360584.1_pt1 | contig 14212 bp, 6 predicted proteins | sample 654561 | NCBI WGS metagenome assembly LSQX01 (sample SAMN04489861, study PRJNA283612) | anaerobic digester metagenome | isolation source: 4 biogas reactors fed with cattle manure at either 37C or 55C with and... | place: Denmark: Kongens Lyngby | collected 2014
TGGAAATCGCAAATGCTCGTAATCTTTGGACAGTCATACCCTTGAGCCTGGCATTCAGGTATACCAGCGATAATACTATAGTCTCTCAAATGAGAGAACTGGTCAAGAAAAAAAGAGTAACTAACCCTTTGTTTATGAAGGGTGATAACAGGATAAAAAGGAAGCTGTTTTTATATAAGCTGCATATGAGTCACTTTAAGAAATTTAGAAAATTTCTTTAGATATAGCAAAGGGTTGTATTACTCAGTGACTTTATAACGGCTATACAAATGATTATTATGAGGTGAAATGATTGGACAAATATGAAAAATTCCTGCAATCCCACCCAAAGGGACATTTCATGCAATCCCCTCAATGGGGCAGGATTAAATCCTTTTGGAAAAATGAGATAGTTACCGTTGAGGACGCCGACGGAAATATAAAAGGCTCAATGAGCCTTCTTATAAGAAGGATTCCAGTACTACCATTTACAATGATGTACTCTCCTAGAGGGCCTGTTTGTGATTCTGACGATGAGGAGACAATAAGTCAGCTACTTGAAAAGTGCAAAAGGGTAGCAAAAAAGCACAGGAGCTATGTGTTGAAAATGGATCCTGACATTGAGATAGAGGATACACGGTTCGAGGAAATTGTAAAAGGGCTGGGGTTTAAGGTAAGCCGTGGCTTGAAGAACTATGAAGGGATTCAGCCCAGATTCGTTTTCAGACTTGATCTACGAGGTAAGACTGAGGAGAAGCTGATGGCGGACTTTCATCACAAGGTTCGTTACAATATAAGGTTATCTGAAAGGAAGGGCGTTGAGGTAAGGGTTGGCGAAAGGGAAAGTGTCGCTGATTTTTACAAAATGATAGTTGAGACCGGAATACGTGACAATTTTGTTGTCAGAAGCAAAGAGTACTATGAAAAGGTTTTCGACTGTCTGGCACCTGACCATCTTAGGGTATTTATAGCTTACCATGAGGATAAGCCTATTGCAGGCACCATTGCCATTCTGTACGGTAACAAGTGTTGGTATCTGTATGGTGCAAGTATAAATGAGCACAGAAACCTAATGCCTAACTATCTACTTCAATGGAATATGATAAAATGGGCAGTTGAATCAGGAGCCGAGACATATGATTTCAGAGGCGTACCTGGTGATGTCGATGAGAGCAACCCTATGTATGGGCTTTACAAATTTAAGGTTGGCTTCAAAGGCAAGTTTACAGAGTTTGTGGGAATGCTGGATTATGTATTCAATCCCTTTGTCAATTTCTTGGCAGAAAAAGGTGTTACAGCCTTTCGCGAGCTAAGGAGAAAAATATATAAGAGAAAGTAAGAAGACAATGGACAAACAATCTAGTACAAAGGGTTTTACCATATTAAGCGCTGCAGGCATCATAAACAAACTAATGGGCATATTGTATGTGCCGATTCTCACGCTTATATTGGGCAACTACGGAAATGGCATATATGACCAGGGTTACAAGTTCTATCAGCTGGCTTTTGTGATAACAAATACCGGTATACCTATTGCTTTGTCAAAAATCATATCGGAGCAGCTAGCCTCCTCCAAATACGAGCTTTCTTATAGGACATTTCGGGTATCGAGTATTCTCTTATTGTCAGTAGGAGGCTTTACTACACTGCTAAATGTAGTATTGGCAGGTCCACTATCTAATTTGATGCACTCTCCCGAATCATATCTTACCATACTTGCGCTGGCGCCTGCTATGGTTTTTACCGCGGCAGGAAGTATTTTTAGAGGCTATTTCCAGGGACGTTCAAACATGGTGCCTACAAGCATATCCCAAATCATTGAGCAGGCTGTTAACGCAGTTCTCACTGTGCTGTTTGCATGGCTCATGTATCGATATGGTTTAGGCATTGCAGCTGCAAAGGGGATCACAGGCGAAACTGAGGTTCTCACAGAGGCCGTTAAGTATGCGGCAGCAGGTGCAACAGTTGGTACATCAGCAGGGGCCCTTGCCAGCACCATATATCTCTATTGGACATTTACCAGAAAAAAGGCTGGAATACTAGCTGAAATACAGCAGTCGAAAACAGATGATCAACAAGCTACAGCAGGAGAACATATTACAACAAAACTGTTACTAAAAAAAATCGTGTATTATGCAGTGCCCATATCATTGGGTGCTGTAATTATCTATGCGACACAGCTTATTGATGTTATAAATACAAAGTCACGTCTTATTGTGGGGGGCTTTAGTGAATTTGATGCCACTAGTATGTATGGAATACTAGCCACACAATATCTGAGGGTTCTTTTTATCCCAGTAGCCTTTGCAACGGCACTGGCAACAGCCATTCTTCCATCAATATCTGCTGCTGATGCGTTGAACGACAAGAAGCTGCTTAACAGAAGGATAGTTAGGAGTATTAAGACTATAATGATGATAGCTGTGCCTGCTGCAGTAGGATTAACAGTGATGGCAAAGCCAATAATACTTATGCTTTTTCCAAAGTCTCCCGATGGATGGGACCTGCTAATGGTGGGTTCGTGGACATTGGTGCTCATTTCCCTGGTTTCCGTCCAAACGGCCATACTACAGGGCATCGGGAAAACATACATCCCAACGGTGCATATGGTCATCGGTCTTGTTTTGAAGCTGATTATAAATTACACATTGATTGCTGTAAAACCTATCAATATCAAAGGCGCAATAATTGGAAATGCTGTTTGCTATATTTTTGCAGCTTATATGAATTATAGGTCAATCAAGAAATTCACTGGTATCAGACTGAATGTTAAAAAGCTATTTAATAGACCTCTGAGCGTTTCTGTAATAATGGGATTGATAGTGTTCCTGGCTTACAATGGATTCACTTTTATGACGGAATGGCTAATAAAGTCAGAATACATTTTAAACATTGTATGTAGTGGATTAGCTATTGTACTGGGAGTCTTAATTTACTACATTCTTATGATCGTAGCAGGGGGGATTACTTCGGAGGATATTGCAAACTTTCCCTTGGGACGCAGGATACTGCACTATACAAGAAGTATTCCTTACATGGACAGGTATTTGAGGTGAGCAGTTTTTGAACAATGTCATAGTCCCCCTTATCTTAGGTGGGTGAGGATGCCCCGATTTTTGAGAAAGATTAGGAATGGATAAGGTGGGTTTACCTAATATTGCGAATCCCATCTTTTGGCTTTAATCTTTCTGGAGATTCTTTTTAAAATCGATCTTACTATGACAAATGAGCAAAGCGCCAGTAATACGCCAAGAAGAGGGTAGGAATAATCCTGGCCGTCCTCGGCTGTTGATATAGCATGGCCAGAAGCATTCTCAACTGCTTCGAATATCTGTTTTGAGCTTATGATATTTACCCTTCCAAGTATTGCATTACCACTTTTATACTCAATATATCCAAGAACAGCTCCCTTACTGATTGGAGCTTGTATAGTGCTGTTTATTTGGATAATGGACTCTATTATGTCATCGCCTGAGCTTCTAGGCAGAGCCGCGCTGAAATCTGTTTCCGCTACCAAATTTAGTATATTGTCGCTTCCGGCTGTTCCGTCGACAACTATTGTCTTTATTGTATCACCAGCTTTTGTTACCTTCTGCAACGAGTAATTTTCAAAGCCATAATCCAATAATTGCGTGGCATAGCCATAAACCTTGTTGGGCTGCATTACATGCATTACCACACATATCAGTTCCATACCGTCATTGTCGGTGGCAGCTATGACAAGGTTGTTGCCTGCGGCGCCGGTGTAGCCTGTTTTCATGCCAATGACAGTATACTCATGATCCTCACCGTTCACAGAATATGTATAGGTGTTGTCATACCAAAGGAATTTATTTGTGTTTCTGAGCACTAAAGGGTCCCAACCCTCGGCATGCTTGTTTGTGGAGGTAGGCATTCCATAATAATACTCGGTGGCTACAATTTTTCTGAACTCCGGGAGGGTCATGGCGTGACGTGAAAAGAGAGCCATATCTCTGGCGGTGGTTATGTGGTCCCCATCCTCCTTTTCTGTATCCTTTCCGGAGGGATTAACAAAGTAAGTGTTAAGAGCACCCAATTCTTTAGCCCTTATATTCATCATACTCATGTATTCGCTTCGGGATGCTGCAAGGTTTTCAGCAATTATATTTGCAGTTTCATTTGCGGATTTTATTAGCATTACATTTAGCATATTCTCTAATGTCAGACCTGCTTCTCCTGCCATGATGCCAATATTCATACCACCTCTTCCTATGTCATTGACAGCGGCCTGTGAAACGGTCATTTCCTGCTGTAAATCATTGCTGTTTTCTAGTGCTACTATACCTGTGAGTATTTTAGTCAAACTAGCTGGCTTAATTTTATTGTCAGCATTTTGCTCTGCTATAACAAGACCTGTTTTTGAGTCTATAAGAATATAATGTACATCCTCCGGGATGCCCAAAGATTGTCCATGAACCGGTAAATTGAGCATGAATAGAAGTGTAGATACTATTATTAGAATCGATAACGAATAATGTAATTTTTTCATATGTACTCCGGTAGCTTTACATCTTTTGTATGACAATATTTTATCATTAATTTTCTATGGTATCAAGGCTAGGAATCTCGACAGTAGCGTCACATTAAGCTATGCCTAATTCGGTGAAATGTCTATATGATGCAAGGGGGTAGGATGAAATGTGCGTACCATGCATAAATGTAGTACAATATAAATACATAAAATATCGGGGAAATGGTAAATTACTAGTATGTACTTACTTTCTTTCCGGGAGGTATTACCTTACAAATGAAACTCCGTGTATTAACCAGGGTGTTAGCCCTTTTTGCATTAGGTGCAGTTACATTAACTCTTTATATACAAAACAAAAATCTGGTGGTGCGGGAAGATGAGCCTAATGTTGTCCAAAGCTATATCAAGGAAGAGAATGGACATATCCATGTTACAATAAGTGCTATTGGTGATGTGGCATTGGGACAGGATGATAGGTTTGCACACAAGGATTCTTTTAGTTATGTATATGAGAAAAATGGTGGGGACAATAGCTATTTTTTTGCTGATGTTGTCGATATACTTGAGCAGGACGATCTAACAATTGCAAACCTTGAAACTGTATTAAGCAACGAGACCAAAAAGGTAGAGAAGTTTGATTATGGAAACAACTACTGGTTTAACGGAAAACCAAAGTATGCACATATACTCAAATCCGGAAGTATTGAGGTAGTAAATCTGGCAAACAACCACATATACGACTATGGACAAAAGGGATATGCTGCTACCAATAAGGCTCTTAATGAAGCTGGCGTACAGCATTTTGGCTATTCTGAGACTCTTTATACCGATGTTTATGGCATAAGAGTTGGAATGGCAGGCTTTAATCAGCTTGGTGAATTCGAACAGGGACGGAATATGGATGCACTGAGGCTAGAGGTTGAAACGATGACAAAGCAGCTTAGGGAAGAAAGCGATCTTGTTATCGTGAGTTTTCATTGGGGTAAGGAGTATGAATATGAAATAGACCCTGCTCAAACGGAGCTAGCACATCTTGCAATTGACTCCGGAGCTGACCTTGTACTGGGGACTCATCCCCATGTTTTGCAGCCTCTTGAGATATACAAGGAGCGATATATCGTGTACAGTCTTGGAAACTTCTGCTTTGGAGGCAATAAAAGGCCTCCTGATTTTGATACTGCTATATTCCGGCAAACCTTTGAATTTGATTTGGACAAGTCTCTTCGAAAAATTGAGATGCCGGAGATAATCCCATGTTCTATTTCCTCTTCCATTGGTGTAAATGATTACAGACCGACTGTTGCAAATGGTAGTAGGGTTAAGGATGTATTTGCAAAATTGAGATATACGCCAGAGCTAAGTAATGATGAGTTGGTGGCGTATGCTGCTAAAAAGGATATGGTAAGAGTTGATATTGCAGTTAAGGATGCTATTATAGAATTAAAATATGCTACGTCGGACAACATTACAGGAATACCTATATACGATTCAAATACTGCATATCTTAGAAAGGGAACCGCTGATAAGCTTAAAAAAGCAAGCAGCATATTGGCAGAGCAGGGCTACGGGATAAAGGTTTGGGACGCATATAGGCCCCAAAAGTGCCAGGAGAGATTGTTTGAAGTGGCGAAAAACAGCTATTACTTTATGAGTCCCCAAATTGGTTCAAGCCATACTAGAGGCACTGCAGTGGATATTACTCTAGTGGATGCTCAGGGCAATGAGCTTGATATGCCCAGCGGGTTTGATGAAATGTCCAAAAAGGCTCACAGAACCTATGATATGGCAACGCCTGAGCAGAAGAAGAATGCTCTTGTGCTAGAGAACGCTATGAAGGAAGCTGGTTTTTTACCCTTGGAGAACGAATGGTGGCATTTCGATGATTCTGAATATAAAAGCTATGATTTTGTTGTAGCTTTGGAAATAGAGGATGATTAAGCGGAAGATTGGCAAGAATTAGTATAGTATAGAGTGTGAGGGAAAAAATGGAAAGATATGCGTTGGAAGTATACATAGAGAAGCTTCAGGGGGAAAGACTGCTGGAATACCACAATTGCTCCATGGACTTAATTATCAAGCCTGTGAATCATTTATCGTATGACTCTAGCAAAACTGTGCAAAACACATTATTTGTGTGTAAGGGAGCGAATTTCAAAGAGGCTTATCTTGAAGCAGCTATTCAGAAGGGCGCATCTGCCTACATTAGCGAGACCGACTATAATACAAGGATACCATGTATAAAGGTTAGCGATATAAAAAGAGCTCTGGCACTAGTGTCATCTGAGTTTTTTGGAAATCCTGCTAAGAGCTTGACGTTGATTGGTATAACAGGTACAAAGGGCAAATCTACAACTGCCTATTATGTAAAGTATATTCTTGACGATTATCTTAGGAGCCAGGGAAGGCCGGAGGCTGGCATCATTTCATCCATTGATACATATGACGGCGTAATAAGGGAGGAATCTCACCTGACTACTCCTGAGTCCTTGGAGCTTCAAATGCATTTTAGAAATGCCGTGGATAGTGGCATACAGTATGTGGTTATGGAAGCATCAAGCCAGGCTTTGAAATATGGCAGGCTACATGGTGTGTATTTTGATGTCGGAATTTTTCTAAATATTTCAGAGGACCATATTAGCCCTATTGAACATAGAGATATGGAGGATTATCTTGATGCAAAGCTTTCAATGTTCAGCCACTGTCGTACCGCCTGGGTGAATACGGATTCGGACCGGCTGGCCACAATTATGGAAGCGGCAAATAGCTTTGCCGAAAAGGTACTGACCTTCGGCACAACAGGTAGCACCAGCGGTGGGGAAGTTGCCGGTGTACAGGGCACTGGAGAACTAGGGGTGCTCGGTAAAGGCGAAGCAGGTGCGCATGGAGATGGAGAAATTGGGGCGTATGGTAAAGGCGAAGCAGGTGCGCATGGAGATGGAGAAATTGGGGCGCACGGTAAAGGCGAAGCAGGTGCGTATGGAGATGGAGAAGTAGGGGCGCACGGTAAAGGCGAAGCAGGTGCGTATGGAGATGGAGAAATAGGGGCGTATGGTAAAGGCGAAGCAGAGATTAATGGTGTTGAAGCAGTAGAGATGTATGGCTATGATATCAGGAAGGAAGGCTTTGACACACTTTTTCGTGTAAGGTGTGATCGCTTTGACAGGGAGTTTAGACTGACTATGCCGGGCCTCTTCAATGTAGAGAATGCCCTTGGGGCTATTGCAACGTCATATACCCTGAGGATACCGGAGGAATTTGTCTATACTGGGCTTCGCAAAGCGAGATCCAGCGGCAGGATGGAGATTTTTGCCAACAAAAACCAGGACAGAATAGTGATTGTGGATTATGCCCACAACAAGCTTAGCTTTACCAAGCTTTACGAGGCTGTGAAGGCAGAATTCCCAAACATGAAAATAGTGACAGTTTTTGGTTGCCCGGGTGGTAAGGCATACCTTCGCAGAAGGGATTTGGGCCTGCTGGCGGGAATTCATTCGGACAAGGTCTATCTAACGGCAGAGGATCCGGGACCGGAGGATACCAGAAAAATCAGTGAGGATATAGCAAAGTATGTCCGGCAGAATAGTGCGGACTGTGAATTGATTGATGACAGGGAGCAGGCAGTGAAGGAATCTATACTATCTTCCGAGCCGGGAACAGTTATACTGATTACTGGAAAGGGTAATGAGACTAGGCAGAAGTACGGTATGGAGTATGTACCTGTGATGTCGGATGTGGAGCTGACCAGGAAGTATCTTGAGGAGCTTGAAGCAGGAGTAAAGATATAATCATAGGTGAACAGCCATATTGCTTTTTGCATAATATGAATAGAGCATATTGTGTAAAGGGTGGTTTTATAATGGCGAATATTTTTGTATATAACAATCAGACTGGTGCTATGGAATTTTATACTCTGGCTGAGTCTGATGCAATGCCATATAATATTGGTAGAACATTGACAGTCAATGAATTCAGGGGCAGCTCTAAAGCAGGAACCCTGTGGACGACTAGACGAGCTATGGAGGCCTTTAACATAACCCGGAATTCTTGGGGGCGGCCGATATATGTAGGTTTTGCTTTCAAACGCATATGGGAGGGAGGGCACGCTGCTATGTCACAGCATTACGCAGGCGTGTCCTTTGACGTAGGCCAGAATCTTGATAATGCTACAAGAGATCAACTCAGAAATACTGCTGCTGCGACTGGTGTATGGACTTATGTAGAGCCGGCATACCTGACTCCGACCTGGGTACATTTTGATGCCAGAGCTACTCCGCCAGCCTGCCCAGCAGGAGGCTATCCTCTTGTTCGCCAGGGAAGTGTGAACAATTATGTACTGACGTTGCAGGACGCGTTAAATGCCCTGGGGTATACCGGTTCAGGCTTGGATGGAATATTCGGGGGAGGCACCAGAAATGCGGTAATAAGCTTTCAGAGAGCCCAAGGGCTTTCGGAAGATGGAATAGTTGGCTGTCAGAGTTGGGAGAGGCTAACAGAGCTTGCTGTATCTATTGGTCAGACTCCTACTGTTGTTTCACCCTAATTGTCTCTTCTGTTGCATTGGCTGATACATTTTACCTGTCAGACTCCTACTGTTGTTTCACCCTAATGTTAATCTGCAGGGTTGCTTTTGTGGAAATGAATACACATACCCAATAATATAGTAACTGAGGCCAGGATAAACGCATGAAAGTGTGAATTGTGAAACGATCCAGTATATCTGCCGCAAGCCTTGTTTGGCCGCAAGCAAGGCTTGTTGTTTGTCCACATCTCACTGTAATCCCAGAGCATTTGATATGGGCTGTTGAATAATAATAGGCCAATAAGCTGTTCAACATCTTCTCTATGACAGTTTCGCACTTTACCCATCGCAGAAACATTTTATTTTCCAGTCACCGATAGCTGGGATGGACAATGTGGGTACAGCCATACCAGCTGGAAACAGCATCTTAATTCCCTAATATATGAAAATAATTGACAAATATGCAAATAATGATATAGAATACATACACATACCTAAATAGCATATTATGACAATGAATAAATACAATAGATTAGCATCCTGCAAAATACCATATCGAGAGGGAGATTAAAATGTATAGAGGTTTAAGAAAAATCGTTTCGTGGTCATTGCTGTTCGTGATGATGATCAGCGTTAATGTACAGCATGTTCAGGCAAGCCAGACCAACATCCAGCAAAAAGATGAATACTATGACATAAAAGAGCACTGGGCGGAAAAGGAGATCAGCCGGCTGATTTCGGAGAATATCGTTAATGGAACGATAAAGGACGGAGTAACAGTTATCGGACCGGATAATCCGATAACCAGGGCAGAGTTTACAAAATTGGCGGTCACAAGTCTGAGCAGCCCGGAAATGGCAGGACCCGACAAGACAGGAGAACCAGATACATTTACTGATATAAAGGATCATTGGGCAGCGGGATACATTTCAAAGGCATACCACTCGGGGATCATCGACGGATATGGCGACGGAACGTTCAAACCAGACAAGCCTATATCAAGAGCAGAAGCAGTCAAGATCATCGTGGCATCCAGCAGGATGCTGAACGATTATGATATTTCCGGTGAAATGGCGTTCAGCGATGTGAACGCAGGCCACTGGGCATACGAATATATCTTCAAAGCAAAAGCATGCAGACTTATACAAGGGTATCCAGGGAACAGCTTCAAACCTCAAAATACCATATCGAGAGCAGAGTCCATGGTTATGATCGACAGGTCCATCGATCATACCTCAAACATAACATTTGCAGAGGCCCTGAAAGAAATCACGATAGAGGCAGATAAGAACGATGTCAGGGAAAATGATGTCGTATCATTCACAGTATCAGACAATGACCTGAAGGATAAGCTTAACGGAATAAAAAGAGCTGACGGCCTTTCATATGAGATCCATATCAAAGTAAACGGCAAGGTGGTCGGCAAGATATTGCCCGGCCAGCAAAAACTGGATGTCAAGGTATTGAAGGACATGTCCGGTGCGTTTGTGGTCGAGATCGTAGCGAAGAGAAACAGCGATCAGCTAAAGGTTATCGCATATACGGGGCATGACGGCAGTTTTGATGTGCGGATTTCCAAACCAGCCGCAATATACAGCTATGGGACGACACACAGCGGCACACGTCACGACACAGTTATAGAGGATGCGCCTTGCGCACCGGTAGTTTTAAGTGAACTGGAAGATAATAATGTGAGATTGTTCTGGGAAGCAGTAGCGGATGCAGATTCATACACTGTGAAACGTGGTGAGAGGACGGGAAATTACACAATTCTGGCAACCGTAACGGGTACGGAATTCATAGACAGGACGAGGATCCCGAATACGACATATTACTATGTAGTGACTGCAAACAACGCAGCAGGTCCAAGCGCCAACTCAAATGAGATCGTATTCAAAACGATCCCACAGGCACCGAGAATATTCGGGAGCATGGATGGGACAAATGGGAATATCAACTGGTCCTATGCAAACGGAGTCAACTATTATTCACTATACAGAAGCACTGTAAAGGGCGGGCCATATTATGCCATTGTCGAAAACACGATCAATAACAGTTATCATGATACCGGGCTAAACGCAGGTACGACATACTATTATGTAGTAAAAGCCATCAATGAAATAGGCGAAAGCGATTATTCTAACGAATTGGCGATCGGGGCTGGTGCCGAAACCAAATTTGTTTTCAATCCGAGCATCGATGATGATGGAGACGGAATTAACAATGATGATGAATTGTTATATGGGACAAGGATATATGACGATGATACAGATAAAGACGGGATGACAGATGGAGCGGAGATCCAGGCGGAGACAGATCCGCTTGATCCGGATACGGACGGTGACGGGATATATGATGGTGCTGAGCAGGTGCTGGGCACAGATCCGCTTACCGCCAATACCGACTCCTCATCTACTAAAGAAGCACATGCGCAGTCTGGAAGAGTAAGAGTCAGTGCAAGAGGCGGCGGGAATCTGGTCATAGCCCCGCTGCAGGTAACAGAAATAGATAATGTACTGCTGGAATCCCTTGCCGGTATAGTAGGAAAACCCGCCGATATCACTTCGGGAGGCTTCGACATCGACAGCGCTGTTATTTCCTTTACCTACGACGAGGAAGAACTTGGCGGCATCGACGAGAATGACCTGACGATATTTTATGTAAACCCAAATACAATGCAGTTGGAACCGCTGGCTGATGCAGTGGCAGATCCCGAAACAAATACGGTCACGGGTACGACGACACACCTGAGCATATATCTGTTGGGCGACAAAAACATGCAGGTGGATCTGTCAAAGATCGATATCGTATTTGCGATTGATCAATCCGGAAGCATGAGCAGTAATGACCCGAATCATTACAGGATAAGAGCGACCGAACGTTTTGTTGAGGAGATGGACGAAAACAACAACAGAGCCGGACTTGTCCAATTTGAAAGTTATGGAAACATAAAAAGTAAACTTACAAATGACAAAAGTGCCTTATTAAGTATACTGTCAGGCATGAGGAAATTTGGAGGCGGAACAAACATTGCAGACGGTATCAAAAAGGCAGCAAGCCTGTTCGAGGATGACGTTCCCAATTCAAGAGTCATCATCCTGCTTACAGATGGACAATCGGACAGAACATCTGCCTTAAGAGAAGCCGAATCAGCAGCCGTCGGATCAGTGATCATAAACACAGTTGCACTTGGAACAGGAGCTGATACCGTACTGTTGGAGCAAATCGCATCCAAAACAAAGGGAGGATATTTCTATATCAATGATGAGGGCGGATTGAGCCAGGAGGATGTTGACAAACAGATCGAGCTTATTTACAAAAAGCTGGCGAAGCAATTGACGTTTACATCTATTGCGGAGGAAAATGATGCGCTGCCCAGATCTATCGTTGATTTTGGATTCAGTGATTTGTACAAAGGCTACGACAGTAAGGAGGTCGAGGATTGGATCACTACAGCCAGTTCGAACCTGCTGACAGGAAACTATGTCTTCACCAGCACAGATATGGCAATGGACGGACCGGGATCCGGCATAACGATAGACAGGACTTACAACTCATTCTCAACGGCCTCCGGACTATTTGGCACCGGATTCAGCTCCAATATAGAATCCAGGATCGAAAAAAATGACAGCGACTTATATGGGACTGTCATAGCGACCTCACTGAATGTAAGGAGTTCGGCTGGTGTCAAAAGCAACAACAGGATAGGACAGATATCCAAAGGCACCGAAGTCGAGATACTTGACAAAAACGCAGGCGGAACAGCCGCCTATCCCTGGTACAGAATCAAATACCGCGGCACAGAGGCGTATGTCGCTGGGTGGTACATAAGCGAAAAAGAAGTCCTGCATGTGACTTATCCTTCAGGATCGAGGATCATATTCAACTATAACGATGATAAGACGATGGCCGTTTCAGGCAGTACGGATGATGTCATGCATATCGGCCGTCATCCGGCATATATGTATGAGGTAGTAAAAAAGGACAGATCCACATACTGCTATGACAGCAATGGGAGGCTGAAGGACTGTACGGACAGATACGGCAATACGGTCAGCTTCGAATACGATGCAAAGGGCCGGATTACTAAAATCAAAGGAGTATTCGACGACAGGTACCTGGCGATAGAGTACAACAGCCAGAGCCTGGTATCGAAAATCACCGATCCGTTGGGCAGGACCGTATCATATACATATGACAGCGATAAAAACATGACAGCATTCACAGATATGGGCGGAGGTATCACCAGGTATGATCACCATAACGGCCGTATCCAAAAGATAACCGATGCAAACGGACATCAGGTCACGAGGAACGATTACGATATCCTCGGCCGGCTAGTGCGCCAATATGATGGACAGAACAACATCAAATACTTCATATATGATGACATTATCGATGAAGAAAACAGTATCAGCGCAAGATACATCATCGATGAAAACGGAAACGAGTCAAAAGTGACCTTTGGCCCCGGCCTGAAGCCGATCACTGTCAGAGATGCACTGGGAGGGACAACGACATACACCTATTATTACAAGAACGAAACTACCGATAGCTGGGTGGATATCAGCACTGACGTCATCATCAGGGATGGCGGGGACACAGAGTATACTGATGCATACAAGGAATATCAGTATATAGCCTCCCAGGGCGGCGTCGAAACAAGAGAAACTGCCAAAGTGACGCGCAACTACGATCTCAACGGGAACAAAAGCGATATAGTCATCCAGACGACTGTCGACAGAGACAAAAACGGAAACATAGTCCGTGCGGAAGATGCAAACGGGTATATCGAGACTTATGTATATGATGAGTACGATAATCTGATATCTCAAACAGATAAACGCGGCGGCAAAAGAACGTATACATATGAGAAACTATTAAATGTCGATGGGGAAGTATTCCTGACAAAAACGACTGATCCGCTGGGGAACACTACGACCTATGGATACTATGAGCCTGACAGCAGCAACGGTATCATTGTGAACGGCCTGTTGAAATCGGTGACAGATGAAGCCGGGGATGTAACCCTCTATGGATACGACAGCGTGAACAATTTCCTCAGCACAGTGACTGACGCCGAAGGGAATGTGATCACCTATACATACGATATCGCAGGAAGGAAGCTGACAGAGACAGACGGCAACGGAAACACGTTATCCTACACATATGATGGTATGGACAGGCTGACTGCCATCAGAGACCCGTATGGCAAAACGATG
>LSQX01196539.1_pt2 | contig 14211 bp, 7 predicted proteins | sample 654561 | NCBI WGS metagenome assembly LSQX01 (sample SAMN04489861, study PRJNA283612) | anaerobic digester metagenome | isolation source: 4 biogas reactors fed with cattle manure at either 37C or 55C with and... | place: Denmark: Kongens Lyngby | collected 2014
TTTTACAAGCGTGCCAAATCGATAGCTGAAAAACATGGAGTGGTTGATATTTGGAACAACAACTACAATAAACCCAAGCTACCTGACTAAATTAAGTGAATTCTCAAGTTAACTGAACCAACCCAATCAAACCATCAAACTACATCCTCCAACCAAAAAACCGACCCTCATTGAGAGTCGGTTTTAGATAATTAAGGATCTTTTAATTTTGCTTAACAATCGTCGAGTTATGGCGAGTTGTTAAGACTAATTACTATTAAAATGTGAATGCATCTTTGCCGGCATATTTTGCGGCTTCGCCCAATTCTTCTTCAATTCTGAGAAGTTGGTTGTATTTAGCAACACGATCAGAGCGTGAAGGTGCACCGGTCTTGATTTGACCTGCATTAGTTGCAACTGCAATATCAGCGATCGTTACATCTTCAGTTTCGCCTGAACGATGTGAAACAACAGCGGTCATGCCGTGATCTTGTGCTAATTTGATTGCATCTAATGTTTCAGTCAGAGTACCTATTTGGTTAACTTTGATTAAGATTGAATTTGAAGCTCCTATCTCAATACCTTTAGCCAAACGTTCAGTATTTGTTACGAATAAGTCGTCACCAACTAATTGAACTTTATCGCCCAAACGTTCAGTCAAGATTTTCCAACCTTCCCAATCGTCTTCTGCTAAACCGTCTTCAATTGAAATGATCGGATATTTGTCGCACATTTCGACCCAGAAATCGACCATTTCTTCACGTGTTTTGAATACACCAGATTTCCAGAAAAGATAACCGTCTTTACCTTCAGCTTTTGCTTCTTCATACAATTCGGTAGTTGCAGGATCTAATGCGATGTAGAAATCTTCGCCCGGTTTATAACCTGCAGCTTCGATTGCTTTTACCAAATATTCCAGTGGCTGTTCGTCATTTTCAAAGTTAGGAGCGAAACCGCCTTCATCACCTACTGCGGTTGAATAACCGTCTTTTTTCAAGAGATCTTTTAAGGTGTGGAAAACTTCAGTTGTCCAACGAATACCTTCTTTGAAAGAAGGAGCGCCAACCGGCATAATCATGAATTCTTGCAGATTGATACTATTGTCTGCGTGTTTACCGCCATTGATAACATTGGACATCGGAACAGGTAATGTTGTGCCGTATAAACCGCCTAAATATTGATATAACTCAAGACCTAAACTGTTGGCTGCAGCCTGAGCTACTGCTAAAGAAACTGCCAACATGGCGTTTGCACCAAGGTTACCTTTGTTATCTGTGCCATCTAAATCTAATAAAGTATTGTCGATTTCAGCTTGAGCAAATATATTCATCCCGATAATAGCGTCAGCGATTGTCTCATTTACATTTTCAACAGCTTTTTCTACGCCTTTACCCATGTAACGATCTCCGCCATCACGCAATTCGACCGCTTCATGAGCACCTGTAGATGCACCTGATGGAACGGCTGCTCTGCCAAAAGCGCCTTCATCGGTAATAACTTCTGCTTCAATTGTTGGATTGCCACGAGAATCTAAAATTTCACGTGCAAATACATCGATAATAATACCTTCTTGAATCATTTGGAACCTCCTTGAATGTCCGTAACTTGATAATTATTCTAAATACAGTTTGATCTGCATATTCATATGTAATTAATTATACATGATTGACGCTAGGATTATAAGTATGATTTTTTGCAAGATAAAATGAAACGAGAATTATTATTAATGACTTTTGTTTTTATATTTCAAATAAACTTTGCCCATATGTTAATATTAATAATGCGAATTCACTATAAGGGAGTAGCTAAAGATGACGATCGAACAAGGCAAAATATTGGATGAGTTAAAGGATTTATTAGCTGAACGACGATTTATTGAGCTACGCAAACTCCTTCTTGAACAACATGAAAAAGATATAGCAGACTTTTTAGATGAACTTTCGCCGGATACTGCTGCATTATTGTTTCGTATGTTGCGTAAAGATCAGGCGGCAGAAGTATTTGCTTATTTAGACAATGATTCACAAGAATTCTTGATTTCAGCCTTTAGTGATCAAGAAGTATCGGAAATGATTGAAACCCTTTATTTGGACGATGCTGTTGATATGATTGAGGAACTTCCGGCAAATGCTGTTAAACGTGTACTCCAATTGGCAACGCCCCAAACAAGAAAATTGATTAACCATTACTTAAAATATCCTGAAGACTCTGCCGGATCAATAATGACCAGTGAGTATACAAGGCTGACTAAAGGGATGACGGTCAAGGAAGCAATTGAATACATTCGCCATTACGGGGAAGATCGTGAAACAATTTATACTTGTTATGTAACTTCTGCCTCCAGAATTTTGGAAGGTGTGGTTACAGTACGAGATTTACTTTTGTCAGATGATGATGATTTGGTTAAAGACATTATGGATCCTGATGTGATCAAAGTTTATACGACTGAGGATCAGGAAAGAGTTGCATTATTATTTCATCATTATGATTTTCTTGCTTTACCGGTTGTTGATATAGAGAAGCGTTTGGTAGGTATTGTAACGATAGATGATGCGTTAGACGTCGTTCACGAAGAAGCAACGGAAGACTTTGAAATCATGGCTGCTATGTCGCCCTCGGAGAAACCCTATCTCAAAACCTCAGTCTGGGAGCATGCGAAAAACAGATCAACTTGGCTGTTTGTTTTGATGATTTCCGCTACAATTTCCGGTGCCATTCTGAATCGTTATGAAAATGCATTTATGGTATTACCGGTCCTAGTTACCTTTATGCCAATGTTGACCGATACGGGAGGAAATGCGGGAAGTCAGTCGTCAACCTTGATTATTCGTGGTATGGCTTTGGATGAAATAAAATTTAGCGATCTCGGTATTGTAATCTGGAAAGAATTTCGGATAGGCATTCTGGTAGGATTAGGTTTAGCAATAGTCAATTTTCTACGCATTTACTTCTTGATAAAAGTTAGTTTTCCTGTTGCTCTTGTTGTAAGTTTGGCGCTTTTTATAACTGTGATTTTGTCAAAGCTCACAGGTTCAATATTGCCGGTTCTCGCACGTGCGGTTAATCTTGACCCGGCAATAATGGCTGCTCCTTTAATTACGACAATTGTTGATGCAGCTGCTTTGATTTTATACTTTCAAATTGCATCTCGATTATTGCATATAAGTATATAATCTTAGTTAACTCAATAGTTATCCGAACAAATGGCGTAAAATAGTTGTTGACGAAAATATGACCGGAAGTTTAAACTGTGTGGCATATAGCATGAGGTTAAGAGGATTTTAGATTGTAGGACAAGGTCTGTCTGATAACGACAATCATAAGTTCTCTGATATTGATTTAGTTATTGACGGAGGTTATTATGAGCGAACAAAAATTATCCCAATATCAAGAAACGGTACAATCTGTTAAGAAAATTGCTGAGGATTTAGGTTATAAAGAATCCGATTATATTACATTATTAAGTCCGGAAAGAGAACTGACTGTTTCTTTGCCGGTGACCATGGATGATGGTAGCGTGCGTGTTTATCATGGTTACAGAATTCAAGATAATAGCGCAAGAGGACCTTATAAAGGCGGTGTACGTTATCATCCGGATGTTGAAATTGAAGAAGTCAGAGATTTGGCTTTATTAATGAGTTTGAAGTGCTCTGTTGCTGATATCCCTTATGGTGGAGCAAAAGGTGGCATCACGGTTGACTCACGCGAATTATCTGAAACCGAGTTGGAGCGCTTGACTCGCAAGTATGCCGAGAAAATTTATCCGGTTATCGGCCCCGAAATTGATATTCCTGCCCCGGATATGAATACAAATGCCAAAATAATGGGCTGGTTTAGAGATGAATATAGTAAAATAGCAGGAGTTCAGGTTCCGGCAATTGTTACAGGCAAACCGGTTGAAGTCGGTGGTTCACTGGGCAGAAATGAAGCAACAGGTTTGGGAGTCAAAACGGTCACTCACTTATTTGCCCAAAGTCAAAACTTCGTACCCGAAGAAACCAGAATTGTTGTTCAAGGAACGGGCAATGTAGGCCTGATTTCTGCACAATTGTTAGCTGAAGAAGGCTACAAAATTATTGCGATTTCTAATATTGCAGGTGCAGTGCTTAATCTCAATGGTCTGGATGTTTCGGTGATGGATCTCAAAAATGGCGATCAAAAGAATTATGATTTATTAATAGCTCAATCCGGTTCGCAAGAAATTCCGATGGAAGAATTCCTGTTTACAGAGTGTGATATCTTGATTCCTGCAGCTTTACAAAATCAAATTCATGCTGAGAATGCTGATAAAATTAATACTAAACTTATTGTAGAAGCAGCGAATGCACCGGTTTCTGCTGAAGGCGAAGCAATATTAGTCAATAAAGGTGTTAAACTCCTGCCGGATATTCTCTGTAATGCAGGGGGCGTTATTTGTTCATATTTCGAATGGGTTCAAAACTTGCAATATTTCAGTTGGACTTTAGAAGAAGTTAACCAAAAACTGATAGCCAAAATGACATCAGCCTTTGAAGAAGTTTTGAAAGTTCAAGCTGAACAAAAAGGTACTTATCGTGAAGCAGCGCTGAGAATTGCTGTGGATAAGTTAATTCAAGCTGCTAAATTTAAAGGCAAATTTTAGAAGATAATATTTTAAGACATCAGATAAACGTAATATAAGAAACCAAATTTCAATTAAAATAGTTCTCGTTCTTATTGTTCTGCGAAATATGCAATAATAAGTTATGGGAACTATTTTTTATAACCTAATCAATCAATTCAACAAAAGCGGAGGTTTTTATGAAAAAATATGATTATCTTGTAATAGGATCCGGAGCCGCCAATATTACCACCGATGCAGCAATTGACGCGGGAAAAAAGGTCGCTATTATCGAAAAAGCTAAATTCGCAGGAACTTGTTTAAATCGTGGTTGTATTCCAACAAAAACTTTAGTGAACCCTGTAGATTATAAAAAGGATTTTGAAAGACTGAAGAGCAAAGGTCTGGCCAAAGGCGAGTTTGAACTCGATTGGCAAGCTATTAGTGAGCGAATGTGGAATCACTTAAATCACTATAGTCAAAAAACAATGACAGATTATATTGCAGAAGAAAATGTTGATGTCTATCAAGGAACGGGTTATTTTGTCAGAGAAAAGGTTGTCCAAGTCAAATTGAAAGATGGCACTGTTTCTGAAGAAATGACAGCTGATCATATCTTAATTGCTAATGGTGCAAGAACCAGAATTCCGGATAATATTGAAGGTCTTGATCAAATAGACTATATAACTTCTGAAACTTTTTTTGGAAATAAATTTCCTGAGCAACCTTATAAGAGTTTGACAATTTTGGGTGGAGGTCCAATAGCAACTGAATTTGCTCATATTTTTGCCAATTGGGGAACTAAGGTTACAATTATTCAACATAATCCACGCCTATTACCAATTTTTGATCCTGATATTTCAGAGATTGTTTTAGAAGAATATGCCGCAGAGAACATTGATGTTTATCTCAATACGGAAATGATTGCCGTGGAAGAGCAAGACGGAATCAAAAAAATTACAATTGAGGATCGGGAGACAGGTGCAAAAAATATCTTGGAAGCTGAGAACTTATTCCTGGCAACCGGTTTAGCAAGCAATAGCGATACCTTACAGATTGAAAAATCAGGGATTGCTACAAATGAGTTTGGCTGGATTAAGACCAACGAATTCCTGGAAACATCGGTTGACGGTGTTTATGCCATAGGAGACGCCAACGGGAAATTTCAATTACGTCATGTAGCAAACTATGAAGCCGAAATTGTTGCTTTTAATTTATTTGAGAGAGCAAGAGATGATTCAGGCAAGCCACTTACGCCTAGAAGAAGAGCACGTTATGATGTTGTACCTTCAGCTGTCTATACACAGCCTCAAGTTTCAGGGGTGGGCTTTAATACAAAAACTGCCGAAGATCACGGGTACCAAGTAACTACCGGGATATACGCTTATGAATATACAAGTAAACCCTTCGCTATGGGTTATGATTTCGCTAAACCGAAACATTTTGTCAAGGTAATTGCCGATAAGCTAACCCAACGCATCCTGGGAGTACAAGTTGTAGGGCCTGAAGCAGCGATCCTAGTTCAGCTTTATGCTAATTTGATTAATACCGGCTACTATAAATATGAAATAATTGAACCGGAAATCGGATCAGCAGAAACAAAGCGCGAACGCCAAGAGTTTAAGGAGAGATATCTCGATCCGAGAATTACAGATGCTGTAAATTATACAATGACTATTCATCCTGCTTTGAGTGAAGTTTCAACTTGGGCTTCAAGTAGAGTTGAGTTTGACGGTCCAACAATGAATGCAGAGCAAACTGACTGTGAACCAAATAAGAAAAAATAATTGTTTGATATCCGGAACTGATCCGATCCAACTGATTGACTATTGTCTGACCGATTTGGCGGAAAAAGCTCAGGGTATGCTTTCCAGACTGAATGAGAGAGCCTTTATCATCGTTCCTGAAGCTTTAAAAGCCGATCTTGAAAGGCGATATCTTGAGAATTATCAAGTTGATGGCTTAATGCTGGCTGAGGTGCTTTCTTTCAGCCGTTTAGCCCATCGTATTTTTTCAATTGCCGGTGGTTTGGCAACTGAGACTATTTCTCGTTTGGGCAAATCCTTGATAATTCAACGTTTGATTTATGATAATTCAACAAAATTCAAACACTTTCAACGCTTTGCCGGTTTACCCGGTTATTCGGCTGAATTAGAAAAAGTTTTGACCGACTTCAAGCGTTTCGATTTGGATTCTCTGACTTTAGACAACTTAGCAGAAATTGCTCCACCTTCTTTGACTAAGGATAAACTCCATGATTTTGCAGTTTTACAAAATCTGTATCGAGAAAAGATGCAAGATTTATCGCTTTTAGATCAAGATGATAATTTGGATCGTTTGGCAGCATTATTAGAGGATGCCAGTTGGCAAGCAGAACTGGCATTTCTCGATCAGACCAGAATTTGGATTACCGGATTTTCTGATATCAGAACCTTTAATCAACAAGAATTAAAGATTATCAGACTGTTGGCTGATCGAGTCAAAGATTTGAAGATAACTCTTTGTACAGAATTAAATCCCGGCAATCCAATCGGTAGAGAGCTGTTTCAACCCGGGTATCAATCTTATTGGCAATTGAAAGAACTTTTACCGGCAGCGGAATTAATAGTCCTTGATGAACAACTATCACCGGAACGAAAAGCTTTAAGAAATTCATTTTTAACCGGTACTCTGCAACCTGAATCAGAATCAGTTCAAATTGGAAAACCTGATTTTGAACAATTTGTCTTGTTGGCTGCAGAAGATAAGCGACAAGAATGGTCTTTTATTGCCGGTGAAATCAAACGTCTCTTGACAGAAAAGAAATATCGCAAAAAAGAAATCGGTATAGTAGTTTGTGATAATAGTAATGACTTAAGTTTAGAAAAATCTGTTTTCCGCGAATTCGGTTTAGAAACCTTTTTATCGGATCGAATTCCGATCCGTCAGACTGCATTATATAGATATTTAGCAGGATTATTCGAGCTATCCACCAACGATTTTAATCTGAATCACTTGTTGGCTTTTCTGCGTTCGGGCCTAGCCAAGCCAACTGAAGCTGAAACAGACAAATTTGAAAATATTTGCTTGGAATACGGTCTTAATGATGCAAGAAAAATTCAATCAGCTAAAAGTTATGATCGTATAAAGTCCGATACAGCCAAAGAATGGGCTTTAAATTTCAAAGAAAATTATCTGGCTAATATTTTTGAAAATTTAAAACAAATGCGACAATTGCGCCGTGGTGAAGAAAAAGCACGCTATCTTTTAGGATGGATTTCAGAAGACTCTTTTCTCAATAAATTACAAATGATGATTGATAATTTAAGAGAAAGCGGTGAAGAAAATATTGCTCTCTCTTTAGCCAGATCTTGGGAATTAATTATTCAGCTTTTGGAAGAAAGTGTCTTGCTCTTAGGCAAAAGTAGAATAACTCAAAAAGGCTTTTCAGATGTTATCCTCGGTACTCTATCCGGACAAATCCCCAGCTCAATTCCGGTCGGCCTGGATAGGATTCGTGTCGGAAGTCCTCTAGAGATGATGTATTATGATTGCAAGGTTTTATTTATTGCAGGGGCTACTCGGAAATACTTCCCACCTGCAATATCTGCTGAAGGATTTTTACATCAGGCTGAGATCAACTGGATAGAACTTCATAGTGAAAAAACATTACCTGATTATAAAACAAATCAATTACTTGCCGGACAAGTAACCTCCGTACTTAATCTCACAATTCCTCAGGAACGAGTCTATCTATCAGTTCCACAAATCGACCAAACGGAGTGGTCTGAGATTTTTGTCATACTACAGGATCAACTGACACAAAAAACAAAATTTGCTCAAAACATTAATCTAAGCTCAATAACTTTGGGAGATCCGCTAGATCCTGACCAACGTTGGTTGACTGAAGCCAGAACTAAGCGCTATCTCTTGGCAAATCGAAGAGAAAGTCAAGATTTTTTAGAAAATGAGCTGGTAAGAACCCAAATAACTCCGGAGTCACATCCTGATTTCCGACTGCCCCGAGAGAAGACGTATTGGCAAGTAGCTCTGAGCCAAGTCAAAGATCAAGCTCAAATTGCAGATTTAAAAGCAGATCCATTAGATCAGGTAAAACCCTACATTTATTTAGAGCCGACCTTGGCAGAACAAATTTCTCATTCTAAAGAATATAGTGTGAGCGGTTTAGAGAAATTTCAAGATTGTCCTTATCAATATTTTGCTACATATAGTTTAGGTCTTAGAGAGAGGCCGGTTTGGGATCTTGACCCACGAGATCGAGGAACATTGATTCATTCTATGATGGAAATGGCCTTGAGAACTTTAGAGAATAAATTGAGCCAAATTTCAGATTCGGAGTATCGTAAACTTGAATTTGGCAATTGGTTAGCTGAAATTCAAACAAATTCATATTACGATCAGCTTTATCAAGAGGGCATTAGGGCCACCGGTGTCGATACTTATGCAGATAGAGCTATTGTTGCAGCTCAAGGCAAACGGATCAAAAGACATGTCAGAGCAGCGCTTTGGTATAATGCAACAATCATAGCCCCTGACGGATTTTTCCCCAGAGTATTTGAATGGACCTTCCCCCCTAAAGCAGAGCAATCTTTGCTCGGTGAAGTGTCAGATAGAGAGCAATTACCGGATGATCTGCTTGCAAGTTGGCGAACAATAGACCTGTCATTTGGAGATCAAGAAATTGCTTTAAGAGGTATTATTGATCGAATTGATCTTAATGACGCCGCTCAATACCGAATTTATGATTACAAAACCGGCAATAAACAATTAGACGCCAATTTAATTTATTTAGGCTTAGATCTACAATTAGGCCTTTATCAAAAGATCTGGCAACTCAATCATCCTAAGCAACAAGCAAATAAAATAGCATATTTGCAATTTAATAATAGACCTAGAGAAAGAAGTGGTGCCAGGAATTTATTCTCGCCGCCATCCGATGACTTGTTAACCAGATTGACTGCGAATAATCCAATACAGGAAATAAATTCGCAGAATCCGGATGTCCTTAATGCTGTAGGTGAGCATGCTACAGAGCAAGCCAAATCAGCGATCAAAAACATCCACAGAGGAGCAGTTTCACCTATTCCCAAAGCGATCAAGCCGGAGGATTTACCTTGTAGGTATTGCGAATATCAGGAAATGTGCCGTTACGATGTACGTTTAATCGAAAAACGTGCTGACTTGCTGGAAGTTCCTGAACAGAATGTCTTGGAGCAAATGCTAGAAAAATATAAAAATAAGCTAAAAGCTAAAGAGCAAAATCTTAATAGCTAAAATACTGAGAAAAATATGACTATAAAATGGACTAAAGAACAATTGCAAGCGATTGAATATGATCAACCTAATCCGTTACTTGTTTCTGCTGCAGCAGGTTCCGGTAAAACTGCAGTTTTGATCGAGAGAATTTTTCGTCGAGTAATGAGCAAACAAGTTGAACCGGAAGAGTTGCTTGTTGCAACATTCACTGATAAAGCGGCAGCCCAAATGCGCCAGAAGATTGATCAAAAATTGGCAGAAGCTATGAAAAATGAACAGGATCCGGAAACTCTCAGGTATTTAAGAGAATTAAAGAGACGTTTTCCTTTAGCTCAAATTTCGACAATCCATGCCTTTTGCTTGAATTTAATTCGTGAATTCGGTGCATATCTGACTGACTCGAATCAGCAATTGATTTTGCAACCGGGTTTTTCTGTAATGTCAGATACATATAGAAAAATCTTCCTAGACCAAGCAATTGATGAAGTTTTAACTCATATTTATGAGAAACTATCTTATCTTGAATCTGATAGTATTGATCAGCAAGAAATAGATGGCTCAGATCCCTTACAAACTAAGGATTTAGCTGAAAAATCATCACGAGAAGATGTAACTACATCATTGATAAGCTCTGAAATACCTGACACACAAGATGAAATTGAGTTATTTAGCTTAACCAATGAGTCTCTCACAGAAAGAGAATGGTTAGAGGATTTTGATCGATTAGCTCTGATGATTTCTGATTCACTATATGATGTCCGGCTCAGAGAAGAGATAGCCGGCTCTTGGGCCAAATTACGTAGCATGGCTTATTTTGAAAAGGTATCCGGCCAAATGTTGAAAGAATTTCAAGCTACAGCTAAGAATTTTGCTAACCATCCGGTAGTGGAATACGCTCTGGATCAAATTGAGTCATTAATCAACCCAGCACTAGAAGGGCTTGAGTTTGCTCTGAATAGTGAACATATGAGAATAGTATCAAATAAGAAAAAGCTTAATAAAGAAGATATTGAGCTGCAAGAGAGATTAATTCTGGAATTAGAAGCGGTTAATGATATTGCAAAAGCTATGCATTCCAATCAATCAGCAACTGAAAAATGGAATCTAATTCATGATGCGGGTAAATCTTTGGGAGATGTAATAGTTTTGGCGAAACGTCAATCAACCACAAAACCCGGTCTTGCTAAGTTAGATTTTATTGCCGAATATGAACCCAAGGTGCTGCCCCTAATTGCTTTGATTCATCCAAAATTTAATCATAGTTCTGCTCTGGCGAAAAGAAATCACCTGGAAGCTGTCCAACCTTATTTTATCCGGAGCACTTTTGAGATTGAACAAGATCTACAAACTATGATCGGCCCACTGGCTAGATTTTTTGAAACAATTATTTTAGTAGATCGACGTTACCAAAAAATAAAAAGACGCTTCAATCAAATTGATTTCAATGATTTTGAACATTATGCTTTAAGATTATTGGACCGGCCTGAGATTGCAGAGATAGTTCATCAGAGATATAAAGAGATTTATTTAGATGAATATCAGGATACGAATCCGATCCAGGAGACATTAATATCACGGATTAAATGTCCCAGAACTTTTATGGTTGGGGACTTAAAACAAAGCATTTACCGCTTTCGTTTTGCCGATCCCGGTTTATTTAGAAAAAAACTGGAAAACTTCTTTTTGTTTGAGGATTATTTGGATCATATTCAACCTGATGATTTACCTTCAATGAGCTCCGGTTATACTATTTTGTTAAATCGGAATTTTCGGAGCAAAGCTACACTTTTGGAAGGCATTAATGAACTATTCAGTTGGTTTATGCAAAGAAAAATTGCTGAGCTGGAATATGACGAGACCCAAATGTTAATTCCGGGTCGTGAAGATATAGATGAAATAGAATCGGAACCCCGGAGAATTTCTCTAGAACACTTGGCAATTCCTTATGAGCTGGACTTATTGGAACCAAAGTTAATTCCGGAACTGGCAAAGCTTGATTTTGAATCAGGTGCAGAATTTGAATTAGCGCTTGAAGCTTTACAGTCTGTCAGAATAATAAAACGAGAGTTGATCTCCGGCCGGAAACCGGCTGATATTGCTGTATTGGGACGTACTCACAGAATAAGCAGTATCTATAAAAAAGTTTTAAGTGCATCCGGAATTCCGGTGAGTGGAGGTAAACAAGAAACTTTCTTAGAAACTCCTGAACTAAGGTTTCTAACTCAATTGATGAGTTTATTAGATAATATGCAACAGGATATACCTTTAGCCTCAGTCATGCGTTCTCCTATCTTCGGTTTACCTTTTGATGAAAATGAATTGCTGATTTTGCGATTAAGTCAGCCTGAAGCCTATTACTTCCATGAAGTGATTCAAATGACATTAGATTTGAATAGCGAAGAATATTTGGATCTGGCTGACCGGATTTTTGATCAAGCGTATCCCAGAGAAACAATCCGCCGGATTTACAAAAAATTACAAAACTTTTATCAGATTGTGATTGATTTGCGAGCACAAAGTAAATGGTTGTCTCTAGCAGAACTTTTGGACAACATTTTCCGTATAGCAGATTATCCGGATTATTTGACCGGATTACCCTTTGCTGCTCAAAGACTTGCAGATGTTGAGTTATTTCAACAATGGGCAAACCGATTTGAAATGGAACAAGGTGGAGGCCTGCGAAGTTTTATTGTTTATCTTGATCAAATTACAGAACAAAAATTGGAGTTAGAGGATTTCAATACTCCACCGGCACCGAGTGACAGCGTTTCTATCATGACAATACATGCTGCAAAAGGCTTAGAATATCCGGTTGTTATCTTGGCAGGAGCTAATCAACAATTAGTTCGCAGTGGACACACAGGTATGATGAGTTTTGATCCGGAATATGGTCTTTCAAGTTACATCGTTGATCCTGAAGAACAAGTTACTTATTCTACCCCTGCCAATGCATGGCATCAAGAACAGCTCATTTCAATGGAGTGGGCTGAAGAATATCGCTTGCTTTATGTAGCGATGACCAGAGCAGAAGAAAAATTATATATTCTTTCCAATGAAAAAATGAAAGCCAAAGAAAATCAAGATTTCTCTGAATTAGTAGATTCTTTAAGTTTTAACTTCACGAAGATGAATTTTCAGAACTTCAACAGTTATGCTAAAATTATTGCTGCTTATTTAGAGACTTCTTCAGCCGAGATGTCTGATTTATTCCCCGGCTCAACTGAAATTGCTGACGATGATCTTAAAAATATGCTTGAAACTGAAGCTGAAGATACTCAAGAATTACAAAGATTGAAGCTTCCCGATCTAGCAATGAAAACAAATTCTGAACTGACCATCGGCAATTTTGAATTCAGATCAAATTATTTATCTGAGATATTAGCTGAAGTCAAACAAGTAAATCAACAATTTAAAGATTTTTCAGAATCTACGACTTTAGATCCTGAAATGACAAAACAAAGAATCATTTTACCGGAGACAGTTGAGATTGACGAGGTAGAACGTTTAAAAAGATTATTACCTGAGCTGGATCAGTCTGATCCTTTAAATCTTATTCCTGCAAAATTAACAGTTTCTGAAATAAGTTCTGCTGAGAGAAGATTAAATCTTGAAAGCAGTCAACAAATGGTTTTCCCCTCAGGTATGTCAGATATGGGTTATACCTTACGCAAACCTGATCTTGATTCTGAAACCGATACGATTACTCATTCCGGTAAAGAGTTCGGCAGTTTGATTCATAATCTGATGCAATTTCTTAATCTAGAACAATTTTTGGAAAAACCAAGCTCAAAATGGTCGAAGATTTTTCAAGCTCAAATTGACACAATGATTGAAAAACAGCAACTTTTTGCTCAAGATAAAACACAAGTAGATATTGCTTATCCGTTGATTGAACAATTTCTTAAATCTAAACTTGCACAAAGACTATATCAGGCTGAAAAAACCGGACAACCGGTCTATCGGGAAATTCCCTTTACTCTAGCGATTCCTGCATCTGATTTGAACACAAATGATCCTGCTAGCCATAAGAGGGAAAATATGTTTGAGGACCAAACTTTAATTCAGGGTATGATTGATCTTTGGTTTATGGAAGATAATCAGGCAGTTTTGATCGATTACAAATCGGATAATCTTTTAGGTACTGATCAAGAAATCTTAGAGCAATTGCAAAACCGCTATGCTGTGCAGCTTAAGTATTATACAATGGCGATTGAAAAGATTATCGAGCAACCGGTAAAAGAGCGTTATATATGGTTGTTCCGTCAAGGAAAAGCCTATGCTTTTTAATCAACGAGATAAATGTAGATAAGGGCTCTGTTTAGTAAAGATGAAGAAATAGAGATCTGAAAAGCAAACTGGCAAAAGATTAACAAGAAAATTTTACATCAAGCTTTTAG
>LSQX01151337.1_pt2 | contig 14210 bp, 12 predicted proteins | sample 654561 | NCBI WGS metagenome assembly LSQX01 (sample SAMN04489861, study PRJNA283612) | anaerobic digester metagenome | isolation source: 4 biogas reactors fed with cattle manure at either 37C or 55C with and... | place: Denmark: Kongens Lyngby | collected 2014
GGTCAGAGCAGCGGAATCATAATCCGCGTGTCAGAGGTTCGAGTCCTCTCGCCGCTATGAGGCTGCCGAGAAGCGAAGCTACGCGTCTCGGTATGTGGTAGCATGCACGGGCGTTGTTGACTAGGAAGCGGTGAAGTAATGCGGGTACGGGTGACGATGGCTTGCCAAGAGTGCAAGCGCCGCAACTACAATACTATGAAGAACAAGAGCAACGATCCAGAGCGCATCGAGTTGCGAAAGTACTGCAAGTGGTGTGATACGGTCACGGTCCACAAAGAGACCAAGTAGTCCGGCATCGGAACGAGGGTAGACGTAGGGCAGTAGCTCCAACGGTAGAGCGCCGGTCTCCAAAACCGGATGTTGGGGGTTCGAATCCCTCCTGCCCTGCCACTTCTCCCCGTCGGTCGAGCAGAGGCGATGGCAAAGATAGCAAGTGACAAGACAGCGGGCAAGATCCCGGCCAAAGAGCCGGGGGCCCTCAAGAGTGCGCTCTCGCGCTCGTCTTCGCGCGTAGCCGCCGTCAAGCCGACCTCCGCGCCACGTGGCGCGGTGAGTGGCAAGCCGCACGGCCGCATCCGCACCTTCCTCCGCGAAGTGCGCATCGAGATGAGCAAGGTGACCTGGCCGGCGCGCAAGGACCTGCTCACGGCTACGGCGGTCGTCATCATAGCGGTCGCGATCGCCGGCGTGTACATCGGTGTGTTCGACTTCATCTGGAGCGTCATCATCCGTTCCGTCGGACTGGGCTGATCCATGGACCCGAGCAGCTTAAGAACAGGGGTCACCATGTCCACGGACGCCAAGTGGTATGTCATCAACACCTATTCGGGCCATGAGAACAAGGCTCGGACCAACCTGGAGCGCCGCATCCAGTCGTTGAACCAGGCTCAGTTCTTCGAGGAGATAGTCGTGCCCACCGAGCAGGTGGTAGAAACGAAGGGCGGCGAGAAGGTCCAGGTAGAGCGGCGCATCTTCCCCGGCTATGTGCTGGTGAAGATGATCCTCACCGACGACTCCTGGTCACTGGTCAAAAACACACCGGGCGTCACCGGTTTTGTGGGTTCGGAGAACAAGCCTACCCCACTTATGCCTGCCGAGGTCGACCGCATCCTACACACCACCACGGTGGAGAAGCCCAAGGCCAAGGCCGAGTTCATGGTGGGCGACCAAGTGCGGGTGGTGAGCGGCCCTCTGACCGACTTCACCGGCGAGGTCTCGGAGGTCAACGTCGAACAGAGCAAGCTCAAGGTCATGGTGTCCATATTCGGGAGGGACACTCCCACCGAGCTTGGTTTCGAGCAGGTCAAAAAGATCTAGTCCAGGTCGGTCGGATCGTAGATCCAATATAGAGACGGAGATTCAAGGTGGCGAAGAAGGTACGGGCGATAGTCAAGCTGCAGTGCGTCGGGGGCAAAGCCAGTCCGGCTCCCCCGGTCGGTCCTGCCTTGGGCCAGCATGGCGTGAACATCATGGAGTTCTGCAAAGCCTACAATGCGGCTACGCAGGACCGGATCGACCAGGTGGTCCCTGTCGAACTGACCGTCTTCGAAGACCGTTCGTTCTCGTTCATCCTCAAAACGGCTCCGGCGGCCGTGCTTATCCGCAACGCGGCCGGTATCGACAAGGGCAGCGGTAATCCCCGCAAGGAAAAGGTGGGCGAGGTCACCAAGGACCAACTGCGGCAGATAGCCGAGGTGAAAATGCCCGACCTCAACGCGCATGATATCGAGGCGGCCATGAACATCCTGGCCGGCACGGCCCGCAGCATGGGGGTCACGGTAGCAGATTGAGCGTCCGCCGAGCGGTCGGCAGACCCGCTTATGCGGGCGTGCCATGTTCCGCGCCGGCGGGGCCGGGGCGCCACCAAGAGCGACCCGCACAGACGACAGGTGGGAGGGTCACGGGGCCCGCTTGACCACCAGGAGGTATCGCAGTGGCCAAGGATTCCAAACGTTTCAAAGAGGCCAGGCAGGCCATCGAGCCGGGGCGCTTCTATGCTCCCGCGGAGGCGGCCGATCTCCTCAAAGGCATGACCACGGCCAACTTTGATGAGACGGTCGAGGTCCATATCAAACTGGGCGTCAACCCCCGGCATGCCGAACAGCAGGTGCGCGGCACCGTGATGTTGCCGAACGGCACGGGCAAGAGCGTGCGGGTGGCGGTCTTCGCTAAGGGTGAAAAGGCCACAGAGGCCGAGGCCGCCGGCGCCGACTTCGTAGGCGCCGAAGACTTGGCCGCCCAGGTTGAGGGCGGCATGCTCGACTTCGACGCGGCCATCGCCACCCCCGACATGATGGGCGTAGTCGGTAAGCTGGGCCGGGTGTTGGGCCCACGGGGACTCATGCCCAACCCGAAGGCCGGTACCGTTACCTTCGAGGTCGGTAAGGCCGTCACCGACATGAAGGGTGGCAAGATCGAGTACCGCACCGACAAGTTCGGCGTGGTGCACGTGATCATCGGCAAGAAGTCTTTCACCGCCGAGCAGTTGGTGGGTAACTACAACGAGGTGCTGGGCGAGATCATTCGGGCCAAGCCGGCGGCCGCCAAGGGCAAGTATCTGCGCACCATCACCATGGCGAGCACCATGGGCCCCGGTATCCCGCTGGACACTTCGAAGACCCGGGCGCTGGTGGAGGAAGAAGCCTAAGCGCCCGCCGGACCGCTCGTTCGGCATCGGGCCCGAACGACTTCGGCCGCGAGGGGACTGACATGAGGCGATACGGCGACAACAACCGGATGGGGATCGAAGGCGGAGTCGCCATCGTGACCGGCGCTGCCACGGGTATTGGGAGGGGAACGGCCCAGGTGTTCGCTCGAGAGGGCGCGAGGGTGGTGGTCGCCGACAGAGACGGGGAGAACGGCGCGGAGACGGTGCGTCTTATCGAAGAAGCCGGAGGCGAAGCGGCCTATATCGCGTGCGACGTGTCCGTCGAAGAAGAGGTAGAGACGCTCGTGGCCGACACCGTCCGGCTCTACGGCTCGCTTGACTTCGCGTTCAACAACGCCGGTGTTGGGCCGGACGGCGTCCGCATCCCCATTCGCCCCATAACGGACAGCCCCGCCGAAGCGTGGTCGGCGCATCTAGACGTCAATCTGACCGGCGTGTTCTTCTGCCTGAAACACCAGATGCGGCAGATGATGAAGCAGCAGAAGGGCGCCATAGTCGTCTGCTCGTCGCTCCAGGCCATACGGCCCGTGCCGGGATTCGCCGGCTATGGCTCCACGAAGACCGGATTGCTTGGGTTGACGAAGGTAGCGGCCCTCGAGGGGGGCGATTCGAACGTGAGAGTCAACTGCATCTGTCCCGGTTTCACCGAGCACACTGCGCTCTCAGACAACTTCCTCGCCTCTTTCGAGGGCGCGAGAAAGGCTATCATCTCCGGGATACCATTGGGACGTTTGGCGACCCCTGAGGATATGGCTGAGACCGTCCTTTGGCTGTGTTCCGACGCCGCGTCGTTCCTCACCGGTCTGGTCGTGCCCGTGGACGGAGGCATGTCGCTGAAGTAGACGCGCGCGGCGAAGGTGGGCCGGGGATTGCCGGCCCACGGCGCCTGGAGAGTGACGGGAGCCACGGAGCCAACGTCGTCTGGGTGGAATGCAACGGACTACTCGCCGGGCTGAAGCTCTCGATCCTTGATCCTCACGATGTTGAGGAGCCTCGATGGGGGCCGGTCACGACGGCCGGCCCCCATCTGCGTCTGGTAGTCGTGCCCACGAATGGGAGGTGGACCTTGAACCTTGGTGTTGTCACCAGCGGCGGCGATTCGCCCGGAATGAACGCAGCCGTCCGTGCGGTGGTCCGGCAAGGCGTGGCCCTTGACGCCCGAATGATCGGCTTTCGGCAGGGCTTCCAGGGAATCATCGACGTGGACCTTCGTGAGCTTGATGCTCAGAGCGTATCGGGGATCCTGGACCGAGGAGGCACCTGGTTGGGCTCGGGACGGTGTCCGCAGTTCACGTCGGAGCAGGGAGTCCGTAAGGCTATCGATACCCTGCATTCACTCGAGATAGAAGGTCTGGTGGTCATCGGTGGCGATGGTTCCCTCAAAGGGGCGCATGCGCTCAACAGGCAGGGCCTCCGAGCGGTAGTGGTTCCCGCAACCATCGACAACGATATCTACGGCACCGAGGCGACTATCGGATACGATACGTGTTTGAACACCATTTTGGATGCGGTCTCGAGGATCAGAGACACCGCCTCGGCTCATGACCGCCTGTTCGTTCTCGAAGTGATGGGAAGGGACTCGGGGGAACTGGCGCTGAATTCTGCCCTCGCGGGAGGGGCCGAAGTGGTTGCGATTCCCGAGACCGGGCCTCCGTGGGACGTGGTGCGGGAGATGATCGAGCACGGCCACCAGAGAGGCAAGCTTCACATCCTCATCATCGTGGCGGAAGGAAGCCTGAGTGCCGACGAGATGGCGCAGTACGTGAGCCGCAACTTCCCCGGTCGCGAGGTGCGCCGGTCGGTGCTCGGCCACATCCAAAGAGGAGGTCGTCCGTCGGCCCGGGACTGCATCATCGCGAGCCGCATGGGAGCCCGTGCTGTGACGGCCCTTGTGCAGGGAGGGTCCGACGTGATGGTGGGCCTGCAGGGGGAAGAGCTGGTTCTCGTGTCGCTGGCCGAGGCCATCTCGAGGAAGAAGGAGATCGATCTCAGCCTGCTCGACCTAGTGGCGAATCTCGCCCGCTGAGACCGGGGGCGGCTCGTCGAATGAGGCGGCTCCCGAGTTCAATCCGACGTCTTCTGGGGTACAGGACTGAGGAGGCTATGAAGCGATGAGACATCACCCCAAGACCACTCCGGCCGAGACTGCGACTCACGCGGGCGTGCCTCACGCCGGCGCGACCGTCGCGGCTACTGCCGTTGTTGCCGTTTTGACCACGGTTCTCCTCCTGAGCATGGCGGCCGGCGTGGCTCTAGCGGCCCCTCCGTGGCCCGACGCCTCTAACGCCTGGTGGCTCGACAACTACGGGATCACCGAGACCCAGGTGGGCAGGGTGGCCGACGGCTACGAGGACGGACGCTTCCGGCCTGACGGTCCTGTGGCCCGGGGACAGTTCGCCAAGATGGCGTCGAACGGACTCGGCATCGACACCCTTGATCCGTCTGTGGCCACCTTCCTGGACGTGCCCAGGACTCACACTTTCTTCACTCATATCGAGGGCGCCTACGCGGGAGGTCTCATCACAGGGTATCCCGTGACCGGTGGACTGGAGTTCCGGCCCGGCGAGGACATTCAACGCCAACAGACCAACAGCATCCTGGGAAGATATCTCTCCGGTCTTGAGTTGGCCGCGACCGGAGTCATACACGGCCCCGGTGGGCTGACCTACGCGTCGCTCGCGCTGTGGTACGCGGCTCAAGGAGGCCAGTATCTGAACAAGTTCCTGGACGCCGCTCAGGTGGCCGAGGCGCACCGGCCGACGACCGCCTACCTCATCTCCCGTCGAGTGGTGCAGGGCTCGAAAGGACGCCTGAGCCCCGTCTCCACGCTGAACCGGGCCCAGGCGGCGGCTATGGTGTTACGGGTAGGACTTGAAGCGGGCGAAGTCACCGTTCCTCCAGATCCCGACGGGCCTTCAGGTCCCGGCGGACCTCCAAGCGGCTCGCCACTGGACGCTCGGGCCGCCGTGGGCGCAGCCCTCGCCGACATAGAGGGCGGCGTCGTTATCGAGATCGAGCGCGATACGCACCGGGGTCAAGCGGTCTGGGAAGTCGTTGTTCGCGATTCTAACGGTCGAGGCGTCGAGCTGTACATGAACGTGACTACGGGAGAGATCATCAGGCGAGAAGTGAAAGAACTACCTTGGTATGCGCGTGACGCCGCCCCGACGGTCGACATCCGTGTGGCCATGGCCACGGCCCTAGCCGTGACTCCCGGCACGATCGAAGAGGTCGAGCTCGATTGGGAAAGCGGGCGCCTCGTCTGGGAGGTGGAGATCATCACGGCCGGTGGCTTCGAGGTGGAAGTCGACATTGATGCCACCACAGGTAGAGTCATCCGGTAGACCAATCAGGGAGCGAGCGCGTTCCGACGGCGTGCTATACTCCCCCGCGCAAAACCCGCCCGAGACAGCTGGTGTCGCAAGGCGACAGAAGTGGAACAGACGGGGCGACGGCGCGCCAGAGCGTCGGGTAGCTCCGGATTCGACCCGCCAGCCCAGGCAGAGTGTGACCGGCATACCGGCTCATGAAGAGCCTCCGATGTCATCGTCCGCCTCTGCTGACAGAGGTGGACGATTTCGTTTTGAAGGAGGTGAATCCGTATGCCGAGACCGGACAAGATCGAAGCGGTCAAGGAGATCGTCGCCGATCTGAAGGCCACCGATGTCTACTTCTTCGTGGACTACCGGGGCCTCACGTTTGCCGAGTCTGCGGAGTTGCGCGCCCGCCTCACGAAGGCCGACGCCACTCTCAAGGTAGTGAAGAACACCCTGGCTAAGATAGCCGCGGCCGACGCCGGCGTGGAAGGGTTGACGGAGCTACTGCAGGGGCCCACCGCCATAGCTTATTGCCATGGTGACCCCGTGGGCGTGGCCAAGGTCATTCAGGACTTCATCAAGGAGAAGAAGAAGGCCGCCATCCGCGGCGGCAGTCTCCAGAGCACGCTCCTGGGTTCCTCGGAGATCGAGCACCTCGCCACGCTACCCAGCCGCGAGCAGCTCATCGCCCAGCTGGTAGGCTTGATCGCCTCGCCGCTGACAGGCCTTGTCGACGTTTTGAACGGGCCCATCCGGAACCTGTTGGTTGTTCTGGGCCAGGTGCAAGAGAAGCAGGCAGCGGCGGCATAGCCGCGGAATCGACGTTGTCCCAGCGGCGGATTCGCCGCGACATAGCTTATCCGGCGTAGTCGAGGGACTGCGCTGTGAATCTGAGAGGAGTTGAGTGAAGGTGACCCCTGAGAAGCTCATAGAAGAGATCAAGACGATGTCGGTTCTCGATCTGTCCACGCTGGTGAAGGCGCTGGAAGAAGAGTTCGGTGTAAGCGCCTCTGCGGCTATGGTGGCTGCTCCGGCCGCCGCCGCCGCTCCGGCCGCCGCCGCCGAAGAACAGACCGAGTTCGACGTCATCCTCAAGGCTGCGGGCGCCGAGAAGATCAAAGTCATCAAGGTCGTGCGGGCGCTGACCGGCTTGGGCCTGAAGGAAGCCAAGGATCTGGTCGACGGGGCTCCGAACCCGGTCAAGCAGGCCGTTCCTAAGGCCGAGGCCGAAGATGTCAAGAAACAGCTTGAAGAAGCCGGCGCTGAGGTCGAGGTCAAGTAGAGGATTCTCTTATAGGAGGCGAGAAAGGACACGCCTCGCTTCTGGCGAAGAACAAGCCCAGCCCGTGGGGTTCATGCAGAAGGATCTCCGGAGCTGGGCTTGTTACGTTTCAAGGGTCATGATAGTATACAGGGTTGCGCGCTGAACCCTGTCGAAAACCCCTGGCATGCGAGGAGTGATCCCCTTTGGCCGAAAGGACGACTCCCAGAACCCGCAAATCCTTCTCTAATCTACCGCACATCCTGGACGTTCCCAATCTTATCGCAGTCCAGACCGAATCTTTCGAGTGGTTCAAGACCCACGGCCTTAAAGAGACCATCGAAGACATCAACCCTATCGAGGACTACACCGGCAACTACGCGGTAGAGTTCGGGGACTACGAGTTCAAGGAGCCGAGCCTATCCCTAAAAGAGTGCCGGGACAAGGATCAGACCTACGCTGCTCCCCTCTTCATCACCGTCCGCTTCGTCAACAAGGAGTCGGGGGAGATCAAGGAACAGAACGTCTTCATGGGCGACTTTCCCATGATGACCGACCAGGGCACGTTTATCATCAACGGCACCGAACGCGTCATAGTCACTCAATTGGTGCGCTCTCCAGGCGCCTACGTGATGTCTGCCAAAGACCCCACCAAACAGGTGCTGGTGGCCAACCTCATGCCGGCCCGGGGCTCGTGGCTGGAGTTCGAGATCGACAAACGGGCCACAGTGTCGGTGCGCATCGACCGCAAACGCAAGCTCCTGGTGACCGTGTTATTGCGGGCTTTGGCCGGTATAGATTCCGAGCGGACCGGAGACGACCCGGAGCTGCTGTCCCAGGGTACCGACGAAGAGATCCTCGCTCTGTTCGACGACAACCCTTTCATCAAAGCCACCCTCGAGAAGGACTCGATTCGGACGGTAGACGAGGCCCTGGTCGAGCTTTTCAAAAAACAGCGTCCGGGCGAGCCGCCTACTCTTGAGGCCAGCCGCAACCTGCTGTGGAACATCTGCTTCGACTCCAAGCGGTATGACCTCACCCGGGTGGGGCGGCACAAGCTGAACGCCCGTCTGGGCCTTGGCACCGAACTGGACGTGCGCACTCTCACCAAGACAGATATCGTCGCTTTGGTCAAGGAGTTGGTCTCCGTACCGCTGGCCGTAGATCATGAGCACCTGCTGGAAGAAGCCCGCGACTTGGCTGAAGTAGCCCCCGGCCTTCCCTGGGACGAGGTGGCCAACCGCCTCGATGAGTATGAGCACTTCGGCAACCGCCGTCTTCGCATGGTGGGCGAGTTGGTGCAGGAGGCGTTCCGGGTGGGTCTCTATCGCATGGAGCGGGTAGTGCGCGAACGCATGACTACCGAGGACGTCGATACCATCACTCCACAGTCGATAATCAACATCCGCCCGGTGGTGGCGGCGCTCAAGGAGTTCTATGGCAGTTCCCAGTTGTCGCAGTTCATGGACCAGACCAACTCACTGGCGGGGCTCACCCACCGTCGGCGCCTCTCGGCTCTGGGCGCGGGGGGTCTTACCCGCGAGCGCGCTCCTATTGAGGTCCGCGACGTGCACCCTACCCACTACGGGCGTATGTGCCCGATCGAAACGCCTGAAGGCCCGAACATCGGTCTGATCGGCTCATTATCCAGCTATGCTACGGTGAACGAGTTCGGGTTCATCCAGACCCCTTACCGTAAGGTGGTCAAGAACAAGGGCAAGGTCACCGATGAGATCGTGTGGCTGACCGCCTATGAGGAAGAGAAGTACACCATAGCCCAGGCCAACGCGCCCCTGGATCCCAAGACCCAGATTTTCATCGAGGACACGATCCTAGCTCGGGCTCCCGGCGGTGAATATGTGAGCGCTCGAAGGGAAGAGGTCGACTTCATGGATGTCTCGCCACAACAGATCGTGTCTGTGGCGACGGCGCTTGTGCCCTTCCTTGAACACAACGACGCGAACCGTGCCCTCATGGGCTCGAACATGCAGCGTCAGGCGGTGCCTCTCCTGGAGGCCGAGGCTCCGTTGATCGGCACGGGCATGGAGTTGCGCTCGGCTGTGGATACCGGCGACGTGCTCCTGTCCAAAAAGGCCGGCAAGGTGCGGGGCGTCTCCGCCGACCGCATCCTCATCGAGACCGACGACGGTGAGGTGGAGTCGTGCGAGCTTCTCAAGTTCGAACGTTCCAACCAGGGGACTTTCATCCACCAGAAGCCGGTGGTGAACTTGGGCGACACGGTGAAGGTCGGCGCGGTGCTGGCCGACGGCGCCTCGACCAAAGACGGGGAGTTGGCCCTAGGTCGCAACCTGTTGGTGGCCTTCATGAGCTGGGAGGGCTACAACTTCGAGGACTCCATCATCATCAGCGAGCGGCTGGTGAAAGACGACGTGCTCACCTCGGTCCATATCGAGGAGTATGAGGTCGAGGCTCGTTCCACCAAGCTGGGTGACGAAGAGATCACCCGCGACATCCCCAACCGCTCCGAGGAATCTCTGGCCGACCTCGACGAGGAAGGCGTCGTCCGCATAGGGGCGGAGGTGTCCTCCGGCGATCTCTTGGTGGGCAAGATCACTCCCAAGGGCGAGACGGAGCTCACCGCCGAAGAGAAACTCATCCGCGCCATCTTCAAGGAAAAGGCCCGTGAAGTGCGCGATACCTCGCTCAAGGTGCCGCATGGAGAGAAGGGTGTGGTGATCGACGTCAAGCAGTTCTCACGCGACGTCGGCGACGACCTCTCGCCGGGCGTGAACCGTCTGGTGCGGGTCTACGTGGCCAAGAAACGCAAGATAGCCGAGGGCGACAAGCTGGCCGGACGCCACGGGAACAAGGGCGTGATCTCCAAGATAGTGCCCGAAGAAGACATGCCCTTCTTAGAAGACGGCACCCCGGTGGACATCATCCTGAACCCGTTGGGTGTGCCTTCACGCATGAACATCGGCCAGGTCATGGAGACCCATCTGGGTTGGGCGGCCCATCACGGGTTCTACGAAATCAAGCGCAACCAGAAGAGCATGGACGGCGAGGCTCTGCTCGATGGCCGCGACTTGACGCCTGAGGAAGAGCTCAAGCTGGCCAAGAAGTACTACGACGTCTTCGATGAGTCCAGCGTCAAGGGTCCGGTGCCCATCGCTTCGCCTGTGTTCGACGGCGCCGGCCAGGAGGATGTCGACGAGGCGCTGATAGGCTGGGTGCTGGCCCATGAAGCCGATGCCGCCGATCCGCTCAAGGTCAAGATGTCCATCGACCTGGAAAACAGCCCGGGTACCCGGGTGGCAGGCAAGGTGAAGCTCTTCAACGGCCGCACCGGCGGGCCGTACGACCAGAACATCACCGTTGGCTATATGTACATGCTGAAGCTCCACCATCTGGTGGACGACAAGATCCATGCGCGGTCCACGGGCCCATATTCGCTGGTGACCCAGCAGCCGCTGGGCGGTAAGGCGCAGTTCGGCGGACAGCGCTTCGGGGAGATGGAGGTGTGGGCGCTCGAAGCCTACGGCGCCGCCTATACCCTGCAGGAGATGCTGACCATCAAGTCCGACGATACACAAGGGCGGGTCAAAGCCTACGAGGCCATCGTCAAAGGCGAGAATATCGCCCGGCCGGGAGTGCCGGAGTCGTTCAAGGTCCTATTGAAGGAGATGCAGTCCCTGGCTCTCGACATCCAGGTGATGAGCGAGGAGGGCGGTTCGCTTGAGGTAGCCGAGGAGGAGGACGATCTTCTTCGGGCTGCTGAGGAGCTGGGCATAGACTTGTCGGCGCGCTACCGAGCCGAGGAGCGGGCCGAGGAAGCGGCTGCGGCGGCGCTGGTGCCGACGCGCACCGGTTCGGAACTGGATGAGCAGTCGGATGACGAAGAGATCACCGGCGAGTTCGAGGGAGCTCCTGAGATCCGGCCGTTTGAGATAACCGCGGAGACCGACTTAGCCGATATCCAGCTTTCTCCCTTCGCCGACGATGGGGAATAGGAGCCTTTCGTGATTGACATCAACGAATTCGACGCCATCAGGATAGGTCTGGCCTCTCCGGAGCAGATCCGCGCTTGGTCGTCAGGTGAGGTGACTAAGCCGGAGACCATCAACTACCGCACGCTCAAACCCGAGAAGGACGGGCTCTTCTGCGAGCGTATCTTCGGTCCCACCAAGGACTGGGAATGCTACTGCGGCAAGTACAAGCGGGTCCGCTACAAAGGCATCATCTGCGAGCGCTGCGGCGTGGAGGTCACCAGGGCCAAGGTGCGTCGGGAGCGCATGGGCCACATCGACCTAGCCGCGCCCGTGAGCCACATCTGGTACTTCAAGGGTGTGCCCAGTCGTATGGGTTACCTGCTCGATATCTCCCCGAAGCAACTGGAGCGGGTCCTCTATTTCTCGGCCTCCATCGTCACCTTTGTCGACGATGAGAAGCGCCAGCGCGACATGGACAAGCTGGAAGAACTGGTGCAGGCCGACATCGATAATACCTTCGCCTCGCGCGATGAGCAGAAGGTCAAGATCATGGCCGAACGCGACAAACGCGTGGCCGTGCTCCTGGGCAATTCCACGCCCGACGAGGACGACGAGATCGCCTTGGGGTTCGACCAGAACCCTCTCAACGAGTGGACCCAAGAAGAGATGGAGAAGCGGGCGAGCGAGCTCCGTATAGAAGCCGACACCCGCCTGCGCGACCTGGAACGCTATGCCGACCACCAGGCCGCCCGCCTGCGCGAACTATGGACCCAGTTCAAGCAGATCAAGAAGAGCGAGATCATCACCGACGAGACACTCTTCCGGGAGATGAAGGAGAAATTCGGCAGCCCCTTCGGCTACGGCGTGTATTTTCGGGGTGGTATGGGCGCCGAAGCCATTCGCGAACTCTTGGCCGCCGTCGATCTCGAGACCGAAGCCAAGAACCTGCGTGAGACCATAAAGACCTCCAAGGGCCAGAAGCTCTCCCGGGCGGTCAAGCGGCTCAAGGTGGTTGAGGGCTTCTTACGCTCCGACAACAAGCCGGAGTGGATGATCCTGCGATGTATCCCGGTCATCCCGCCGGAACTGCGCCCCATGGTGCAGCTCGACGGCGGTCGCTTCGCGACCTCCGACCTTAACGATCTCTACCGCCGGGTGATCAACCGGAACAATCGTCTCAAACGTCTGCTCGACCTGGGGGCGCCGGAGATCATCGTCAACAACGAGAAGCGCATGCTGCAGGAGGCGGTTGACGCCCTCTTCGACAACGGCCGGCGCGGCCGGGCCGTCACCGGGCCCGGCAACCGCCCGCTCAAGTCCCTTTCCGACATGCTGAAAGGCAAGCAGGGCCGCTTCCGTCAGAACCTCTTGGGCAAGCGTGTGGACTACTCGGGCCGTTCGGTCATCGTGGCCGGCCCCGAGCTCAAGCTGCACCAGTGCGGCATCCCCAAGACCATGGCCCTTGAGCTTTTCAAACCTTTCGTCATGAGTCGCCTCGTGGAACGCAAACAGGTGCAGAACATCAAGGCGGCTAAGAAGCTGGTGGAGAGCGAGTTCCCCGAGGTCTGGGACATCTTGGACGAGGTCATCGCCGAGCATCCTGTCATGCTGAACCGGGCGCCGACCCTCCACCGTCTGGGCATCCAGGCCTTCGAGCCGGTCCTTATCGAAGGCAAGGCCATCCAGCTTCATCCGCTGGTGTGCACCGCCTTCAACGCCGACTTCGACGGCGACCAGATGGCTGTGCACCTGCCGCTCTCGGTGGAGGCGCAGGCTGAGGCCCGCATCCTCATGCTTTCGTCGAACAACATCTTGTCTCCTGCGCACGGCAGGCCTATCGCGGTGCCGACGCAGGACATGATCCTGGGCTGTTACTACCTGACCTACTTCGAGGGCCCGGACCTAGCGACAATCGACCCCTACGACGCCAAAGCTCTCGAGGCGCTTGAACCCAAGCCGCGCCCGTTCGGATCGGTCGCCGAGCTGGAGCACGCTTACGCGGAGAAGTCTATCGGCATCCAAGACCCCGTTCTTTTCCGTTGGGAAACGAGACGGGTACTGACCACCGTGGGGCGCGCCTTCTTCAACTCCGCTGTAGCCGCCGCCCTCGAGGACTATTTTGGGGAGGAGTGGGATAACGAAGGGCCGGAGGGCACTCTGCGCAGAAGTGATTATGAGTTCCAGAACCGGGTCTTCACGAAGAGCGAGATGTCTATTTTCGTGAGCGATCTTGTTGAGTACTACGGCTCCATCGCGGTCGCCCGCCTGCTCGATGTTCTCAAGGATCTAGGCTTCCAGTACGCCAGCGTGGCGGGGGTCACCATCTCCAAGAACGACATCGTCGTTCCTCCCGACAAGGAGGAGATCCTGGAGGGTTATGAGGACAGGGTCCGCGGCATCCATGAAGCCTACAACCAAGGCGAGATGACCGACTCAGAACGTCGGGAGCGGGTGACCGACCTGTGGTCCGATGCTACTGAAGAAGTGGCCGCCGCCATGGAGAAGAACTTCCGCCGGCTTAACCCGGTCTACATGATGGCCAGCTCTGGAGCCCGCGGTTCCTTCAAGCAGATCCGACAGCTGGCCGGCATGCGCGGCCTCATGGCCTCGCCTAAGGGCGAGATCATTGAGAGGCCCATCAAGGCCAACTTCATGGAAGGCTTGGGAGTGCTCGAGTATTTCATCTCCACTCACGGCGCCCGTAAGGGCTTGGCCGATACTGCTTTGCGGACGGCCGATTCTGGATATCTCACCCGCCGTCTGGTCGACGTGGCTCAAGAGGTGGTCATCCGGGAGCGCGACTGCGGCACGGAGAAGTACATCGAGATACCACTCCGCAAGAGTGAGCGCTTGAACGAACTCCTCCTTGGCCGAGTCTTGGCCGTTTCCGTGGCCGACCCCGCGACCGGCGAGGTCGTCTACGAGCGGAACGAACTGCTCAACAAACGCATGCTTGAGAAACTCCTCTGGCTCTATCCGGTGGACGACTATGCCGACCTGAACCTCAAAGTCCG
>LSQX01284044.1_pt1 | contig 14210 bp, 7 predicted proteins | sample 654561 | NCBI WGS metagenome assembly LSQX01 (sample SAMN04489861, study PRJNA283612) | anaerobic digester metagenome | isolation source: 4 biogas reactors fed with cattle manure at either 37C or 55C with and... | place: Denmark: Kongens Lyngby | collected 2014
ATGCTTACTAATACAGAGGAACAATTAAAAAGAGAAATAATACAATTACGCGACAAATTAAATAATCAACAAGAAGAACGACAAGAGATTTTAAACCAATTTGAGTTGGTTATTGTAGAAACAACTTTTGATCTTAGAATTGCTAACTCTTATGGAGCTGTTGATAAAATTTTTAAAGCCGCTATAAAAAATTTTGAAAGAGCTGAGAATCTATTAAAAATTGTGTACAAAGTAACTAAAAATTCCCGCGGCTTGGAAGACGGCGAGAGCAAGCCTTTCGATGAAATGGATTATTTGGAAGATACCTTGAATAAATTTGTCGAAGGCAGAAGGAAAGAATTAACCCTTAGGGTGGTTGGTGAAAATGAAGATGGCGAAATATTTTTACTAATATGGAAGTTAAAAAGATTAGAACGCTCACTGATGCATTATTTTAAAACTATCCCTACTAATGCAATAATTAAGGCATCTAACGAAAAGCATAACAAAGAGATAAAAGCAATTAGCGAGCAAGCATATCAAATATATGATAATGTTTCCGATGGCATAATTATTTTAGATTTAGAGCAAAAAATCAAATTCCTTAATCAATCAATAAAAGACAATATTATTTTAAGGCAGAGCAAATTACTAAGGAATTCCGATTTTGAAAATAGATACTTTAAAGACATATTTATCACCGGCACCATTGACGAAATTAAATCAAGAGTCGATGCAAATAAAAGGGTTATTTACACAAAAACGCCAGATTCTTATAATGCCGCAATATCAAACATAGATTTTTTATTTAAAGTTAATCCAATTTTTAATGAAAAAAAAGAACTTACTAATTTGCTAATAGTGGTAACTCCAAACAAAGAAGTAACTTTGACCGTAAACGATAAAAAACTTGAACTTAGCAAGCTAATACAGATCATTCGAGTTTTGTCTCAGGAAAAAAACCAACATAAGCAAAGAATTGCAGAATTAGAAAACAACCAGCAATGGCTAATGAATAATTCAAAGCAGTCAAGCGATGTTATCAAATACTTGAATAGTTTAATCACTTATTTCCCCACCCCTATTAGCGTTCAAAATCAAAAAGATAATACTTTCGCAATAGTGAATAAAGCATTTGAAAAGCTATTTAATGTAAAAAAAGAAAACAGCTTGGGAAAAACACACTACGATATTTTAGACAAGGACACTGTGAAGTTAATTGAAACTAAGGCTGCAAGTGAATTGAATAACAGCCAAATATCTGTAATTAACTCTAAGGAAATAACTATAAAACAAACTCTTTTTTATGATATGAGCGGCAACAAACAGATTTTAAGAGTATATTGCAATAATAACAATCAAATATAACAATCAAAGCTGATATGTTTTAAATAATCCATCTTTTGCTTTAAAAGTCCTCGTGAAATAGCTAATTTGGTGTTTGGTATAAAATTTGCTTAATTGCTTTATTATGTTAGCAAAATTTAAAATAAAGCATAATTTATATATTACAGCGCTGCTAATAATCTTTTTATCAAGCTGCCAATCCTCTATTAGATTTTCTTCACAAAGGACAGAAAGCCGTTCTAAAAGCCTTGCTGATAGAAAAACAGCAACAGAGAAGCAAATTAGAATAAAAAAAATCAGACCGAGCGATAGAATAAATCCCGCGATTAGCAAGCAGCAAAGCGATCTTTTAAGCGAGGCGGAGCTATGGCTCGGAGTTCCTTACTGTTGGGGTGGGGTGAATAATAATTGCGTGGATTGTTCTGGCTTTGTTAAGCAAGTTTTTGAGAGAATTAATATTTTTCTTCCGCGAACGGCGGCTGAGCAATATGCTTTTTCCGACAAAATATTTTTTGAAAATAGAAAAATTGGTGATTTAGTTTTTTTTAAATCAAAAAATAAAATAAATCACGTTGGAATATATATTGGCGGAGAGGAGTTTGTGCATTCAGCCTCTTCGATTGGCGTTTCTGTTCAATCTTTAAACGATGATTATTTTAAAAGGAGCTTCGTTGGATATGGAAGGGTGCTGAAAAAGTAAAGCACTACATTTTTAGACCCGCTCGGATTTTACGAATTTTATCCCTTACTTCTGTTAAATAAATAGAACGTGGAAATTTATTTAAAATTTCTGTGTAATAGCGAAGAGCCTCGTCATTATTACCTTCCAAATAGAAAGAATTTGCAAGCGAAAGCAAGGCAAGATCCATAAAAATTGAATCAGAAAATTTTTGCACAAGTTGAAGTAAAAAAGCTCTTTCTTCCTCTGGATTGAGCTGAACTCTCGAAATATTTGCCAAACGCAAAAGCGATAGCTCCGATAAATTGCATTCGCTTTGCGGAGAGCTGCTTGCAAGTTGCCTGTAAACATTTGCAGCATCTTCAAATTTTCGCTGTTTTTCAAAAAATTCCGCTTTTGCAAAAGAAATTAATTCATCGGGGCAATCGGCATTAGATTCAATTAAGATTATTCTTTGCAGTGCGTCATTTGAAACTAATGATTTTAGATTAATAGCAGCGTTTCCATAATGGACTTTTGCTGAATCAATATTCCCTTCAAAGAAATACAGCTCACCCAGTTCAAATTCTGCAAATTCAACCTCCAGCTGATAACTTCTTCTATAAGTGCTAATCACATTAAAAAAAATGTTTTTTGCATCGCTCAGCTTGTTTTGAGAAATGTAAATCTGCCCTAATAAATTTTTTGCAGTTGCTGCAATTTGCCCAGCTGCCAAATTATTTATAACTGCGTTAAGCTCTTTTACTGCCTCATCGGGTTTGTTCATATACTCAAAATAAAGAAAAGCTATTCGATACCTACTATCAAAGCCGATATTTGAATTTGGGTAATCCTCTGCAATTTTCTTATATTGCTTAATAATATCAGCTAAAAACTCATTTGTTATCTCTTTGCTATCTTTAAGTTTAGCTTCAAGTGTTCGTGAGTATCCGTAAAGAGCATTTTGATGGTATGGGCATGCTTTTCCAAGTTTAATAAGATAAGAAAAAGCTTTGAGTGCAACCTCAAGCTGTTCATCTGCTCTTGAATCTTCGGCAAAGCGAAGAATTTCGCGTCCATTTGATTTTTGCTTTTCATCTATACTGATGTAAATATCGAAAGCGCTGTCGAAATCGTTGATAGCGCGTAAAAACCAAGCATATAGCCTAAGATAATTTAAAGAAGCAGCGCTTGTTTTTTTCTTTTTTAATAAATCTGAAATATATGAGATTGCAGCTTCATCGGACATCAGTGCCTGCAAGCGACCTTGGGTTTGGGGTAAATTGTTAGTTTTTTCAAAAAAATTAAGAATTTCAACCGCACCCTTGCTAAAATTTCCTGTTGCTATGTAAAGCTGGCTTAGCTCGTCAGCGAAAACTAAATTGTCTTTTAAAGAAGAGCGGGCGTTTTCAATAGTCGCTATTGCTTTATCGAAAAGTCGAAGCGAGATTTGGGACTGCATAAGGCAAGTAAATGCGTCAATGGAGTATCGTCCCAATTCCAATGTTTCAGCCCAAATTTGATTTGCTTCTTTGTAATCTCCAAGTTGCCAAAGCAGCTCCGCTTTAAGTGAAAGGGTTTCGATTGTCTTTGAATATTCCAATCGCTTATCTACATAAGGCAAAAGCTCGGAATATCTGCTCTGTTGCTTAAAAGAGCGGGCAAGTCCCAAAAAATACTTTTCAACGCGAGGGTTTTGATTAAATAGCTCTTCATAAATGCGAGAAGAATTATTAAAATCCCCACTTTTTTCATAAGACTCTGCTAATCTATATTTTTCTTCTGCCGCTCCTTGCGAAAGAATTGTTATTGGTAAAAGATATAGAAATATAAAAATTAATAATATTTTTTTCATTTTTCAAAATTTTATTGCAATATCTTATATTGACGAATATTCTTAAAAATATTGCAGTCTAAACCCACTTTTCCTTATTCTGGCTTTTCAACTCGGCTACGCATTTTTTTACTTCCTGCACTCTATCCTTTGGACAAACGAGAAGAGCATCATCGCTCAGAACTACTACTAAATCATTAATTCCAAGCGTTGCAATGAGCATTTCCTTGCTTTGAACTGCATTAATTAGGACAGAATTTGCGCTTTCAAGAGCAATTACGTTTCCTTTACTCAAATTATTATTTTCATCGTTTGGAAGCACTCTGCTCAAAGAATCCCAAGAGCCAAGGTCGTCCCAACTGAAAATTGCTTTTGCGATCACAAGATTTTTTGCTTTCTCCATCAGTCCGTAATCTATTGATATATCAGGAAAAGCTTCGAAAATCGGAGAAATGCTATCAAGCGAGCTTTCTAATGCAATATTTGTTTTATCTTCATAATGCTCTGCCATTTCCGGTATTTTGCTTCCCACAGGGAAAAGATGCTCCGTTAATTGATTGATAAAGCAATCGAGTCGCCAAAAGAACATTCCGCTATTCCAAAGGAATTTCCCGCTTTCAAAAAACTCAAGAGCTTTTTCATAATTGGGCTTTTCACAAAAACGAACAATGCTTTGAATTTCCACTTCTTTGCTTGCGTAATCGAAAGGTTTTCCAAGTTCAATATATCCATATCCCGTTTCTGGACGATCTGGCTTAATTCCAATAATAGCAAGAGCATCATTATTTTCAACGTAAGCCAATGTCTTTTCAATAGTTTTACGAAAGTCTTTTGCTGGAGCGATTAAGTGGTCTGCCGTTAAAACGGACATTAAAATTTCATTGCTTTTATAAATATTTTTATACTTTGCGGAAATGAAAGCAGCTGCAAGCGCCAAGCAGGGTGCGGTATTGCGTTTTGCAGGTTCTGCGATCACATTTTCTTTAGGCAGACGGGGAAGCGACTTCCTAATCGGCTCAAGCAATAATTTACTTGTAATAATAAAAATATCTTCAAGTGGAATAAGCCCTTCAATTCTTTCAATCGCTTCTTCGAGCATAGTTTTTTCAGAAACTAAGCTCAGAAGTTGCTTAGGTTTCCTTTGTCTGCTAAGGGGCCAAAAACGCTCTCCCGAGCCACCCGCCATAATCACTGCTGTTTTTTTCATACTCTATTAAAAGATAAACTGACAAATAAAATTCAAATTATCATTTTTTTTTGTTAATTTTAAATATTTGAACAATATTTTTTAAATTATGAACATAGTTGCAATAGTTGGGAAGCCAAATGCTGGCAAATCCACCCTTTTTAACCGATTAATCAGCCAAAAAGCTGCTATTGTCGAGCCTACTCCTGGCGTTACCCGCGATAGAATTTACGGCGAAAGCGAGTGGAACGGAAAGCAGTTTTTGGTTATTGATACTGGAGGGTTAATCCCGGAAAGCTCCAATCTTATTGACCTTGCAATTAAAGAGCAGGTGGAGATTGCAATAGATGAGTCTGACTGCATTCTCTTTCTTTGCGATGCAAGGTTAGGAATCACAACTACTGACGAATACATTGCAAAAATGCTGCGTAGCTCTGGCAAGCCAACCGTTCTTGTAGTCAATAAATGCGACAATGTAAATTTTGACAACGAAAGCTATGAATTTTATAAACTTGGGCTTGATACCCCCTATCCCATATCTGCTTTAAATGGCAGAAATACTGGTGATTTCCTTGATGCGATTGCAGAAAAGCTTTCCGACCGCGCATTAAAAGAAAACGATACCCGTTTGAAAATAGCTCTTGTAGGCAGACCCAACGTAGGAAAATCAAGTATTGCAAATAAATTGCTTGGTGAAAATCGCTCGATTGTTACTGATATTCCCGGAACCACGCGCGATGCCATTGATTCCGTTATGAAATACTATGGTGAAGAAACTTTGCTAATCGACACAGCGGGCTTAAGAAAGCGTAGCCAGATCAAAGAAAATATTGAAATGTTTAGCACTTTAAGAACCGCAAGAGCAATAGAGAGAAGCGATGTTTCTGTCGTAATTCTCGATGCAACGCGTGGTTTGGAGGAGCAGGACAAAAAAATTATTAATCAAGTGGACGAAGCAAGAAAAGGGATAATTCTTGCCGTCAATAAATGGGATTTAATTGAAAAAGATGAGAAAACTATTGATGTTTTTGCTAAAAAGTTTTATGAAGAAATGAAGCAGTATAGCTATGTCCCGCTTGTTTCTGTGTCCGCTCTGACAAAGCAAAGAATCACCAAAATCGTGGAGCTTGCAAAGCAAATTAAAGAGCGCCGCAATCAAAGAATTTCAACATCCGAGCTGAATAAAGTTTTACTTGCCCAATTGGAAGCAACTCCTCCACCAGCAGTAAGGGGACGCGATTTGCGAATAAATTACATTACACAAGTAAAAGTTGAGCCGCCTTTGTTTGCGTTTTTTTGCAATCACCCCGAGCTAATACCAGATTCATATAAAAGGTTTATTGAAAATAAGTTACGTTCCATTTACGATTTCACTGGAACGCCAATTTCATTTATTTTTAGAAAGAAAAACAAGAGATTAGAAAAATGATAGAAAAATTAATAAAATCAGCTTGCGGTGCAGCGAAAGAAGCAGGCGAGCTTATTAAAAAGGGCTTTGGCACTGCATTTACTATTTATAGTAAAGATGGAAAAAACAATCTCGTTACTGAATACGATAAGCTGTCAGAAAAAATGATTATCCAGAGCTTGCAAAAAGATTTCCCAAACTCAGTTTTTTTGGCGGAAGAAAGCGGTAGCAGTGCTTTTACAGATGAAGATGCCATTCGCTGGATAATTGATCCCTTGGACGGGACTGTTAATTTCGCACATAATTTGCCAATATTTTCAATCAGCATTGCAGCAGAAAAAAACAAGGAGCTGCTTTGCGGCGTGATATACAATCCAATTCTTGACGAGCTTTTTTACGCTGGACGCGGGCAGGGTGCTTTTTTCAATGATAAAAAAATATCAGTTTCCGAAAATGCCGACTTTGAAACTTCCTTTCTTGTAACGGGTTTTCCTTATAATGTAGAAAAAAATCCTTGTAATTGCATCGATCATTTTGTTAGCATTATCAAGCGCGGAATCCCGGTCCGTAGGCTTGGCTCTGCTGCTCTCGACCTTGCTTACGTTGCCTGCGGACGCTTCGATGGTTTTTGGGAAATCAATTTGAATCCTTGGGACCTTGCGGCGGGGGCTATTTTAGTTAAGGAAGCGGGAGGACTTGTTACTCAATATAGCGGTGAAGATTTTAAAATTAACCATAAAAGCATTTTAGCTACAAACGGAAAAATTCACAAAGAAGTAGTGGAAACCCTGCGTGCCTGCGATTGTGGAATGGACTTTTAGACAGCGTTTGTTAGGAACTACAGATTTTAGGTTAAGTTACTGATAATAAACCATCTTTTTTTGAATAGTATTCCGTAGGGATTAAATTATTTGTTCCGTTTTTATAATATAATCCCTACGGAATAAGTAGAATAACTGCCGATTTCAAGATGCAAATAATGTGAAATTATTCAATCAATTTCTAATCTAAACCCCGGATTTCGGAAAAATCTCGATTTCCCTTATTTTTGTAATTAATTCATTTTCATATTCTTTCAGCTCATTTTTGCTCCAAATAAATTCGCTGGTCCAATCGCTATCCTTGGCGCCTTCATTGGCTAAACGAGTGAAAAGAAGTCGCGCTTTGTATTCACTTTGCTCTGGATAAAGTAAAGAAATTAAGTAAGCATAAAATTTCATTTGAGCTTCGTAATGACTTTTTAGCGCTTGAATTTCGTCCTCCCCATCAACACGGTTGGTTTTCCAATCCCAAATTTCATATTCCTTTGATTCATTTTGAATTAGCAAATCAATTTTTCCAAGTAGAAAATCCTTTTCAAAAGGGACGCTTATCTCTAATTCCGATTTTGCATTTGGAATATTTTTTGCAAATTTTTGAATAAGAGGACTTGCAGAAAGCTTTTTAAGCTCTGTTAAAATTCGCTCTTTAATTTTTTCTTGATTTATTACGGAAGAATTTTCAAGCACCGTGTCCACAGCTTCGGTAAAAGCCGTTTCGTTCAAATAGCCATTTTCTTTGAGCCAAAAGCTAATGCTTTCCAAAACATTATGAATAAGCGTTCCAGCGCGAGAGCCAATAATTTCCTCCTCGCCGTCTTCTTTTGTCGAGCAGGAAGAAAGAAAATCGTCTTGCTCTTCGTCTGGCAATCCCAATAAATAACGCTCTGCATATTTAAAGCTATCTAAATCACGAACCATCAATTTACTTGCAGAAAAGATTCTATTTTGAGCGGCGCTTTCAACTTGATTAAGCAAGAACACCCGCTCTTCTTCGCTATCTTTTAATACTTTGCTTTTTCCTTCAAAAAGCTCTATATTCTTTATAAAATTAATATTTAGCTCGTAATCCATTTTTTTTATATCGTCTTTAATAAGCAAAGCCAAGTTTTCATTTAAAGTAAGCGAATCATTTTCAAGATAAAAGTCTGGCTCAATTCCCAAGCCACTTGTTATAAGTTTAAGCATTCCAGCTGCTTTTGCAATCCCACCCGCTTTTTTAAGGACGAGGTTTGCAGAAATCACAAGATGCTCCTTTGCGCGGGTCAAAGCAACGTAAAGCACACGCTTGTCCTCGGCGTCTTCAGCCTGTCTGTTGTTTCTTTTGATGATAAAAGAAAGAGGAGTTTCGACCTCGCGAATCACAGCTGATTGAACGACAGGGATTTTAAAGCTCAAACCAAATTCATCATCAAGTTGGAAAGAGCTTGAGGCATTGGGTTTGCGGTTTGCGTTAAGCAAAATCACAATCGGAAACTCCAATCCTTTTGAGGCGTGAATTGTCATCATATTCACTGCGTTTTCGTCTGTCAAGCTCACTTGGGCAGAATCATCAATGGAATTTTCAATTAAAAAATCAAGCTCTTCAACAAAGTGATTCAAGGTGCGAAAGCCACGTGATTGGAAAGCCCTTGCAAAGCTGAGCAGTTTTTCGATGTTTATTCTTTTCTGAGCTGCGGCTGGCGATTTTTCCAAAGTTCCCCAATAGTCAGTTTGGGCAAGAATTTCATTAATTAATTGGGAAAGCGAGTAATTTGGAGCAATCGAAATAAGATTGCTAATAATGGAAAAAGCCCTTTTTTCTATCTGAGTTCTGCTGCCGTTTGGCTCGCTAAATCTTTTTTTAAAAATTTCCCAAAGCGGCGCTCTCGCTTTGCTTCCGCTCGCAAGCTCGAATAGAAAGGCATCGCTGAAACTAAAAAAGGGCGATTTAAGAATGGAAGCAAAGCTCAGATCGTCATTTTGATTGTTTAAAAAACTTAGAAAAGAATGGACGTCAATTATTTCTTGATTATTGAAAAAGCCGCTGCCACTATGCAAGATATGAGGAATTTCATATTTTAAGCAATAAAAGACAAGCGGCTCAAAAGATGCTTTTGCCCGCGACAACACTGCAAAATCCCTATATTCTGGCTTGCGTTTTTTTCCTTTGTCTTCTAAAAGCAGGTCGCTCTCTCCCTCCACAGCGTTTTTTATGAAACGTGCAACAAGCTCAGCTTCTTCAAGAAATTCTAAATCGCTTTGCTCTTCTAAAATATTTTCATCTTCATCTTCACTGTCTCCATCTCCTTTATTTTCAAGTTCTTCTATTTCAGCAAGCCTTTTTTCGATTAATGCAGAAACACTTTGCGAGCTATCATTGCTTCTTTCTTGAAAAGAACAAAGAAATCTAACCGTCCCAAATTGGTTTTTATTTTCACTTTCAAAAAATTCTTCTGCATTTTTGGCGCAAACCAAATCGGAATACTCAACGTCATAGCTATTGCTTTTATCTCCAAAAATATTCGAGCAGACATAGTTTACAAAAGTGCAGATATTTGGCTGCATACGAAAAGTTGCTGTGAGCTGCAGATCGCCCTCCCGTTCTCTTTCAGAATCGGAAATAATATGCCCTTCCGGCGAAAGGAAATAATCGTCAAGCTCGCGATTTTCAATTTTTTTGCGATTAATTGCTCTTATATCTTCCCTTGCCCTGTTGAAAATTCGGACATCTGCGTTGCGGAAGCCGTAAATGCTTTGCTTTGCATCGCCAACGATAAAAAGATTGTTATTTTGCTCAAAACCAGCGAAATCGCCAATCAAATTTTTCATTATCGAATATTGAAAAGCGTCTGTATCTTGAAATTCATCGACAAGTAGATATTTTATTTTTTTTGCGACTTTTTGACTAATCTCTTTATTTTCAAGCAACTTATGGGCGAGCAAAATCATATCATCGAAATCGAGTGCGCCCAACTCGTCTTTCCTTTGCTTAATGCTTTGCTCTAAATCTAAGTAAACCTTTATCACGGTGCGAATTGCCTCAATAAGCTCAATATCTTTTTCCTCATACTCCAAGGCATCGAGCAGACCTTGAAAGGAATTTACTGCGCTTGCAGCCTCTCCAATAATGTCTTCTAAACTAAATTTTTCATCTACTTGAAAAACCGCTCGAATTGTAAAACTTTTTGTGAAAAAAAGAAGAATTATTTCACCGGTTTTTCTTATTAAATCCGATAAGTTGGAGGCTTTGCTTTTTGCTTTTAATTCGTTTGCAAAATCTGAAAGTTGCTCATAGTCCTCATCAAATTTAATTTTATTATTCGCTTTTAAGCTCTGGCTGTCATAAAAAGTGAAAAATTTTTGTAGCTCAAAAATAGCTTTTTCTATGCTTGGCAATGCGTAATTATTTAAATATTCATCACGCTTTTTTAAAATTTCATCATTGCTTTTTGAAAATATTTCAATCAGATTTTTAATTGCAACTCTTTTATTTAATAGTAATTTAAGTAGATTTCGTAAATTATTTTCTGGCAATATATTTAGCAGTTCTTTAAAGCTGAGCCGCTTTGCGTCAATATCGGATTGCAGCCAATCCTCAAAAACCTCGGTGATTGATAAATCTTGAAATGAAAGTTTTTCTGGTTGGCTAAGCTCAACGAAAGCTGGATTAATACCCGCTTCAATCGGGTAATCCCGCAGCAATTTAGAGCAAAAACTGTGGATTGTGGAAATACTTGCATAAGTCAAGTTTTCGCGTATTTCTTCAAGTCGGGCAGAAAGCTCTTGCTTTTGGGAAGCTCGAAGCTCTTTTTCAATTTTTTCCGTAATTTTTAAAAGCATTTCCGAAGCAGCTTTCCTTGTGAATGTGATTGCAACGATGTCTTGCGGCTCAATCTCCGTTTTCAAAGGGTCAAGCCCTAACAAAATATTTAAGTATCTATGCACCAAAACGCGCGTTTTCCCCGTTCCCGCATTCGCATTCACGGTTAAATGCCTGTCGTAGCTTTGTGCTTTTAATTGCTCTTTTGTTGCTTTTTCTGTTTTGGAATTCATTTTAAATTACTAAATTATAAGTTTTAATATCAGAAATTACAATTTATAAAATTTTTGAAATATTATGAAAAATAACTTGTTTGAAAAAATTGAAAAGCGTGCCAAAGAACTTCGCGATTTAATTAAAAAGTATGACTACGCTTATTATATAGAAGCTGAATCGCTGATTTCCGATAGAGAATACGATTTGCTTTTCGATGAGCTTATTCGGATTGAAAAGGAAAACCCCGCATTAATCACTCGCGATTCTCCAACTCAGCGCGTTGCAGGCGAGCCGCTTAAACAATTTGAAACTGTTACTCACGATACGCAAATGCTTTCACTTGCTAATACTTACAGCAAGGAGGAACTAGTTGATTTTCACAGACGAGTCAAAGAAAATTTGGGACGCGAGCCGAATTCTTACGTTGCGGAGCTGAAATATGACGGCGTTGCAATTTCCATAAAATATAAAAATGGACTTTTAGACATTGCAGCAACGCGAGGCGATGGAACAAGAGGTGATAACATTACACATAACATAAAAACAATACGCTCTATTCCATTGAAAATTAATCCAATTAGCTATGAAGGAGTCAATTTAACCGATTTTGAGATAAGGGGCGAGGTTTTTATGTTTGAAAAAGATTTTTTGAAAATCAACGAAAAGCGACTCGAATCAGAAGAAAAACCTTATGCGAACCCACGCAATTTAACGGCTGGAACTTTAAAACTACTCGACCCCAAAGAAACTGCTGCCCGAGCTCTCCAAATAGCTTGCTATTATCTTTTAACTCAGCAAATCGAATTAAAAGAGCATTTTGAAAATATTTCTATGTTAAAAAAAATGGGATTCCCCGTCAGCCCACACTCAAAACTTTGCCAAAATATCGAGGAAGTTTTTACTTTCTTGGACTACTGGGAAAAAGAGCGACACAGCTTGCCTTTTCAAATTGACGGGGTGGTCGTCAAAATTAATTCCCTTAAAGAGCAAAGCCAGCTTGGGTTTGTAGCTCGTTCTCCGCGTTGGGCAATAGCTTATAAGTATGAAGCGGAAAAGGCAGTTACTTTGCTTAAAGATATTACTTTGCAAATCGGAAGAACCGGCCAAGTTACTCCAGTGGCAGAGCTTGAACCAGTCTTTCTTGCTGGCTCAACAATCAGTCGGGCTACCTTGCATAATGCTGATTTTATTGCCGAAAAAGATATTAGGATTGGCGATTACGTGCAGATAGAAAAAGGTGGAGACGTTATTCCCAAAGTATCTGGCGTTATTTTAGAAAAAAGGACTGAAAACCAGCTTCCTTACAAATTTCCAATGCACTGCTCCTGCGACTTGAATTCTATTTTAATTAGACCTGAGGGCGAGGTAAATTACTATTGCAATAATCCCGTTTGTCCTTGGCAAGTTCGTAGAAGAATTGAGCATTTTAGCTCGCGAAATGCTATGAATATTGGAAATCTTGGTGAAAAAGTAATAGAAAGCTTGCTAAATCTTGGCTATATAAAAAATATTGCTGATATTTATGAATTAAAACGACATAGCGATGAGCTAAAAAAATTGGAGCGATGGGGTGAAAAAAGCGTTGCTAACTTGCTCGATGCTATTGAAGAAAGCAAAAAGCAGCCATTTAACAACGTTTTATATGGACTTGGCATTCGCTTTATTGGTGAGGTTGCGGCAAAAACGCTCGCACGCCATTTTCTCAGTATCGAAAAATTAGCAAGGGCAACAAAAGAAGATTTAACGGCAGTTTTTGAAATTGGAGAGAAAATGGCAGAATCGCTCCTCGCATTTTTTGCTGACGAAAAAGAAATCGAAACCATAAATCGTTTAAAAGCATTTGGCTTGCAATTTGAACTCGCTGAAAAGGAGCAGGGCGCCCTAAATGAAAGCCAGCCCTTGCTTGGCAAAATCTTCGTTTTAACGGGTGAATTGCAATCAGCAACACGCAACGAAGCTAAGCAAATGATAGAAAAGAAAGGCGGGAAAGTAACAGGCTCGATAAGCAAAAACACAAGTTATGTCGTAGTTGGCAACGCACCCGGCTCCAAATACGAAAAAGCATTAAAACTTGGGATTACTTGTTTAAATGAAGAGGATTTTTTGGAGATGATTGGCTATTCAGAACCTTGATTAAAAGGATTTAAGGATTGCTTGATTTTTCTTGTCATTCCGAGCGCAGCGAGGAATTCAGAGTGATTGCGGTATAGAAAAGATTTCTGGATTCTTCACTTTGTTCAGAATGACGCTGCTACACTATCTCCCCCTTTGAAAAAGGGGGCTGGGGGGATTTTCTTCTGGATTCCTCGCTACGCTCGGAATGACTACATACAAGATCCACCCCCTGCCCCCGCCAGCGGGTAATGGCACGTAGATAGAGTAATAAATAAAATAATTCATTATATTTGTATAATTGGTAGATTAACAAATTAAAAAAGGTGAATTATGAAAGAAAATTATTCTTTATTTTTATCAAATAAAATTAATGAGCAAATGCAATTGGACTTATCAGGAGCATTTTATGAAATATTTCCTTTTCAAAAGTTGAAAAATTTTAACTTTAAAAACTCAAGGGATAGAGTTTATAATCCAACAAATACTTTATTAACAATGCTGTTAACAATGGTAGAAGAAGATAAAAGTCTGCAAACATCTGTAAATCTTTTTTCACGTATTCACGAAAAAAACAGGAAAGAACTTGATAAGCAAGACAAACAAATAAAGGCAGAATATGAAAATCCAAGTCAAGCGAGAAAACCTGGCAGACCAAGAAAATCAATAGGTAGGGTAGCAAAAAGTAAAATGAAAGAAATATCATTAGATACATCAGGGTACTCAAAAGCACGCCAGCGTTTGCCGATAGAAGCGTTAAAAATGGTATTTGCAGAATCAAAGAATAATATAAATCCAGCAATCGGCAACTGGCATGGTTATAAGGTTTTCATAACTGATGGAACATATT
>LSQX01353669.1_pt1 | contig 14209 bp, 15 predicted proteins | sample 654561 | NCBI WGS metagenome assembly LSQX01 (sample SAMN04489861, study PRJNA283612) | anaerobic digester metagenome | isolation source: 4 biogas reactors fed with cattle manure at either 37C or 55C with and... | place: Denmark: Kongens Lyngby | collected 2014
TCTTTTAGAATCATTATTATCAATTAAATTTTGAAGTTCAGAATCATATTTTGTATATTTTAAAATATTAAATTCAATGCTTTTTCCAAATAAAAATTTAACAATGATTCTTTCCACTGTTCTTTGAATTTCTAAATCATCATCGATTATAATAAACTCAACCATACTGTCACCTCACTATGTTAACTTTTAGTTATCATAGCACGATTAACAATTATAAACAATACTTAATTATCTGACTAGACTCTAAAAAAGTAATTATGAATGTTCCAACTAAGTATCCAAATGAGATTGCCAAGATGATTGCTAATATTCTTGCCTCCCATATATGATTTTTTTTAATTATTGGATCAAAGTTTATGCCTGTCAAAGCAAAGGTACTTACTAATATACTAATTGTATAAATAATCACATTTATCATTATTTTTCCTCATATGAAGATATTTTATCTATTCTTCTTTGATATCTAGGGACAAGTTCATAATCTGTTGTTAAATATGCCTCGATAATGTCTTTTAACTCTGCAATAGGTTTACTAGAATTTAAGGCAATTACATTTGAATTATTGTCTTTTTTAGACAGCTTTGCATCTTCAATATTGTCAACTTTTGCACATCTAATTCCTTTAACTTTATTGGCAGCGATAGAAACTCCTATTCCGCTTCCACACATCGTTATTCCATAATCAAGTTCTCCCTTAGCAACTGCTTCACTTACTTTAATTGCATAATCTGGATAATCATCTTCTTGATCGAATACATCATTGCCAAAATCAGTAATATCATATTTTTCCTTCAATAAATCTATTAATTTTTGTTTTTTTTCATAACCACGATGGTCACTTGAAATGCCTATTTTCATATTATCACCAACCTAATTATAAGTTACTTATAAAAAAACTGCAATTGTTTGCAGTCTTATTTACCAAGATTGTATTTTTTATTGAATTTTTCAACTTTTCCAGTTTTCTTTGATTTACCTTGAGTTCCTGTATAGAACGGATGACATTCACTACATACCTCTATGTTCATTGTTTCTTTTGTTGACATTGTAGTAAATTCATTACCACAAGCACAGATAACTTTGCATTCTTTTTGTTCTGGATGAATATTTGCTTTCATGTTTTTGCTCCTTCCGCCATGACTTATAACAGTCATAGTAATTTCGTTCTTGTCAATTATATCATAAGAAAACGATAAATCAACTGCTTTAGCATGTTTTTTAAACCTTTTCCTCAATTATTATCTTTGCACCAACTTGTTGCAATTTTTCAACTATATTTTCATAACCTCTTAAGATATGTTCTATTTCTTCAATAGTTGTTTTGCCATTTGCAACTAAGGCAGCACATATCATTGAAGCTCCCGCTCTTAAATCAGTTGATGAAACATCAGTTCCATTTAATTGTGTTTTTCCTTTTACTATTAAGTTTTGTCCAGATGGAGAAATATTAGCACCCATTTTATTTAAATATGGAACATGCCCCTGTCTATTTTCAAATATAGTTTCTTCAAATAAAGATGTACCATTACACTGAGTTAATAAAACACTTACAGGTTGACCAAGATCTGTAGGAAAACCTGGATAAACAAGAGTTTTTATGTTAACTGCCTTTAAATTTTCTCCCTTTGATATTTTTACAGAATTTCCAAGTATAGTAAAATTAACGCCCATTTCTTTTAATTTGGATAATAGTGCATCTAAATGTTCTTTAATTACACCTTCTATTACTAAATCTTTACCCGCTAGAGCTCCAATAATAATATATGTTCCGGCTTCAATTCTATCGGGTATATTTTCCACAATACCATTTGATAAAGAAGTGACACCTTCAATTTTTATTGTACTTGTTCCAGCGCCTGTTATTTTTGCCCCCATATTATTTAAAAATGTAGCAACATTAACTATTTCTGGTTCTTTTGCTGCATTCTCAATAATTGTTATGCCCTTTGCCTTAGTTGAGGCAATCATTAAATTTATTGTGGCTCCAACACTAGCAAAATCTAAATAAATATTAGCACCAATTAATTCTTCAGCCTCAATCAAATATTTGTTTCCCTGAGTAGTTACTTTTGCACCTAACTTTTCAAACCCTTTTAAATGAATATCTATCGGCCTTGAACCAATATTACATCCTCCAGGGAAAAACATTTCAACCTTTTTAAACTTAGCTAAGATACTACCCATAAAATAATATGATGCTCTGAGTTTACATGCTTCTTGTTCTTCAATTACTTTATTTTCTAAATTTTTAGAATTAATAACTAAAGTATCATCCATAAACTTAATTTCACATCCCAGTAACTCTAAAATATGAATTAAATTATGAGTATCAGAAATTGAAGGTACATTATAAATAGTAGAGAAGTCATCAGATAAAATTGCTGCTGGCAACAGTGCAACAGCGCTGTTTTTTGCTCCACTAATTTTTATGTTTCCTGTTAAAAGATTTCCACCTTCAACAATAAATTTTTTCATTATATATCACTATCCTTTATTGTTTGAACCTAATAAATGAATTTTTTGAGTTGCGACATCTCTAATAGCTGCTGCACCTGAAGAAATTATTTTACGAGGATCATATTCATTAGGATTTTTGTTAATAAAATCACGAATAGCTTCATTCCAAGCAACCTGAAATTCTGTATTAATATTTATTTTACAAATACCTAAACTTATACTTTTTCTTATTATTTCATCACTTAAACCAGTACCGCCATGTAAAACAAGGGGAGTGTTTACTGCATTAAAAATTTGATTCATTAAATCAAATTGAATATCTGGTTTACTTTTATATAAACCATGAACACTACCTAGTGAAGGAGCAAGTAAATCTATGTTAACATTTTTGATAAATTCGATAGCATCATCTAATTTTGTAAACTGTAAATTCCCCGTTACTTCATCTTCAGTTCCACCAATAGTTCCTAATTCTGCCTCAATTAATTGATCTTTAGCATAATTGATTACTTCATTTGTCATTTTTATGTTTGTTTCTAAATCATAATGTGAAGCATCAATCATTATTGAGTCAAAATTTGCATCGACTGCTTTTTTACACTCATCAACAGAAGTACCGTGATCTAAATGAAGAATTACTGGAATAGTTATTCCTAAATCTCTAATTAAACCATCAACCATTTGTCTAACAACATTATAGCCTCCCATGTACTTAACTGCACCTGTACTCACACCAAGAAATACTGGACTATTTTCTTTTTGACATGCCTCTAAGATATTTTTAGTCCATTCTAAATTATTTATGTTAAATTGGGGAATTGCATATTTTTTTTGTTTTGCATCTTCTAAAATATTTCCCATTCTTTTCATACTATCACCACTTAAAATATATAATGAAGTCAAGTTAAAGTCAATCGTTTTAACCCTTAATTTACGTTCATATATTGTTGTAAATAGTACAAAAACGGTCCTTTTTGTTATAATCTTTGTCAAATTTTATCTTCGCTAAAGGATAATGTTTCTTTATTATTTCTGTCAAGTTGTCTTTTTGATTATAACCTATCTCAAAAAAAATTATGTTTCTTTTTTTTAATATTTTTTTTGATTGATTTAATATCTGATCATAATAAAATAAGCCATTTTCTTTTGCGAAAAGCGCTGTTTTTGGTTCATATTTTTTGACATTATCTGATATTTCACCATCTTTAGCTATATATGGAGGGTTGCTTATTAATATATCAAAATTTTTTTTATGAAATTTATCAAACTTACTAACATAAAATGAAATATCAACATTGTTGATTCTTGCATTTTCTTTAGACAAATTAATTGCCTTTTTAGACTTATCGATAGCAAAAACCTCACTATTTTTAAATTCTTTGGCTAATTTTATAGCAATACAACCTGAACCAGTGCCAAAATCTATTATTCTTAATTCTTTATCAAAGTTTTCTTTTATAACTTTAATTGCTTTATCAACAAGTAATTCCGTCTCAAATCTAGGGATTAAGACATGTTTGTTTACTTTAATTAAGCAGTCAAAAAAATCAACATCACCTATTAAATACTGAACAGGATACCCTTTGTTGATTTTATTAATTATCTTATTATCTATTTTTAAATGCTTTTCTTTTAATAATTCCCAATCTAATTTTGTAATACTATCCGGTTTTTTCATCTTATTTTTCCTCTAGTTTTAATCTTTGATCTTCGGTTATCAAGGCTTCGATAATATCATCTATTTCACCTTCCATAACATTGTCTAAATTCATAACACTAAAGTTTATGCGATGATCAGTAACCCTATTTTGTGGATAATTGTAAGTCCTTATTTTTTCAGAACGATCACCAGTTCCAATCTTACTACGACGATCAGCATCAATCATTTCTTCATGTTTTCTTTGTTGTTCACTGTAAATTTTAACCTTTAATATTTGCATTGCTTTGTCTTTATTTTTCAATTGGCTTCTTTCATTTTGGCATGAAACAGATATATTTGTTGGTAAATGTGTAATTCTTACAGCTGAATTTGTTGTATTAACTGATTGACCACCAGCACCGCCACTGTGAAATACGTCTATTTTTAAGTCCGATTCTTTAATCTCAATTTCAATATCATCAACCTCTGGCATAACTAAAACTGTAGATGTTGATGTGTGAACTCTACCCTGTGTCTCTGTTTCTGGTATTCTTTGAACTCTATGTGAACCACTTTCATATTTCAATTTTGAATAGACGTTTTCGCCTTTTATTGAAAATTCTATTTGAGCAAATCCACCACTTGAACCCGGTACTTCATGGCTTACTTCAATTTTCCAATTATGTTTTTCAGCATATTTTGAATACATTCTAAATAGGTCTCCAGCAAAAATATTTGCTTCGTCTCCACCAGCTGCTCCTCTTATTTCCATAATAATGTCTTTACCATCATTTTCATCTTTAGGAATTAAAAGAATTTCTAATTCACTTTCAAGTAATGCTTTTTGATTTGTTAATTGGTCGAGTTCTTCTTTAATTATTTCTAGCATTTCAGCGCTTTCTGACATTGAATTTAATTCTTCAATATCATTAGTTACTTTTTTGTATGTAGTATATTTTTCAATTGTTTCTTCTAAATCACTTTGTTCTTTAGATAGTTTTTTTATTTTTGAAAAATCATCTAATACTTCAGGATTATTTAATTCTGCTAATATTTCTTGATAACGGTTATTTAATATTTCTAATCTTTCAATCATTTTTTTGTTCCTCTCTATATTAATAAAAAAGGAATAAGCTACATTAAATCGTCATCTTCGTCATCTTCATCATCTTCAGAAATTACTGATAAATCTTTTAAATCATCTTCTGCTTCATCATCTTCAGGATCAACATCATCATCAATTTCTTCATCTTCATCATCAACATCTTCAATTTCTTCAATTTCTAAATCATCAATAAAATCATCATCGTCTTCTTCAATTTTAATTTTATGACTATGATTTACTCTTAAATCCCAATATCCATTTTCTAACATGATAAATCTTTTATCTGTTGATAATATTTCAAAGAAATCTCCTACATGATTTTCATATTCTTCATTTGATAGTCCTAGAAGTTTAATAATTTGGCCAAATAAGTCTTTAATAGTCATTTTAGCACCATTCTCTTTTAAAACTTCATAAGCTATATCATCGTAAGACATTAATTCTAAATCTTCATATTTTAAATTTTCCATAATTTTTCCTCCTACATTTTTTCTGGTGGTGTAACACCAATTAGATTAAGTGCATTATACATTGTGATTTTAATTGCTTGAAGTAAATTCAAATTTAACATTGTTAAATTTTCATCTTCATCAATAAATCGATATTCATTATACAAGTAATGAAACGAAGTTGCAAGGTCATAAACGTAATTTGTTATTAAATGTGGAATTTCTTTAGTTGCAGCATCTTCGACTATTTTTGGGAAATAATATATTTTTTCCAATATATCTGTTGTTTTAGCCAAGTCTATTTTAGAATAATCACTCATTTTAGTTAACTTTGTATCTCCAATAATAGAACAAATTCTTGCATAAGCATAAGATACATAATAAACTGGGTTATCATTAGACTTTTTTACTGCTAAATCTAAATCTATTTCCATTTGTGTATCTAAACTTCTTGAAGCAAAAAAATATCTCGCTGCATTTACACCTATTTCTTCAATTAGTTCTCTTAAAGCAATTCCTTTTCCTGTCCTTTTGCTCATTTTAACTTCTTCGCCATTTTGAACAAGTCTAACTAATTGAAGTAGTTTTATATCTAAAATATTGGGGTCATAACCAAGAGCCATAATTCCAGATTTAATCCGATTAACATAACCATGATGATCTGTTCCTAAAATATCAACTAATTTTTCAAATCCACGATTTATTTTATCTTGATGATAGGCTATATCTGGGACTAAATATGTATAGTTTCCATCATTTTTTACTAAGACATGGTCTTTATCATCTAATAATTCAGAAGATTTAAACCATAAAGCCCCTTCCTTTTCATAAGTATAGCCTTTTTTAGTTAACTCATTCATTAGATTATCTAATGAATACTTATCGTAAATGTCTTTTTCACTTGTTAAAACATCATATTCAACTCCATATAATTTTAAATCTTCAATAATTCTATTTATTAATTCTTTTACACCATATGAAGAAAAATAATTTATTTCTTGATCAATTAATTTTGTTGAATTTTTTTCATATAATTTTTTAGCTAGTTCTTCTATCTCTTTACCATAATATCCATCTTCAGGCATTTGTGATTCTATTCCACATAAAGTTAAATAACGGGATTTTATTGATAAACCTAAATTTATTATTTGATTACCTGCATCATTAATATAGTATTCTCTTGTGACATCAAAACCAGAAAATTTTAATATTCTAGCCATATTATCACCATAAGCTCCGCCTCTAGCATTACCTGTATGAAGAATGCCGGTTGGATTGGCACTTACATACTCGTAATTAACTTTTTTTCCTTTTCCTATATTATTACTGCCGTAACGGTCACTTAGTTCAATTACGTGGTTTATATTATCTAGTAAGTACTTTTTATCAACAAAAAAATTAATAAAACCAGGATTTTTAATTTCTATATTCTTAATTCTTTCATTTTTAATATTTTCTTTTAAAAGTTCTGCTAATTCCATCGGTGTTTTATTATTTTTTGCAGCTATTTTTAAACAAATATTGCTTGAATAATCACCATTTTCTTTTTGTTTAGGGATTTCAATATTTATTTCAGTTGGTACCTCAAAATTTAATTTAGACAAACTAGAACTAATTATTTCTTTGATTATTTTTTGCACAATATTTCCCCTTTCGCTTGGCTCAAATTATAGCACATAAATTTTCATAACAAAAACATTATAGTTTATTTCACAAAAAAAAGGAATAATTAATTCCCTTATTTATAAACTTTTATAATCAATTGGTAATATTGTTCAAAATTATATGTATCCATATCTATTTTTAACCCTGCATCTTCAATTTCTTTCTTTATTTTATCAAATACTTCTTCTACTGTTCTAAAATTGTTTTTATCTATTTTAATTTCAACTTGTTCTACTTGTTTTGGTTCTTCTTGCGAGGTTGTTTCTACAAGCGGGATTGGATCAATATTATCAGCAGATAAGTCATTTATCGCTTGTTCAAGATTAATTGGCTTGTTTTCTTCAATTGGTTCGACAACACTTGAAGTCTCTCCTTCAGGTAAAATAGATAATTCTTCAAAACTTGGTATGTCTGTAATCACGCTTTCATTAGTTTCCATGACTGGTTGTTGTTCGACTTCTGCATTTCCAAAAAACATGTTTGATGCTTCAGAAACTGGTTCTGGCTGAACTGAAATATTTTCTTCTTTTATTGGTTCTGATTGTTCCTGAGAAAATATTTCAACAACTGGTGTTTCAATTTCTTGGATTGGTGGCGTATCAACAAATGATTGAACATTATCAGCTATTTCAAAAGTTTCTTCTTTTGCTTCTAATACATTTGGTTCAGACAAATCAAAACTTTCTAATTTTTCAGATTCTTCAAAAATTTCCATTTTTTCTACACCATCTTTCTTCACCATATTTTTTATTTCTTCATCTAATTTTCTAACAGTTAGTCTCTCTTCTAGTATTTTTCTAAGTAAATTTTGTTGTTCAGAAAAATTTTCAACAGATAAAAGACTTCTTGCATGGCGTTCTGAGATTTTTTCTTCAAGAAGAGCTTGTTGAACTTTTTCATCTAAATTTAATAATCTTAATTTATTTGCTACAGAAGATTGAGATATTCCCATTTTTTCTGCTAGTTGTTCTTGATTTAATTGGCCCATGTCTAATATTTTTTTAAATGATTTTGCTGTTTCAATTGCTGATAAATCTTTTCTTTGTAAATTTTCAACTAAGGCTATTTCAGCACTTTTATTATCGTCCATTTCAACAACTATTGCTGGTACTTGATTTAAACCAACCATTGTTGCGGCCTTGTATCTTCTTTCGCCAGCAATAATTTCATATTTATCTCCGATTTTTCTTAATACAAGTGGTTGAATTATTCCATGGACTTTAATAGAGGCTGCTAATTCATTAATTTTTTTCTCATCAAAAGAAAGTCGTGGTTGAAAACGATTAGGAATTATTTCTTCAACAAAAACATCTACTACTTGAGAATTAGAATTCATATTTTTGCCCCTCTTTATATTCTATATACTATGATACTTTATTTAACTCGATTTTTCAATGGTTTTTTAACTATTTGAGAGTATTCTCTTGGAAGAATGACTTTTGCATCATTGTTTTTTAAAACTAATATTAAACTTCTATTTGAACCATCAGGAAGTGTGAAATTTAATTTTTCTTTCAAACAACAACCAAAATATTCTATTACTTTAATATTTTCATCCAACTCTTGATCTAAATTACCTTTCATTGAAATAAAATAGCCATTTTTAGTAACTAAAGGTAAACATAGTTCAAATAAGATATCTAAACTTTTTACAGCTCTAGCAATAACTAAATCATATTTTTCAAAATTAGTTTTCGCATATTCTTCACTTCGCTCACATTTGAACTCTACATTTTTTAAGTTCAATATTTTAGTTAAGTGTTCTAAAAATTTTATTTTCTTATTATTTGAATCAAGAAGAGTAAGTTTTATGTTAGGAAAAAATATTTTTAATACAACTCCAGGAAAGCCTGCGCCTGTACCAACATCAATCAAAGATTTTACTTGATTAAAATCATATATTTTTGTCGGAGTTAGTGAATCATAAAAGTGTTTAAGTAACACATCTTCTTGGGATGTAATAGTAGTTAAATTAACCTTTTCATTATATTCTACTAATGTTTCAAAATATTTATTTAATTTACTTAACTTTTCTTCAGTAACATCTACTGGTAATTTATTCAATTCTTCTAAAAATTGTTCATATTTCATTTCCCATATTCCTTTTTCATATATACAGATAGAACCGAGATATCAACTGGATTAACACCACTTATTCTTGATGCTTGTCCGATTGTTTTGGGTTGGATTTTTATTAATTTTTGTCTGGCTTCTGAAGCTAAATTTTTGACTTTATTATAATCTAAGTTTTCAGGAATTTGTTTATCTTCCATTTTTATTAATTTTTGAGCTTCAAGATTAGATTTAGTTATATATCCTTCATATTTAATAGTTATTTCTACTTGTTCATAAACTTCATTAGAATATTTTTCTTCTAAATGATCAACTAAATCTAATATTTTTATTTCAGGATGTTTTAGTAGTTGGTAAAAGGATTTATTAGAGTATTCAACATTATTAATAGATATTATTTTTCTTGTTTTCTTCAAAATATCTATCAAATTTTGGATATTTTTTTCTTTTTCAATTAATTTGTCATATTGTTCTTGATTAATTAGCCCGTATTCATAACCATATTTTCTTAATCTTAAATCTGCATTATCATGTCTTAATAACAGTCTAAATTCCGCTCTTGATGTTAACAATCTATATGGTTCATGGGTTCCTTTAGTAACTAAATCATCAATTAATACTCCAATATATGCTTCATTTCTTTTTAAAATTAATGGTTCTTTATTTGATAGTTTTGCTGTTGCATTAATCGCGGCAATTAGCCCTTGACAAGCAGCCTCTTCATATCCGCTGGTACCGTTTATTTGACCCGCAGTGAATAGATTTTTTATTATTTTCGTTTCTAAAGTTGGATAAACTTGTAATGGATCTATCGCATCATACTCAATTGCATAGGCATATTTTACAATTTTAGCATTTTCCAAGCCCTTAATACTTTTTACTAATTTTTCTTGAACATCTTTAGGCATACTTGTTGATAATCCTTGTAAATACATCTCATCATAATGAATGCTTTCTGGCTCTAAAAAAAGTTGATGTCTTTCTTTGTCAGAAAATCTAACTATTTTATCCTCAATTGAAGGACAATATCTTGGACCAATTCCCGTGACAAATCCCCCGTACATACTTGATTTTTCTAAATTTTCATTAATTGTTTTATGAGTAATATCATTTGTATATAATAAGTAACATTTTTCTTGTTTTGTTAAATCATAGGGAATTTGATCATCAAAACTAAAATATCGATGAACATTGTCACCTAATTCTTCTTTTAATATCGAAAAATTAACAGATTCTCTGGCAATCCTTGGAGGGGTCCCAGTTTTTAATCTTTGCAAGTTAAAACCTAATTTATGTAATTTATCACTTAATGTCTCTGATCTTTTTTCACCATGAGGTCCTTCATCAATTTTTGTATCACCAATTAAAACACTTGCTTTTAAGTATGTCCCAGTTGTTAATATCACTATCTTGCTGTTATATTTATTATTTGTTTGAGATATTACTCCCTTTACTTGATTATTTTCAATTATTAAGTCTTCAATCATCTCTTCAATTATTGATAAATTTTCCATTGATTTAAGCATTTTTAACATGTTTTTTGGATAATCGATTTTATCTGCTTGACTTCTTAATGATTGAACTGCTGGACCCTTACCTGAATTAAGCATTTTTATTTGGATATGTGACTTATCCGCAATTTTACCCATAATTCCACCAAGAGCATCTATTTCTCTAACAACTACACCTTTTGCAGTCCCGCCAATAGAAGGGTTGCAAGCCATATCAGCAATATTATTAATATTACTTGTTATTAAAGCAACATTAAAACCCAGTTTACTTGCACAGTAAGCTGCTTCACAACCTGCATGACCTGCTCCAACAACTATAATATCAAAATTCATAATTATTCTTCTTTCTACTTTCCTAAACAAAAGTTACTAAATAATTTGTCTAGCAATTCTTGTTCATAACTTTCTCCGATTATTTCTCCTAATAAACTCCATGATTTATGTAAATCTATTCCAACAACATCAACTGGTAATCCGCTTTTTAAACTATCAATTCCCGCATCAAGACTAGATAATGCTTGTTTCATTAAAGCAATTTGTCTTGAATTAGAAAGATAATTTAAATCTTTATTACTTATTTTTTCTAAATTAAATAATTCGACGATTTTTTCTTTTAATGCATCTAATCCATGTTCTTCAATAGTGTTTCCTTCGACAATGTCATATTTATTAATTAAATCATTATTTATTTTTTTAGCTAAATCTGACTTATTAATAAATAAAATAAATTTTTTTTCTTTTAACATTTCTAGTATTTCTAAATCATCAATAGATAAAATTGCACTGTTGTCTAATACAAATATAATTAAATCACTATTTTTAATAGATTCTATACTTTTATTAATACCTATTTTTTCAATCTGATCTTCTGTCTCATGGATACCCGCAGTATCTATAAAATTTACTACTATTCCATTTAATATAACTTTTCCTTCGACAATATCTCTTGTAGTGCCTGCTATATCTGTAACAATGGCTTTATTTTCATTAAGAAAAAAATTTAAAATACTACTTTTTCCCACATTTGGTTTACCAATAATAGCAATATTGATACCGTTTCTAACATTTTTTCCATTTTTTTCTTTACTTTATTTATTTTTGGTAATAATGTTTCATTTGTTAATACTTCGATATCTTCATATTCCGGATAATCTATATTTACTTCAATATTTGCTTGAATATTTAATAAGTCATCCCTTAATTCTTGAATTTTCTTAGATAATTTACCATCTACTTGGTTTATTGCAAGACTACTAGATTTTTCTGTTTCTGCTGCAATTAAATCACTTATTGCTTCTGCCTCGATTAAATCAATTCTGCCATTTAAATAAGCTCTTTTTGTAAATTCACCTGGTTCTGCTAATCTACAACCTTTAATTATTAATAATTCTAGTATTTTATTTGTTATAGCTATTCCACCATGACAATTAATTTCTACAATATCCTCAGTTGTAAATGTTTTTGGTGCATGCATTACAGAAACTAATACTTCATCTATTTTTTCTTTTTTATGAATAATAAAACCATAATTTATAGATTTTGTTTTGGCTTTTTTTAAGTCACCAGAAAAGATAGAATCAACAATTTTTATTGCTTCAACACCACTAACTTTAATAATTGAAATTGCTCCAGTGCCACTTGAAGTAGCTATCGCACAAATTGTATCATTCATAATTATCCCTCTCGATGGCTAATTATATCATAATTTAACTAAATTTTTATTAAATATAATTAAAAAAAGGATTATTCATCCTCTTCTTTACTTTGATATTTTATTACTACACATCTATTAGGTTCTTCACCTTCGCTTGTTGTATAAACTCCTTTAAAATTTGTTAAACAATTATGAACAATTCTTCTTTCATATGAATTCATACTTTCCATTGTGACATCTACTTTTGTACTAACAACTTCTTTGGCAATTCTTTTGGCCATTCTTTCAATATTTTCTTCTTGTTTTTCTTTATAATTTTCTACATCTAATGAAAAATATGGATATAAACCAGTTTGGTTATATATTGATTGTTTAATAATCATATTAAGGGCTTCTAATGTTTTACCATTTTTACCAATTAATATCGAATTACGATCAGAATACATTTTAATTTGAACTTTGTTTGCTCTTATTTTTGTTTCAAAAGAAACATCAATATCCATTTTTTCTAAAATTAATTTTAGTTCATCTTTGATAAATTCACTTACTTCATTTAAAGGTAATATTGATACTTTGTAACCTCCTGATTTAAATAATCCTCCCTTTGTTTCCTCTGCCTTATAAACTACTTCTTGTTCTTGAACATGTAATTCAATAAGCCCTTTTTCTAAAGCTTCTTTTTTTGTTTTTGCTTCAAATACTTCTAATTTCATTTGTTATCATTCCTTTTTACTATCATATTTTGAATTGCGGCGAATGTATTTGTGACAATCCAATATAGTGCAATTGCTGTAGGTAAGTTTAATGACGCTACTGAAATAAATCCAATCATAAAAATCATCATATATTTTGATTGTTTAGCTTGATCAGATTGCATTGCTTGATTACCTTTTAAAGCATCTCTCATAGAAAAATATGTACTGGCAATTATTAATGCTACTAATAATATATATAAATAATTACCATTAGATATACCAACCATTGGTGTAGTACCTAATTGAAATGTTAATAATTTTTCTTCAAATATTGCTGGAACACGATTAATTGCTTCTAAGAAAGCAAAGAATAATGGAAGTTGTAAAATTGCTATCAAACATCCTGACATTGGATTTACTCCGTGCTTTTTATATAACATCATCGTTTCCTGACTTTTTGCCATCATAGATTCTTTATCAGTTTTATCTTTATATTTTTTCTCAATTTTTTGCATTTCTGGATTTTTTTCTGTCATTTTCTTTGTTTGTAATGCGCTTTTTTTTGAAATTGGCATTAATATTATCCTAATAAACAAACCAACAAGCATTACTGATATTCCATAATTTTTAACAAAATTTCCAATAGTAACAATAGTCCAAGCTAAAGGTTTAACAAAAATAGATTCCCAAATTCCTTTATATTTAATATCACTTGGTTTAAATTTTGAACATTCCGGTAATTTTTCTATTGGAATTTCTAAATTTGCTTTATTTTTTTCATATAATTTTAGTAATTCTGGATCTTTTGGTTTACATAATATATTAGAAGTTACAACTTGGCCAGTTTTTTCATATGTAACTGTTTTTTTTGTCTCTGGATTTTTTAAATATTGTGTACAACCACTTACTAAAACTATTAATAAAACTCCTACTAATATTTTTATTTTTTTATTCATTT
>LSQX01388493.1_pt1 | contig 14207 bp, 13 predicted proteins | sample 654561 | NCBI WGS metagenome assembly LSQX01 (sample SAMN04489861, study PRJNA283612) | anaerobic digester metagenome | isolation source: 4 biogas reactors fed with cattle manure at either 37C or 55C with and... | place: Denmark: Kongens Lyngby | collected 2014
TCCATGCACACCGTACCGTTGAGATCGAGGTTAAAAGTGCGTATCGCTTTTTCCAGCTTCAGACCGCCCCGGCTCACGTACGGGCAGGTGTTTTCTTTTACTTCGAGCAATGCATCTTCTTCGACCTGCGTGCCCGGTTTATCGCAGCGCTGACCGTCGACCGTCACCGACCCGGCCATCACCGCTGCTTTTGCCTTCTCGCGCGTAGGAAACAGACTACGCTCTGTGAGGAGGATATCCAGTCGTTTTCTCAAAGAACACCTCCGCTTGGCGTGCGACCGCCCGGGCATCCAGCCCAAAGCGCTCCTTCAGCTCGGCTATCGTGCCGTGCGGTATAAAGCAGTCCGGCCACCCAAGGCTTCGCACCGCAGCGTGCCCTGCACCGCTTCCGGCGGCGAGCGCTGCAATCTGCATGCCGATCCCTCCCTGCAGCGAACCGTCTTCCAGCGTCAGAACATTTTCGTAATCGGACAATATCATCCGAATGCGGTCCGTCGCAAGGGGTTTCACTCTCCTCAGATTAAATACAGCGCTTTCCACTCCCCGTTCTTTTAAGAGTTCGCGTGCCAGAAGTGCCGTCTCGCACATGCTCCCCGTGCACAGGAATGCATTTTTTCCGCTTCCTGTAATGCGCTCAATCGCGCCGTTCATGGGAGTGCGTCCGTAGGAAGAAAGATCGACGGCCGGCCCTTTGGGGAAACGGACGGCGCACGGACCGTCGCACCGGATGGCATACTGCAGCATCTCCTGCAGTTCAATCCCGTCTTTGGGCGCCAGTACGGTCATGTTCGGCATGGACGACAGGTAAGCGAGGTCAAACTGCCCGTGATGCGTCTCGCCGTCCTGGCCGGTAATGCCGGCCCGGTCGATGGCAAACAGCACCGGCAGGTTCTGGAGGCACACCTCGGTCAACACTTGATCGTACGCGCGCTGCAGAAATGTGGAATACATGGCGACGACGGGTCGCATTCCGCCGAGCGCCAACCCGGCTGCAAACGAAACGACGTGCTGTTCTGCGATTCCCGCATCCACGACTCGTCCAGGGAAGAGCTGCCTCATGGCATCCAGACCGGTTCCGTTGGTCATCGCAGCGGTGATGGCGACGATGCGTTCATCTTCGGCTGCGAGCTTTGCAATGGATGCGCCAAAGATGTCGGTATATGTCTCGCTGTGCACCGGCTCAAGCGGCAGCCCAATCGCAGGGTCAAACGGCCCCGTCCCGTGATAGCGTTCGGGTGACTGTTCTGCATTCCGGTAGCCCTTCCCTTTTACGGTAACGGCATGTATGAGCACCGGCCGTTCCAGCGAGCGGGCCACTTCGAGCGCTTCGATGAGTTCGTCGATGTCGTGCCCGTCGATGGGGCCGAAATACTTGAATCCGAGTTCTTCGAATACCGCCGCATGCATCACCGTGTACTTAATCGCATTTCGCGCACGCTCCAGACCCCTTCCGAGCCTCGGTACAGAGGTGAGTCGGCCTTTGAGCGTCCTTTTGAATCCGAGGTACGGCGATGAAGTCCGCAGATGCTGCAGGTGCTTCGACATGCCGCCCACATTGGGCGATATGGACATTTCGTTATCGTTGAGCACGACGATCAGCGGTGTTTTCTCGGCGCCGACTGCATTCAGTCCTTCGTACGCGACACCCGCAGTCAGGGAACCGTCTCCGATGATCGCGACGCACGCATGCGTTTCGCCGGCTAAATCTCTCGCTTTCGCGTATCCGAGCGCAGCGGAAATAGATGTGCCGCTGTGACCGGCATCGTAGTGATCGTGGATGCTCTCAGAACGCTTTGGAAAGCCGCTGATACCGTCCAGGCAGCGCAGCGTCTTCATGGCGTCCCATCGGCCTGTCAGCATCTTGTGTACATACGCCTGGTGTCCAACGTCCCAGACGATCTTGTCGCGCGCGGTGTCGAACACTCTGGCCAGCGCAATCGAAAGTTCAACCGCTCCGAGATTAGAGGCGAGGTGGCCGCCGGTTTTGGATACGGAATCGATCAGCGCTTCGCGCAGACAGACGGCAAGCAGCGACAGCTCCTGCGGATTCATGCGCTTCAGCTGTTCCAAATCGCAAGGTATATCCGGTCGGTTACGCATGTTCGTCCTCTCTGACAAGTGCTTTTTCGAGTGAATCGATGACCGCATTAAAGATTTCAGCTTCATCGTAATACTTTTCCATGACGCTTCGGGCGCGTCCCAGCAGGTCGGCTGCTTTTTCGACGGATTCCCGGTACCCGTACAGGGTCGGATAGGTGCACTTGTGTCCGCGGCAGTCCGCTCCCTGTTTTTTGCCGATCAGCTTTTCGCAACCGGTGATATCCTGGAGATCGTTGACGATCTGAAATGCGAGCCCCAGGCACTCGCCGTAGATGGAAAGATCGTTTAAGCGTTCCTTGTCTCCGCCGCCCAGATAGCAGCCGGCAAGCGAGGCCGAACGTATGAACGCAGCCGTCTTATTGAGGTGAATGTAGTCGAGCATCTCCTTGGAACACTGGCAGTTGATCGCTTCCACATCGGCGACCTGACCGGCGACCATGCCACGGCAGCCGACGCCTTTGCTGATTTCGAAGGCGGCCCGAACTTTCCGATTCAGGATTTCCGGATCGTCTAGATACAGCAGCATATCCTTGGTCATGGTCTCGAACGCCGCTGAGAGCAGTCCGTCCCCTGCGAGTATCGCAATCGCCTCTCCATACACCATGTGATTGGTCGGCACGCCTCTTCGCAGTTCGTCGTCGTCGATGGCCGGAAGATCGTCGTGGATGAGCGAATAGGTCTGAATGTACTCCAGCGCACAGGCATACGGCAGGCCGATATTAGCGCTCTCTCCGCAAAACTCGCACGCAGCGAGCAAAAGTACAGATCGCAGGCGTTTGCCGCCGGCCATCAGGCTGTATCGCATCGCATCGTACAGCGTATTGCTCTTGGGGTCTATTTCCGGCAGAAAATCCATGATGTGCAGCTCTACCAGTTCTTTGAGTCGATTGTATTCGGGATGTTTCATTGCTTTTCTCCAAATTCTGCAATCGTTCCGGTTGCGGGATCGACGATTTCCACCCGTTGTCTTGCCTGCGCCAGAATATCGGTACATTCATCGTGGTACTGAAGACAGCGCTCGTAGAGTTCCATGCTCTCTTCGAGCGTCGTCTCGCCGGAAGAGAGTCTCTCTACGGATTCCTTGAGCAGTTGCATCGTCTCTTCGAATTTGCCTACCCGGGATGTTTCTTTTTTCGTCATGCCTCTACCTCCACGACGGTACAGCGGATGCGCCCATCCTTTAAAACGACCGACAGGCTGTCGTTTGGCTCGATACCGCCAATTCCAGTGACCCAGGTACCGGATGCTGTCTGTACGGCTGCGTATCCGCGTTGAATCACATTCATCGGATCGAGCAGGCGCATGCGCACACCGGCTAAATCGAGCTGTGCGCTCAGCGCATCGAGGCTCGCGCGCACGGCGGAACCTGCGAGCTCTTTTAAAGCACCGACTGTTTCTGCGTGCGAATCGAGGTACCCGAGCATCAGAGATTTGAATGCGAGAGGTGTTGTGTCCTCCAGAAATTGCAGCGAGGCGGATAAGTCGGCCGCGCTGATTTCCGCCGCCGCCGTCGGCGTGGACGCGCGCAGATCGGCCGCGAGGTCGCTCATGACGATATCCGTCTCGTGACCGACGGCCGAAATGACGGGGATGTGCGATGCCGCAACTGCGCGAGCGACAACTTCCTCGTTGAAGGCCCACAAGTCCTCCAGGGAACCTCCGCCCCGCCCCACGATGAGCACGTCGATTTCATCCCGTTGCTCATTGGCACGCTCCAGTGCTTCCGCAATCGATGCAGCCGCTTGTTCTCCCTGAACCAGGCAGGGAAAGATCCGGATATCTACGAGCGGATTTCTCCGCTGGACCGCCGTGATGATGTCGTGCACGGCTGCTCCGGTCGGAGAAGTGATTACGCCGATTCGTGCGATCTGTGCCGGCAGCGGCTTTTTTTTAGACGGATCGAACAATCCCTCGTCCAGCAATTTCTTTTTTAAGTTTTCAAACGCGAGATGCAGATCGCCCAGCCCGGCCGGATCCAGCTCCCGTATGTTGAGGGAGTACGTGCCGCCGCGCTCGTAGACGGATACGCCGCCGGCTGCGACCACCTGCATGCCGTCGCTGATTTCGTACCGGAGACGTTGTGCGCGCTCTCCGGCTAAAAAGCAGCTGATCCGGCTCGTTTGATCCTTCAATGCAAAATACACGTGACCGCTTCTGTGAAACACGAGATTGGATATCTCGCCGGTAACGGTAACGTCTCCGAGAATCGGATCCGTCGAGAGGATTCGCTTGATGTAACTGTTGAGCTGAGCGACACTCAGCGGTTTGATCGCCAAAGAGGCCTTCCTTTCAACAACGCTACGCCGACCGCATTGTCCGAACACAGGGATGGCGTACCGAATGCATATCCCTGGCCCCGGCAAAGCGTTCGGAGTGTCCGGCTTGCCGCTACTCCGCCGGTAATCAGCACCTGATCCGTATCGCGCTCCTGCTTCAGGTGCGCAAGCGCGGAGATGAGACTTTCCGCAATGCGTGCGAAAAGCGTATAGGCCAGCGCCTGTACAGATTCTCTGTCTGCATGCCGCTTCAACTGCGTTTCGATGCCCGACAGGTTCAACCAGGCTCCGCTTACTGAGACCGGTCCAATCGCTTTAAGGTTGTCGCTTTCGCTGCCGGATTCCGCCAGCTCATCGAGAGCCCGGCCGGCGGGGAAATCCATGCCGAGCAACAGGCCCGTACGATCGAGCAGTTGTCCGTACGATATATCCCGCGTGCCGCCCGCTATTTCGTATGACTCCCCGTCGATATACAGGAACTCGGTCGTACCGCCCGACAGATGAGCGGCGAGCAGCGGCCGGCTCAGGTCGATATCAGTTCCGCGGGCTGCCGCTTTGAGGTGACCCTCCTGATGGCTCGTCTCAAAAAGCGGGATGGCAAGCGCGTCGGCGAGCATGCGGGCAGCGGATACGCCTGCGCCAAACACCGGCATATAGGATGCTTCCGCCGGTCTGGGCACTGCGCTGACGCAGATGCCCTGAAGGGAGCTTCCGTATGTGCGCATCGGCTCGGAGAGCAGCTGTGGCAGATTTCGCCAGTGTTGAAACAGCGCATCGGACTGCCGCAAACCGACACGGCCTTCGGGCACGCTCAGCGGCATTCGTACGTCCCGAAGAATTTCTTCACCGCAGACGACCGCTGCGGACGTCGTATAGTTGCTCGTGTCCAGCCCTAAAAACATCGTTCCTTACGACCCGGATCTCGACAGCTTGCCCAGGATGCCGTTTATAAACTTCGCCGAATCCTCACTGCCGTATTTCTTAGCCAGCTCGACCGCTTCGTTCATCGAAACAGCAGGCGGAATGTCCGCCTGTCCAAAGCAGTCGATCTCAGCAAGACACAGCCGGAGAATCGCCAGGTCCACCCGTGCCATGCGCGTCGTTTTCCAGTTGTGGGCCACCGAGTCAATCTTCCGGTCGATATCCTCCCGGTGTTCGAAGATGTGCCGGTAGATGGAACGCATGTAGTCCATCTGTGCGCGGCTTTTCAGGCGGTACTGAATATAAAAATCGAACGCTTCCTCGCTAAAATCCTGTTGAACGTCCATTTGAAATAGCATCTGCATCAGCTGCTCTCTGGCTTCACTACGACTCACAGTCCACCTGTTCCTCTTTAATATCTTCCGCTTCGTCTTCCGGCTTGTGACCGACTCCCTGCACGTGGATGTTTACTTTTGAGACGGGAGCGTCTGCAACTTCATCCAGCTTTTCTTTAACGTTCTCCTGAATCTCCCAGGCGACAACCGGAATTTTAGCCTTAAAGCACACATTGACATACACATCGACGATCAACCCGTTGCGGTCTTCGGAAATGCGTATGCCTTTTGCCGGTCGTTCGATGCCGAGCAGTGTTTTTTGAACACTGTGCGACAGACCTCCTGCCATGCCTGATACTCCATCGGTGTGCAGCGCGGCGTTCATCGCACAGATCGCTAGAATCTCGTGGGGGATCTTCTCGCTCATAACGCCGCCGTGCCTTCCTTTTCAGTTTCTGCTTCGGCGACAGTGAGCAGAATCTTTTCGATACGTCGGTCTTTAACAGACAGAATGCGAAATGTACAGGCTTCGAAGACGACTTCGCGTTCAATCGATGTATCTTCGTCCGGTACCTCGCCCATCAGATCCATCACAAATCCGCCGATCGTCTCGTGGTTTTCCGATTCGAGGCGGAGTCCGGTTGTGCGCTCCAGATCTTCAAGGTAGTACAGCCCGTCCAGCACGTAGGTGCCGGGTGCAATTTCTTCGATCTTCGGTTCGTCGTCTTCATATTCGTCTTCAATGTTTCCTACGATTTCCTCAAGGATGTCTTCAACCGTCACGACGCCTGAAAATCCGCCGTACTCGTCGATGAGGATGGCGATCTGTATTTTGGACAGCTGCATCTCTTTGAGCAGTTCATTGATTTTTTTACTCTCGGGAACGAAGTACGGCTTCTTCAGCATCGGGCGGATATCGACGTTGTCAAAGCCGACGGCCCGGGCTTCGATGATGAAGTCCTTCATGTACAGGATGCCGATGATATCGTCTGAATCCTTGTCGTACACAGGCACCCGCGTGTAGCGCTCTTCGAGAAGTTCGTCGACGTACTCTGAGATTGGCGTATTGACGTTGGCCATGTACACATCAGGCCGGGCAGTCATAATTTCGTAGGCAAGCGCATCGTCAAACTCGAATATAGAGTGAATCATTTCCTTACCGCTCGCATCGATATCACCCTGCTCCTGACCGACTTCGAGCAATGAGAGGATCTCTTCCTCGTAAAACTCGTTTTCGCCGGCGCGCTCATCCTGGCGGAAGATCTTCATAAGCAGTCCGACGGATTTCGACAGCAGGCGGACGAACGGACCGAACAGCGACGCGGTGGTCCGAATCGGTGTAATCGCAAACAGAGCGACTTTCTCTGCGTATATCATGCCCAGCCGCTTGGGAAACAGCTCGCCGAAAACGAGCGTAAAGTACGCGAGAATCAGCGTTACAATCACAACGCCGAGCTGAGGGTTGATGTAAATCTGCATGCGGGCGAGTTGACGGACCAGTACATCCGAAAGGTTGTACGACGCGAAAGCCGATGCCATAAAACCGACCAGCGTAACGACTACCTGCACGGTAGAGAGGAAGTGCGTCGGCTCTTCGAGCAGCAGCAACACCCGCTCTGCTCGAGCATCTCCGTCCAGTGCATCTTCGGCCATGATCTTGATTTTGGTCTTATTGAGAGAAACCAGTGCCATTTCCGCCGCCGCAAAGAATGCGTTAATCAAAATGAGCAGCAGTAAAATCAGCATCTGAGCCGTGATCGATAACCCTCCCGGGTCTGCTTCCATGGTATGTATTTCTCCTTTCCGGATACGACGCTACTGCCTGGATTATACCACAAACCACACCCGTTTTGTAGTCGGCCCTACGGCAGCGAGTCGATGTAGGTCTTCTTGTAACGGTTGAATTCCTGCTCGGTAACCGCAAAATTATGCTCGATGGACCCGTAGGTCTTTACGACGAAATACAGATAATCCGTGTCTTCGGGATACAGCGCTGCGACGATGCAGTCTTTTCCAGGCGATGCGATCGGCCCGGGCGGCAGCCCTTCGTACATGTACGTATTGTAGGGAGAATCGATCTCTAAATCCTTGTACAGCACGCGCTCTTTCGGTTCGTCGAAGAGATATTGAATCGTCGAGTCGAAGCGCAGGTTCATGCGGATGGCCAGCCGGTTGTACAGGACGCTCGACACCAGCTTGCGCTCGTGCGGCGCCCTGGTTTCCTTTTCGATCAGCGAAGCGATGGTGATCATTTCGTGCACGCTGCGACCCAGCTCATCGGCCCGGCTGTAGTACTCCGGTAAAAACACGTCGTCGAAACGCGCCAGCATTTTTTCGATGATCTCACGCTCTTCGGCCCCTACGAAAATCTCGTACGTGTCGGGAAACAGATAGCCTTCCAGGCGGTCCGGAGTCCGCTCGATGTCCGGCAGGAAGCCGTAGTCGTACTCTTCGGTCAGGCACTGCAAAAACGCCTGTTCGTCGACGAGCTCCTTTTCCGCCAGCAGAGCCGCCGTCTCGCGGACCGTATATCCTTCCGGTACGGTAAACCGCACGGTGTCGCGCCTTGCATGGGTGAGAGCCTGCATGATCTCGCTCATCGTCATCGAGGGCGAGAGTTGAAATGAGCCTGCCTGATAGCGTCCGTCAAACCCCTGCCACTTCGTCTTCTGCAGGAACAGCGAAGCGTTTTTAATCAGCCCCTTTTCCTGCAGTGCGCGTGCAATCGCTTTGGAGCTCATGCCTCTTTCTACGACGAATTCGTAGGCTGTTGGATCGCCGGGGTCGGCGGCTTTGTCGTACTGCCGCACACCGATGGCTCCGCCGCCGGCAGCGAGCAGGACGACTGCGATCAGCAGACCCGCAAAGCGCTTCCGCCCTTTCGTTCTTCGTTTATTTCCCGTCCGGCTCATTTTGAGCGGCTCAGGTATTCCCCTGAGCGGGTATCGATCTGGATTTTTTCGCCGGCCTCAATAAAGATTGGAACCTGCACGACGGCGCCTGTTTCCACGGTGGCTGCCTTCGTAACGTTTGTGGCTGTATCGCCCCGGACTCCGGGTTCGGTTTCGGTGACGACGAGATCGACAAAGTTCGGTGCTTCGACGAGAAACACCGTGCCCTTGTAAAACTTAACCATCGCCACATCGTTTTCGCGCAAAAATTTTATAGCATCTTCGACCTGATCATAGGGAATGGGCACCTGGTCGAATGTCTCCTGATCCATAAAGTAATAGAGTTCGCCATCGCTGTACAGATACTGCATCTGTTTGTGATCGATGTGCGCCTTGGGGAATTTGTCGGCGGGGTTAAAAGCTTCTTCCCTCGTCGCTCCGGTCAGGATGTTGCGGTACTTCGTCCGGACAAACGCAGCCCCCTTCCCCGGTTTAACGTGCTGAAACTCCAGCACTACATGAGGTTCGCCGTCGATGTCGAACGTAACCCCTTTTCTAAAATCACTCGCGTATATCATCCGATTTCCTCCCTGCTACAATATGAGCAATTCCTTTGGTGACGAAGTAAAATTAATTATACCAAAGGGCTTTACCAATGCCAAGTCTTCGATCCGCACGCCAAACCGCCCCGGCAGATAGACACCGGGCTCGATCGACACGATATGATTTTCTCGCAAGACGCCCTCGTACCCGGGTCGAAGTCTGGGTGCTTCGTGAATTTGAAGCCCCGTCCCGTGACCGAGACCGTGGCCGAAATAGTCTCCGTAGCCGGCCTGTTCAATAACGTCGCGCGCGAGACGGTCGGCGGCCTTGCACTCCATGCCGGCGCGGATGCCGTCGCAGGCCGTGCGCTGCGCGAGCAGCACGAGGTCGTACACCGCACGCATATCGTCATCGGCGAAGCCGATGGCAACCGTACGGGTCATGTCGGAACAATACCCGTCCACCTTGCATCCGAAATCCAACGTCACGAAATCGCCTGCTTCGATGGCTTTTTCTCCGGGGATGCCGTGCGGTCTCGACGAATTGGCTCCGGATACGCAAATCACGTCAAACGACAGATCGTCCGCTCCGCTGCTTTTCATAAAGAACTCGATTTCGAGCGCGGCTTCGCGTTCCAGGATGCCGGGCTTTAAAAAGTCGCACATGTGCGAAAAACAGGCATCGGCGATGGCGCAGGCTTTCCGGGTGGCTTCAATTTCGTGTTCGTCTTTGACCTCGCGAAGGTCCTCTACCATGCGTTCGGTTGCCACGAGTCGATCCGAACCGAGGCTGGCCTCTAAATCCAGGTAAGCGCCCAGCGACAGATTGTGCTTCTCCACGCCGATGCGTTCATCGCTGCGCGCTTTAAAGAAGTCACAGACATCCGACCCGACTTTCAGTTCCCGATACTCGTAGAGTCCGCTCAGCGCAAGGGCCATCTCCATGTAGCGAAAATCTGTCAGGATTAACGCCTCGGTCGGGGTAATCCACAGCGCGCAGTCCTTGCCGCTTCCGCCGATCAGATATTCCACATTGGACGCTCCCGTAACGTACAGGCCGCTCAGAGATGCCTCCTGTATGCGGCTCCGCAGTGCGGAAAGGCGCGCAAAAAGGCGATCATTCAAAGCGGATCACCTCCCCGATGATACCGTAAATATCCGAAACGATCTGTGTAAAAGCGACTTCGGACTGAATGTACTGCGCCGCCAGAGGATCGGCCATCACAATCTGATACAGCGCCTGCACCTGTTCCATCATCTCTTCGGAGAGTTTACCCTCCAGCATCTGCTGAGTCTGAATCGCCATATTTTTCTCCTGGAAGTCGTTGATCATAGCCGTCAGCTCTTCGTTTTGGGAGATTTTTTCTTTCATTTCCTTGTAGTGGCGATACTGTTCGCTCTCCTTGAGCGCCCGTGCCAGCTCGTGGGCGACATCGTGAATGTTTTGCATGATTTTTTCCTTTCTCTGCCTGTTCGAGCTAAATGTCCAGGAATATCGGCAGTATGACGGGGTTTCTCTTTGTGCGATCGTTGATAAACGTCCTGAGCGAATCTCTCAGCATTCCTTTAAGCGCCTGCCGGTCTTTGACGCCTTCGGCCATCGCGTGCATCAAAATCTGCTCTGTGTGCATCGTCGCTTCCGCGATCAAATCGCCGCTCTCCCGCACGTAGACAAATCCTTTTGTGATGAGATCGGGGCCGGCGAGCAGCTCTCCGGAGCAGCTGTCAAAAGCGGCAGCGACGATGATCAGTCCCGCTTCGGATAAGTATTTCCTCTCGTTGAGCACGATGCTGCCCACATCGCCGACGCCCAGCCCGTCGACGAGAACCAGGTCGTTCGGCACCCGTTCGTCCAGTCGCCTCGCCCTGCCTTTGGATATTTCCAGGATATTTCCGTTTTCCATGTAGAAAACGTGATCCGGGCGCATGCCCATGGATTCCGCAAGCAGCGCATGGCTGCGCAGGTGACGGTATTCTCCGTGCACCGGCATAAAGTACTTCGGCCTTAAAAGCGTGTGGATGAGCTTCAGCTCCTCTTCGCAGGCGTGACCGGACACGTGCGTATCCGCGATATCGTTGTAGATGACATCGGCTCCTTTCTTAAGCAGCGCGTTGACGATGTTGGACACCGTCACTTCGTTGCCGGGTACCGGCGTCGATGAGAGGACGACAACGTCCCCTTTTCGTATCTGTACGGCGCGGTGTTCGTTGTTGGCCATGCGCGCAAGCGCCGACATCGGCTCTCCCTGGCTGCCGGTCGTGATGATGACGAACTGGGAGTCCTTCATATTTTTAGTCTGATGCAGTTCGACGAAGTGCGCGGGATCGATGTTCAGATACCCGAGCTCCGTCGCAATCCGGACCATGTTCTCCATGCTCCTCCCGGAAATCGCAATCTTCCTTCCGTTTTCAATCGCGGTTTCCATAATTTTCTGGACGCGGTGAACGTTGGATGAAAAAGTCGCAATGATGATGCGATGCATGTTGCCACGGAATATGTTTCCAAGCGTAACACCGACCGTCGTTTCGGAGGCGGTATAACCCTTCCTGCCGGCGTTGGTGCTGTCGGCCATCAGCAGAAGCACGCCTTTGTCTCCGATCTGCGCCAGACGGCCGAAATCGATCGGTTCTCCGTCGGCCGGCGTGTAGTCGATCTTAAAGTCTCCGGTGTGGAACACGACCCCGCAGGGTGTATCGATCGAAAAGCACAGGGCGTCGGCCACCGAATGCGTCGTGTGGATCGCTTCGATGGTAAAGCAGCCGAGCTTAAATACATCGCCCGGCGCGATTACGTGCAGGTCGCCCTGCAGCGAATGTTCTCTAAGGCGATTTTGAATAAACCCGACCGTCAGACGCGTCGCGTAGATCGGCACGTCAAACGATTTGAGAAAATACGGAACGGCGCCGATGTGGTCCTCGTGTGCATGCGTAATCACGATGCCGCGTATCCTGCTGCTGTTTTCGTCCAGATACGAAAAATCCGGGATGACCAGATCGATGCCGAGCATCTCGTCGTCGGGGAACGCGATGCCGCAGTCGATGATTAAAATATCGTCCCCGTACTCCAGGACGGTCATGTTTTTTCCAATTTCATTTAAGCCCCCGAGCGGTATCACTCGCAATACGGGCGCCCCGTCGGATTTTGATTCGGAGGAGCGCCTGCTCTTTTTCCACGACCGGGGACCCGGCCCCTTGGGAAGAGCAAACTTCCTCTCTTTTTGTTTGTTGTTCATATATATGTTTTCCTCTCTATGGCAAACCGGTCCGGCGGATCGATTTGCCTCTCATATTCTTAAAACTGTATGCTTTGATGCGTTCAGGCTATGCTTTTATGACGATGTTGAGCAGCCGGTCGGGAACGGCGATCATTTTAATGACATCCTTCCCTTCGATCAGCGCTGCAACCGGTTCGCACGCAAGAACTTCCTCTGTAAACCGCTCTCTGTCGAGTCCCGCCGCAACGACCGCCCGTTCGCGCACCTTGCCGTTGATCTGCACGACGATCTCGACGCTGTCCAAGATCAGCGCGGAAGGGTCGTACTGAGGCCAGGAGGCCAGGTAGACCGATTCGGTGTTCCCAAGCGCCGCCCACATCTCTTCGGCCACGTGCGGAATAAACGGAGACAGCATGCGCACGAGACGGTCCGTGGCGCAGGCAAGCAGGCCGAGATTGATGTCGTCCAGTTCCTTGTAGCGGTACATCTCGTTGACCAGCTCCATGATAGCGCTGATGGCCGTGTTGAAGTTAAATCTGTTTTTAATATCCTCGGTTACCCTTTTAACCGTGTGGTTGAGGACGTAATCGAGTTGCTTGTCATCGCTGCCTTCCGCCCTGTACACAAGAGGAATTCCGCTCGTCACGCCGACCATTTCCTCGACGAGACGGTAGACGCGATTGATAAAACGAAAGCTCCCTTCGACGCCGGCGTCAGTCCATTCAAGCTCTTTTTCCGGAGGGGATGCAAAGAGAATAAACAGCCGGGCCGTGTCCGCACCGTAGCGCTCGATGATCTCCTCGGGGCTGACGACGTTGCCCATGGACTTGCTCATCTTATTGCCGTCTTTGAGCACCATGCCCTGCGTTAAAAGGTTCGTAAAAGGCTCTTCCACACTGCACAGACCCATATCGTAAAACACTTTTGTAAAGAACCTGGAATACAGAAGGTGGAGAATCGCGTGCTCGACGCCGCCGATGTACTGATCGACCGCCATCCAGTAATCCGCCCGGTCTTTGCGGAATGCCTCCTCCGGATTTCCGGCATCGCAGTACCGCAGGTAGTACCAGGAAGAATCCAGGAATGTATCCATCGTATCCAGCTCGCGCTGCGCCGGTTTACCGCAGCAGGGGCACTGCGTGTGGACGAAGGTCGGGCTGGTGGCAAGCGGAGACTCGCCTCTCCCTGTCAGAACGACATCGGTCGGGAGCAGTACGGGCAGGTTTTCCTCTTTTTCCGGAACCCATCCGCAGTCATCGCAGTGAATCATCGGAATCGGTGTGCCCCAGTACCGCTGCCTGGAGATGAGCCAGTCGCGCAGTCGGAAGTTGACAGTGGCCTTACCGCGTCCTGTCGCTTCGAGATCGGCGATGATTCGCCGGGATCCTTCCGTGTTGTGCAGGCCGTCGTACGACCCCGAATTGATCATGCTCCCTTCGGCAACGAACGCTTCCTTCAGGTGCTCAACATCGATGATGGGATCTTCGGGATGCACCACAGGGACGATGTCCAGCCCGAACGCTGTCGCAAACTCGAAGTCGCGCTGATCGTGGGCCGGCACGCCCATTACAGCGCCGGTTCCATAATCGAGCAGCACGTAGTCTGAGATGTAAATCGGCACTTCCCGGTCGTTGACAGGGTTGATTGCATAACAGCCGAGAAACTCGCCCGTTTTTTCGTTCGTCGTATCCGTGCGCTCAATATCGCTCATTTTGGAGCAGCGCTCGATGTATGCAAGCGCAGCTGCTTCGTACGGCGTATCCTTGACGAGAGGCTTTACGAGGGGGTGTTCAGGCGAAAGCACCATGTACGTGACACCAAACAGCGTATCGGCTCGTGTGGTGAACACGGTGAGATCTTCCCCGCGATCCTTGAGGCGGAAGCTCACTTCGGCACCTTCTGACTTGCCGATCCAGTTGCGCTGCAT
>LSQX01344892.1_pt1 | contig 14206 bp, 11 predicted proteins | sample 654561 | NCBI WGS metagenome assembly LSQX01 (sample SAMN04489861, study PRJNA283612) | anaerobic digester metagenome | isolation source: 4 biogas reactors fed with cattle manure at either 37C or 55C with and... | place: Denmark: Kongens Lyngby | collected 2014
CTGCGCTGGATGATGGGTGATGAGGTCTTTGAAGTCTTCGCTTACACCGACCGTTTGAACCATGATTATATTGAAGCCGAAGACTTAGGAATTGCCCTAATCAAATTCAAAAACGGAGCCTACGGCATCATTGAAGGCACTACTAATGTCTATCCCGCCAACCTGGAAGAAACCCTGTATCTTTTCGGAGAAAAAGGCACCGTCAAGGCCGGAGGCCATTCGGTCAACATCATTGAGGAATGGCTCTTTGCCGACCAGGCCGATAACCCGGAAGCGGTTAAAGCAGAGTACCATGAAAACCCACCCAACATATACGGCTTCGGCCACAAGCCTTTATATGCCGATATGATAGATGCAATCAAGAATAAGCGTAAACCTTATATAGATGCCGAGGCCGGCAGGAGAGCTATAGAACTGGTCCTGGCTATTTATAAATCGGCGGCGGAAGGGACGCCGGTAGAACTTCCGCTCGATAGCTCGAAAACAACTGACTTTATTGGCAGATTTACTGTTTCAAAAAGGAGCTAAAATGATATACCTACTCACTTATGATGCTGCTCACAGAAAAACTTATGATGTTCTAAACTTACTCAAAGCGAAAAACTTCTTAGAGGTAACAGTTATCGCCCTGCCGTATCACTATACGAAAACACATAAACCATTGATAGAACACAGACCGGCGGTATATGCCGACATTCTGCCAGCCAGCTTATGTAAAGCCTTGGATTATAAATATCACTTTATTGATTCTTTCAATAAGCTGCCTTCAATAATCGACCAAGAGGTAGGACCTGTATTGATTTGCGGTGCGGGAATCATACCACCGGAGCTGATCGAAAAATACACTTTTATAAATTCTCACCCCGGCATACTTCCCCAGGTCCGAGGCTTAGATGCGTTAAAATGGGCGGTATTTGAAAAGCAGCCTATTGGGGTAACGACCCATATTATAGACAAAGAGGCTGATGCAGGATTTCTTATTGATCAAAAACAGATAAAAATAACATGGGGAGACAGTTTTTATTCGGTTGCACAAAAACAGTATGAGCTCGAGATCGTGATGTTGGTTGAAGCAGTTGAGAAATACAAGATTGTGCCACGTGTAAGAATTGAAACCCACGGCTACCCGTTACATAAACGAATGGGTAAAGAATTGGAACGAGAACTGTTTGCCAGATTTGAGGAGTATAAGCAAGAATTCGCTGAGCAGCAGTTATAGGGGTTGAACAATCATGGAATTCCGCGATCTGAAAACCCAGTACCAGGTTCTTAAACCACAGATTGATAAGGCCATACAAACTGTCCTTCATGAAGGACGGTTTATTATGGGACGCCAGGTGCAGGAACTCGAACAGACCCTGGCTAACTACGTCGGCGTGAAGCATTGCATAACCTGCGCTAACGGCACCGATGCCCTCTATATGGTACTGATGGCCTGGGAAATAAAAGCCGGAGATGCAGTTTTCGTTCCTGACTTCACCTTCTTCGCCACCGGCGAAGTCGTTTCCCTCATCGGGGCGACTCCAGTATTTGTTGATGTGGATCCGGATACGTTTAATATAGACCCGGTTAAGCTGGAGGTTGCCATTAAGGAAGTTTTGGAAGATGGAAGATATCAACCCCGGGCGATTATTCCGGTAGACCTTTTTGGACTCCCGGCCAACTACCCGGAGATTGAGAAGATAGCGCAAAGATTTAATCTCCGAATACTTGAAGATGGGGCCCAGGGATTTGGCGGCAGAATCGGAGAACGTCGCGCCTGCAGTTTTGGAGATGCAGCCACTACCTCCTTCTTCCCGGCCAAGCCTTTAGGCTGTTACGGGGACGGAGGAGCGGTGTTCACCGATGACGATGAATTGGCCGATAAAATCCGGTCTATCCGCATTCACGGCAAAGGCAGCTCCCGCTACGACAACATCCGTATCGGTCTGAACTCACGCCTGGATACCCTCCAGGCAGCTATTCTACAGGTTAAATTTCAAGCATTCGTAGAGTATGAATTGGACAATGTGAATAAGATAGCTCAATCATATACCGAAAAGCTGAAAGATACGGTCAAAACTCCGATAATACCACACGGATATTACTCCAGCTGGGCCCAGTATACCATTCAGCTTGAAAGCAAGGAGCAGCGGGATGCTCTACAGGAGAAGCTCAGGGAGCAAGGCATTCCAACTATGATATATTACCCGAAACCGATGCATAGGCAGAGCGCATTTTCATATTTGAAACACCCGGCAGGTGAGCTGTCAGTAACCGAGAGCTTATGTGATATGGTATTATCCTTGCCGATTCATCCGTATTTGGAGGAGGAATATATCACGGAAATATGCAGAGTATTGTGGCACCAGTTGTAAGCTACCAAGGAACAATGAATAATAAGCGAAGACCAATAATTGGGATCATTATATTTCGTAGGGCAATTGTGTTACTCTCAACTGCTGTTAGCATTGATATTATGAAGCATTTACGGCGAGTTAAACCGCAATTATTGAGAAACTCAATGATATAGTAAACGCGTTTATTGTTGAAAACAAGCCATAACTGTTTGGGCAAACACCGGTTTGTTCAATCTTTTAGGGGAGTACGATAAATGGCAATGAAGAGAATCGGAATATTAACTTTAAATGGATACTACAATTATGGCAATAGACTGCAAAATTATGCTTTGCAAGAAGTGCTGAAATCTTTAAGTTTTTATGTTGAGACAATTTTGGTTGATAGAAATACTGCAAACCAGGAGAGATTTACTGAAAGACTCTATAATTTGAGAAGGAATTCACCCATACAAATATACTATAAAATATACAATAGATGTCTTAGATATATCTATAAAGATGCTATTAAAAAACGAACGACAATATTTAAAAAGTTTACGTCCGAATATATACAGGAAACAAATTATTCTATTTCAAGAAATTACATTCCAGAGGATCTGTCTAATCAATATGATTATTTTATTACTGGAAGTGACCAGGTTTGGAATCCATCTAGTCTCGGGGGTTCATCCATTTATTTTCTTACTTTTGCAGAAAAACAGAAAAGAATTGCTTATGCACCAAGCTTTGGTGTGTCACAAATTGAATCTGAGTATATAGAAAACTATAGAAAATGGATTTCAGGTATGCATAAGTTGTCGGTTAGAGAAACGGATGGCGCCAGAATAATCAAGGAATTAACTGGGAGAGAAGCTCCTGTGCTTGTTGACCCGACAATGCTTCTTACTGGGGAAAAGTGGCTGTCTATAGCAAAGGAAGCTCATAACAAACCCAAAGGGAAATATTTATTAACATATTTTTTGGGAGGGATCCCACGAAAATATATTGGACATATAAAAAATATTGTTAAGGATAATAAATTGGAAGTAATTAATTTAGCAGTTATAAGCGAAAAAGATACCTATATAACTGGACCAAATGAATTTATTGATTATATAAACTCATGTAGTGTATTCTGCACCGATTCTTTTCATGGAGTAGTATTCTCAATGCTATTGGAGAAACCGTTTATTATATATAAAAGAAACGAGAGTTCTACACCTACATTTTCAAGGATTGATACACTACTTGATAAATTCAACCTAAACTCTAGAAGGGCGGAGAACATAAAAACAACCGAAGAGATTTTTCATATAGATTATTCTCATTTGCCACCTATTTTAGAAGCAGAGCGCAAAAAGTCACTTGATTATTTGAAAGAATCCTTAAATGTTAAAGATGAGAATTGAATAATGAAGATTAATCAATTAAAAGCAGGGGCACTGTTATCATATATCTTCATATTTATTACCATAGTTATCGGACTTGTATACACGCCAATAATGATACGATTGATTGGGCAGACGGAGTTTGGATTATACTCTTTGGTTGGTTCTATAGCGGGCTATTTTAGCATATTGGATTTAGGTCTTGGCAATGCGATTGTACGGTATACTGCCAGAAATAGAGCCGTAGGTGACCGAGAGGCTGAAGCGAGCATGAATGGGATGTTCCTAGCTCTTTATAGCTTTCTTGGGATTCTTACCATTGTTCTAGGGGCAGCATTTTATATAAATATTGAGAATATATTTGCTTCTAGCCTAACGCTTCAGGAGATTGAAAAAGCTAAAGTCATGATGCTGTTATTGATCTTTAATTTAGCGGCATCGTTTATGTTCGGTACATTTGGTTCAATAATACAGGCGTACGAGAAATTTGTATTTATTAAATTGGTTGATATAATTCGTGCGACACTGACACCATGTATCACTTTGCCATTCTTATATGCTGGATACGGATCAGTGTTGATGGTAGCTGTAACTACAGTACTAAACATTAGCTGCTTGTTAATTAATGTTGTATATTGCCTTCGCATTTTAAAAATTAATATTTATTTCAAGGGTTTTGATTATTCCTTAATTAAGGAGATCGCGGGGTATTCGTTTTTTATTTTTTTGAATGTTATCGTGGATAAAATATATTGGAATACCGGACAGTTTATTCTGGGTGTGGTTTCCGGGACTGCATTGGTAGCAGTGTATGCAATAGCGATGCAGTTAAGTACAATGTATAAGATGTTTTCCACTGCAATAAGTAGCCTGCTTTTACCTAAAGTTTCGATGATGGTTGCCAATAACGCTAGTAATGATGAATTATCACAGTTAATGATCAAAATCGGTAGAGTACAGTATATAATAATGGCACTTATTTTGAGTGGGTTTGTTATTTTTGGCCAGGACTTCATTACTCTATGGGCAGGTCCAAGTTATATTGATGCGTATCCTATTGTATTGATAATAATGATACCTTTAACTATTCCACTAATACAAAATATCGGGATTTCCATTTTGCAAGCGAAAAATATGCTGGGATTTAGATCAGTGGTTTATGTTGCAATTGCGGTTCTAAATGTTCTAGTCAGTATCCCCCTGGCGAAAATGTGGGGCGGGTTCGGTTGTGCGTTAGCTACCGGCCTATCGCTACTATTTGGCAATGTAATTATCATGAATATCTATTATAATCGGCGGATCGGACTCAACATACCACTTTTTTGGAGAAATATTATTCGTATGACCATGCCTGTTCTTGTGGTGTTGTTATTTGGGTATGGTATAAATAATCTTGTTGGACAGAGTAGTATCTTTCTGTTAGCTTGTAACATAGTTTTATATACCATAATATATGTTGTTATTATGTGGTTCTTTGGACTTAATATGTATGAAAAAGAATTATTCATGTCACCGATTAAAAACATTGTTAATAAGGTGCTTAGTAAGTAGGGATTGAACGATGATTAATATAATCGATAAACGTGATTGCTGTGGTTGTTATGCTTGCATTTGCATTTGTCCACAGCAATGTATTAAGATGCAATCCGACGAAGAAGGGTTTTGGTATCCGGTAGTTGATGTTGATACATGTATTGAATGTAGTCTATGCAAACAGGTATGTCCTATTATTGTTAAAGAGGATATGGTAGCAGATAGTGTTGAATCACTTGCCTATGCCTGTATTAATACCGATGAAGAAATCAGACAACAAAGTTCATCTGGTGGTTTGTTTACCGTCTTAGCTGAACAGATTATAAACAATAAAGGTGTTGTATTCGGAGCAGGCTTTGATGATGAATTTAATGTAGTTCATAGTTGGACAGATTGTCTTGAGGAACTTAATAAATTTCGAGGATCTAAATACGTACAGAGCCGAATAGTTGATACTTACCAGGTGGTTCTGGATTTCCTGAAACAAGGGCGACAGGTGCTATTTTCAGGTACCCCTTGCCAGATTGCTGGACTCAGGTCTTATCTTGGAAAGAACTACGACGGCTTATTTCTGGTAGATATTATTTGTCATGGCGTACCTTCGCCTCATATATGGCACCGTTATAAGAAACAACTTGAAGAACGATTTAAGGCAAAAGCACAAAAAATAAATTTTAGAAGCAAGAGTTGCGGCTGGAAGTTATACTCTGTTTCATTCTTTTTTGATAATGAAATAGAGTATTGTCAACCCCACGAAAAAGATACCTTCATGCGGGGATTCTTACAGAATCTTTATCTGCGTCCGTCCTGCTATGCGTGCAATTTTAAATCGATTAATCATCATAGTGATATAACCTTGGGTGATTTTTGGGGCATTGAAAAATTTCTACCACATATGGATGATGATCAAGGCACATCCTTGGTGATAGTACATTCAACTAAAGGACAGGCCATGTTTTCTTCCATAGAAGACCGGGTAAATTACGAAAAGGTAAATTATAACAAAGTCACATTGACAAACTCGGCTTACGTTAATTCGATGCCATTAAACCCGAAAAGAGAGAAGTTTTTTGCTGAATTACCCGGGACAGACGATATTAACAAATTAATAATAAAATATACGAGGGTGAATCTTTTCAGAAAGCTATATTTGAAAGCTAGAAACCTAGCTTCAAAAGTCAAGAGGAAGGTAATCTCGTAGAGTTGTTTTCGATGTGCCCTGAAATTTCTACACAACATTTCGGATATCTTATTGCTCTAGCTTAAAGAGGAGACTGATGTGTATATATTAATTATTGCTAGGGGGTACCCTACTCCAAAATACAAGGGCAATGGCATTTTTGAATTTGATCAGGCCAAAGCTTTAGCTGAACAGGGCTGTAAAGTACTATATGCTGCTGTTGATTTACGTTCAATTAGACGCTGGAGAAAGTGGGGATTTGAACAGTTTCATAAAGACGGCGTTGATGTTTATGCGATAAACATACCATTAGGAAGAATCCCGCAGAGCATGTTACAAGCTATAGGATTCTGGGGGTTACAGTACCTGTACAAAAAGATATTAAAAAATGTTGGAAAGCCGGATGTGCTTCATGCTCATTTTGGTAATATGGGCATTATTGCTGCTAAACTAAAAACTAGAGTTGGAATTCCTTTAGTAATTACTGAACATTCATCCGCAATTAATAAAGAAGAAATAAGAAGTCAAAGATTTTTGAAAACAATTCAAAGCTCTTATTCAAAGTCGGATTGTTTAATTGCAGTTAGCCCAGCTCTGGTACAAAGAATAAAAAATTATTTTGGTTTTGAGTCAAAATATATTCCTAACATGGTCGACGAAAAAGTCTTTAATTATTCTCCCGGTAAAGCCACACAGGGCTTTACATTTGTATCAGTCGGTAATTTGATTAAAGGTAAAAGAATGGACTTAACGATAGAAGCATTTTACAGGGCCTTTTTTGAATCGGAAGAGAAAAAGGAGGTACACCTATATATTTACGGCGAAGGAGACGAAAGGCGAACATGTGAGACGTTAATCCGGAAATATAATTTAAAGGATCATGTGCATTTGATGGGCAGGCGTTCCAGAGAAGAAATTGCTGATACCTTAAGAAATGCTCAATGTTTTGTGCTAGCTTCTCAAGCCGAGACTTTTGGTGTTGCCTATATCGAAGCATTGGCTTGCGGAGTACCGGTAATCGCCACTAGATGCGGAGGTCCTGAAGCGTTTGTACACAAAAAGAATGGAATACTCATTCCGGTCGATGATTTGTCAGCGCTAGTTCAAGCAATGCGTGAGATGTATAAGACGGGAGGACTTTATAACCGAGAAGCAATAGCTAAAGAAACAATGGATTTGTTTTCCTCGGAATATGTTGCACGAAAACTGATTCAAACATATCAGGATATATGTGGAGGGGAAGCAGTAATTGTTAAACAAGGATTTTAGTTTAGTAAATGCAAATTGGGACAACCGATTCGAAAGCAAGACAAAACTAGATATTTTCATAGCTATACTATGGCAGGTAACTGTTTTCTCAGCGTTTTGGGGTAATTGTCTATTTCCTATTGATATCCCGAATTTTGGACGATTTTTTTTATTTCGCTTTATGGTGTTTATTTTACCATTTATCCTGATATGGAAATTTATAAGTCAACAAGTCAATCCTTTCAAACAATTTTCAAAGGAACAAATCCCTCTCTTAGTTTTCATTGGAGTTTACCTTACATATGGTATCTTCTCATGTTTTATTGCCATTGATACTGTTTATACGATAAGAAAGTTAGTAAATGTATTCTTCTCCTGCGGCTTTCTAGTTTTGTTTTTGCTCATAGTAAATAACAAGCAAACATTCACGTACACTTTGGCAAATTGCACTATCAATCTATTATTTATTGAAATCTTGAGCATCTACGAAATTATAGCCAGGACTGGCCTTTTTGATTCAGCATATGACGGCCTGGTTAGTCAATTGGGAATGGGGATTCCCATTCTATCTTTTGGAAATACAAACAATCTATCAAGTGCTATTATGATTATCCTGCCTTTTTGTATCTATTTGCTGTTTTCTCAATTAGAGAACAGCAGTGGTCTGCGGCGTTTAGTACTAAAGACGATTGCCTTTATTATTGGGGTTCTTGCTATATTTATTATTTTTAATGCGGGGGCACGGCTAGTAATTATCTCAGCTATTTTATTCTTTGCTATTTTGCTTGTTTTCACTGCAGTGAAAAAGCGAAGTCTGCTATTTATTCCAATAATATTGCTGCTATTTCTGTTGTTTCTTAATTTCGTTACTCATGCAGGTGGGTTTGACCAAGCTGCGGTGATGCTAAAAAGCAAAGAGTCAAAAGTATCCATAACGAAAGCCATGTTTGATCTTTCTAAAGTTATCGGCACAACAGAAGAATATGTTGTAGAGAGCGCGGAAACAGGGGAGAAAACATTTAATGCTAGTGCTAGCGGTGGTGTTAGAGCAAACTTAATAGTATCTGGACTTAAAATCAGTAGAGATTCTTATTACCTGGGTGTGGGGTTGGGAAACGCAGAACAATTGCTCAAGGAGAAAAAATATTCGGTACCGCGATATTTTAGAGGTGAGTATATGGAAATATTAAACTTTCACAACTACGCAATATGTTTATTGGCCGAATTTGGAGTATTTATTGCCTTGCCAGCAATTATTTTTGCCATTTTATTTCTAGGAACTGTTTATAGGAGATTACAAAGGAAGAAGGAATACGAGTATCAGTTACTGTATTCTATGGTATTAGCAAGTATTGTTATGTTTCCTATCCTATCTTCCGTACCATCCGATGCATTGGCACTGTACCCTATGTGGATCGTAATTGGTATCTGGGGATATTTATGTGGATATAAAGAGAGAGTAGTTGGAATATAGTAAGATTGACATTATGTAATTCTTAGATTTCTGTAGAATATGAGAAAGGTGCACAATTATGGCTAAAGTATGCCACATGACATCAGTGCATGCACTAAATGATACGCGCATTTTTATTAAAGAATGTAAAACTCTACGTGATGCAGGATATGATGTGACCCTTATTGTCCAACATGATAAAAATGAAATAATTGATGGAATTCTTATAAAGGGTATTGATAAACCAAGAAATAGACTAGAAAGGATGCTGAAGTCTACTCGTCAGGTTTATAAACAAGCTTTAGAGTGTGATGCGGATATATACCACTTCCATGATCCTGAGTTAATTCCAGTTGGCCTGCGTCTGAAATGGAAAGGCAAAAAAGTTATCTATGACGTCCATGAAGATGTACCGCGTCAGATATTATCTAAGCGGTGGATACCTGCACCATTGAGGAAAACTTTAAGTTGGATGATAGAAAGAGTAGAAAATTATTCTGCTAAGCGCTTTGATTACATAATGACTGCAACTCCATTTATTAGAGATAGGTTTCTTAAAATTAATAAACGAACACTAGATATAAATAATTATCCTATTCTTTCCGAATTACATATGCCTAATGCTGATTGGAATAGTAAGGAAAAATCAGTCTGTTATATTGGAGGAATTGGCAAAGTACGAGGTATACATGAAATGGTAGATGCTATTGGAATGACTAAAGGCTCTATGTTGCTTGCTGGAAATTTTGAATCAAAGGCGGAACGGGAGATTGTAGTAAAGAAAAACGGTTGGAGTAGGGTTAAAGAACTGGGATATATAAATCGAGATGAGGTTAAAGCGGTTTTGTCAAGGTCTATGGTTGGAATGGTTCTATTTTACCCAGAACCTAATCATGTTAATGCACAACCCAACAAAATGTTTGAATATATGTCTGCCGGGTTACCTATAATAGCGTCACATTTCCCATTGTGGAAAGAAATCATTGAAGGTAATAACTGTGGAATATGTGTAGACCCATTAGATGTACATGAAATTTCCAATGCGATAAATTGGATAATGGACAACCCCGAGCAAGCCAAGCGGATGGGTGAGAATGGGCGTAGGGCGGTTGAAGAGAAATACAACTGGGAACGGGAAGGAATTAAGTTACTAGAAATCTATGAGGGGTTATTGCTGTGAAAATATTAACCGTTGTCGGTGCCCGCCCGCAGTTTATCAAAGCAGCTGTAGTATCACGGGCAATAGAGGAATATAATCGGAAAGCGCCAAAGGGAGAGCGCATTGAGGAAGTATTAGTGCACACTGGGCAGCATTATGATGACAATATGTCAGAAGTCTTTTTTCGTCAAATGCAGATTCCGTTACCAAGCTATCATCTAGGTATAACCGGGGGAAGCCATGGCGCAATGACGGGGAGGATGCTGCAAGCTTTAGAGAGCGTAATGTTTAAAGAGAAACCCGAGATAGTACTCGTCTATGGAGATACTAACTCTACTCTAGCCGGGGCACTGGCAGCCGCCAAGCTGCATATTCCAGTAGCTCATGTGGAAGCGGGGTTGAGGTCATTTAATATGCAGATGCCGGAGGAAGTGAACCGGATACTTACCGACAGGGTATCACAATGGCTATTTTGTCCTACGGAAACGGCTGTAAAGAACTTGGAGCGTGAAGGGGTAGCAGAATGGCCAGGAGTTCAGGTACATAACGTGGGTGATGTGATGTATGATGCAGCCTTATTCTATAGGCAGATAGCGGTAGCTGGCCCAGTTGTTGCTGAACTTTTGGAACGATATCAGGACGGTTTTTACCTGGCTACGGTGCATCGGCAGGAGAATACTGATAATTCCCAGCGCCTGACAAGTATTATTACTGCTTTGGAAGCGATTGCTGAAAGGGTCCCGGTAATTCTTCCCCTGCATCCCCGTACTAATAAACATCTAATTGAGATAGGGTTAAGTATGGAGAACGTAAACTGTGTAGAGCCCGTGGGTTATTTTGATATGCTTTGCCTCTTGGATAACTGCCGGGCAGTATTTACTGATAGTGGAGGGATACAAAAGGAAGCCTATTTTTTTCATAAGCCTTGTATTACTTTGCGTGATGAGACAGAATGGGTGGAACTGGTAGAGTATGGTTATAACTTGTTGGTTGGTAGTAGCAAAAAAAAGATTATTGACGCAGAGCAGAATTGGATTAGTAAGTCGAGAGCTTTTTCGATTCCCTTATATGGTGATGGTAAGGCTGGAAAAAAGATAGTAAAGCTTTTGAATAGTTAAAAGCCCTATCTAGCAGTAAAAATATCCCTATGGCAAAAGAGGTCCTGTTACGATGAATATATGGATAATAAACCATTATGGTAAATACGAAAATCGTCACTTTTTCATTGGCAAACATTTAGTTCGTCGTGGACACAAGGTTACGATATGTTCATCTAGCTTTGATCATGATTTAAGACAAGAGATTCATTTAAGGCCTGGTCAATTACATGATTTTGAAGATGTTGACGGCGTGCGATTTGTTTGGATTAAGACACCACCGTATTCAGGTAATGGAATACGCAGAGTTTGGAATATGTTATATTTTTCATTTAAGATTATAAGTTCAAAGGCTTTGCGCAATTATGCTGACTATCCGGAAGTTATTATTGGTTCCAGCCCTCATCTATTTGCAGCAATGAGTGCATTATTGTTATCTCACAGTTACCGTGTACCTTTTGTAATGGAAGTTCGTGATCTTTGGCCGGATAGCCTAACTGACCTAGGGGGGATATCAAAGAATCATCCTGCGATTAAAATTATGTCATGGATGGAGTCCTATTTATATAAAAAATCTAAATTCATTATTACTCTTTTACCTAGGGCCCAAGAATACATAGCAAGATTCACGAATGGACAGAAAGTGCATTGGGTACCTAATGGAGTTGAAACTGGAATTGTTCCTGAACCAAAACGGAAAAGCGATGACAATATTTTTCGTGTGATGTATGCAGGTGCACATGGTGTAGCTAATAGCCTCGATACAGTGTTAGATGCAGCAAAATTAATTGAGAAAACGGAATTTGGAGGTTTCGTTCAATTTGTCTTAATTGGAGATGGACCCGAAAAAAACCGGTTAATAAATCGCGTTAAAAGCGAAAAAATTAAATGTGTTGAATTTCTACCAAAAGTTCCGCGTTATGAAGTTTATAATGTGATGCAGACAGCGGATGCACTTCTTGTTATATTGAAGGATGCCCCGGTCTTTGGTTGGGGAGTAAGTCCAAATAAGCTGTTTGATTATATGATAACAGCAAGGCCTGTAATATATGCGGTCAATTCTCCATATAATCCTGTCGAAAATGCAAACGCAGGAATTAGTCTAAGTGCCCAAAACCCGGTTGCGTTAGCGGAGGCTGTTTTAAAAATGGCTTCATTGACTGCTGAGGAACGGTGGCAAATGGGGTTGCGTGGAAGAAAATATGTAATGGATAACAATGATTATGCTAGGTTAGCCGATCATATTGAAGAAATACTTGTGAATGCAATTGATAAATCTGATATGCATTCAACAATAGAATCTGAAAATTAGTCGAAGCCGTAGTAGAGTTATCGCAAATACTAAAATAACACCTGGAGAGAATGGGTCGAAATGAAAGCAATACTGTATGGAAAACCATACATATCAAGCACTTGCTGATAAATTGGTAATAGAAGTCATTGAAACTAGTAACAACACCTAATAGTAAAAGGAAGAAAACGAATATAGTATGTGTTTGTGAATCCGCCCAAAATTGACCAATTGGCTATATTGATTTACCCCTGACCCTATATAGACTGCATGATAAGAATATCAGCAACAATACTTTAGTCATGACTAAGGGCATGTTGCAAACGGTAAAAAACATTCAACTCTGGATAAAATAGATTCTCAGCCGTTAAAACGAGGAGTGCTAATGTTTCAGCTGATCTCAAACCTAATAAGTGATCGGGTTAGAAAGCGGGGTGGGGATATATAATTGCAGAAAAGAATCCTCATAACCGGAGAAAACAGTTACATAGGCAGTTCCTTTGCCAACTGGCTGCAACAGTGGCCGGAGGATTACGCAGTTGATACTGTTGATATGATAGATGATGGATGGAAGAATAGATCTTTCGCTGGCTATGATGTGGTTTTTCATGTGGCAGGGATAGCCCATATAAAGGAAACCTCTCAAAATGCTGAATTGTATTACCAGGTGAACCGTGACCTAGCATTTGAAGTGGCTGAAAAAGCCAAGAAAGATGGAGTGAATCAGTTCATCTTCGTAAGCTCTATGAGTGTTTATGGACTTGAGCAGGGTGTAATCCATAGGAATTCTACGGAAGATCCCCAGAGTCATTATGGCAGGTCGAAACTCCAGGCCGAGGAATTGTTAGGCACCTTAGAGGATGCCGCCTTTAAAATTGCCATCCTTAGGCCTCCCATGATATATGGGAAAGGCTGCAAAGGTAATTATCCCCGATTGGCGAAGATTGCGGGCAGGATGCCTATCTTCCCTGATGTTAAGAATCAGCGTAGCATGATCTATATTGATAACTTGTGTGAGTTTATAAGGTTGTTAATTGATGATGGTGGAAGGGGTTTATTTTTCCCACAGAATAAAGAATACGTATGTACCGCAGACATGGTTAGGCTCATAGCTGAGTCGCATGGCAAGCGGATCCGAATGACCAGGTTCTTTAATCCATTGGTAATGCTGCTCATGCCTTTTAGTACTACCCTGAAGAAAGTTTTCGGCAACCTGGTGTATGATAAAAACCTGTCGGAATCATGCCCTACGGAGCAATATAATATTGACGGTTTTAGGGACTCCATAAGGTTGACTGAGGAATATTAATGAGTTAGGAATAAAATTATGACAAACCTGCCGACAACCGAACTCATTCTATTTTGTATATGCCTTTCAGCATTATCCTTTGGCCTCACTTTCTTTGTCAGACGATATGCCATTGATAAAAGAATTCTTGATGTACCAAACAATCGGAGCTCACATTTTGTCCCCACTCCACGAGGTGGGGGATTAGGTTTTGTATGCACTTTCTTGGGAGCTTTAGTAGTCCTGTATTT
>LSQX01233307.1_pt1 | contig 14204 bp, 11 predicted proteins | sample 654561 | NCBI WGS metagenome assembly LSQX01 (sample SAMN04489861, study PRJNA283612) | anaerobic digester metagenome | isolation source: 4 biogas reactors fed with cattle manure at either 37C or 55C with and... | place: Denmark: Kongens Lyngby | collected 2014
GAAAATGTAGTGATTCTTGTACTTTTAATTCTTTTTTTAATTAGACTCTGCATACCAAACCCACAGCCTAACTTTAATAATGAGTTTACTGTTATCTCATCAAGAAATAATTCACTTCTACTTAGGCAAGGTTTAAATCATTTTAGAGGTTATAGTGAAAGTCCAGTTACTTTAGGAGAACAAATTCTTATAGAAGGAACATTTGAGTTTAATGATGAATCAGAATTTTCAAATTATCAAACAATAAATCATCAATATTCAGGACTAAAAATAAAGTCTATTCAAAAACTAAATAAAAATTCACCCTTAAAACCATTAATCGATAAAGTCTCAGAAAACGACGTATACAATAAACTTTTGTTTAATCAAAGCATTGAGATTGATTCAAATCTTTTAAGCTTATTACTATCTAGTGGACTTCTTATCTCATCAATGAATTTTTATTTTAGAAAAATTATTGGATTATATTTTTCTAAAAAAATAGAAATTACGATAATTGTTTCTTTTCTTTTTTCACTTATCCTAATATCAGGTCTAAAATTTGTACTCATAAGACTTCTAATTAAAGAGATACTTTCACTCTTAAATATTAAAAGAGATAAGAGAACCTTGATAGAAATGGCATTTTGCTTGTTTCTATATCCTGAAGCGTATACTCAACTTGTCTTTATCTTTCCATATTATTTTAAGTTGTCCAGCTTTATTGTTGAAAATTCTAAGTATTTAAAATTAAAAACATCATTTCTAATGATTATAATTCAGCTGACCATTAACTATAAAACGAGCTTATTTCAAAGCTTCCTGTTTAATTACTTCCGAAAGTTAAGTGTAGTTATTTTAATTAGTAGTCTGTTTGGTAATACTTTAGGGTTGTTTAATAGAATATTGAGTTTTGTAGAACAATACGATTTAACGATAACAGGCAAAATGCCATGGCAACTTTCACTGTTTATTTTTTCGTTATTTGTTTTTAAAACTCAAGTCAAAGAAAAAATGGTTATATTGTTTGTATGTTGTTTATTCTTTTTCACAAACACTCAGTATAATGCCTTCACTAGAGTTGTTTTCATTGATGTTGGACAAGGAGATGCAACACTTTTAATCGCACCATTTAATAAAGAAGTTTTACTAATTGATACAGGAAGAAAAAGTAATTACTATCAACTTAATAGAACCCTACATCAGTATGGTATTAGTCAGATTGACACTTTAATAATTACACATGATGATTTAGACCACAGCGAGAACATTGAATCGTTACAAAATGATTTTAAGATTAAGAACTTAATCACTCAGAAGGGGAGTGATTTTACATTAGATTATTTTGTCATTACAGAGTTTCTAAGTGAAAAATCATATAATAATGACAATGATAATTCGCTTGTATTTAAAATAGAGTTTAATCATGAATCATTTCTATTCTTAGGTGATATCTCTAAATATGTTGAAAGAGAGTTAATATTAGAAAATCCTCACTTAAGCACAAAAGTTCTAAAATTAGCTCACCATGGATCTAAAACTAGTAGTGATGACTATTTTATTTCAAGTGTAAACCCACAGTATGCCATAATCTCAAGTGATCCAGCTGTTTATAATCATCCAAGTCTTGAAGTTTTAGAAACATTAATGAAAACTAATATAATTAACTTTAAAACATATTCAGACTCAACTATCACTTTCAATTATTCGCGATGGCTCAATTGGATTTCAACTTCCAAGCGCTTTTTACTCATAAAATGATATAATACATTTATGATTAAATTGATAAGTGGAACAGATCAGTATGTAGTATCGGAATTAATTGAAAAAGACAAAGAAACACTTGGTGTTAATCCTGTGTTTTTTGATGCAACTGAGAGAAATTTTGACTTAGGCGATGTTTTATTTGAGTTAATTTCATTAGATTTATTTAATCCAAAAAAATTGGTTGTTATAAAAAACGCTTTGTTTTTATCTTCAAAAAGTAAGCTATCAGAAACTGATGAACAAGTAATGAATGAAATAATTAAAAATGACTCAGATGACGTGATGCTCATCTTAACACTAAATGGGTTGAAATTTGATTCGAAGAAAAAGATTGTCAAATCATTAAAAGCTAAGGGTGAGTTGATTTTTCTTGAAGATAGTCAGCCACAGAGTATTAAACAGGCTTTAAATATTGAACTTAAAAAGAATAACATTAATATAAATCAACGAGTTTTTGAACACCTAACTAATTTAGTGCCTTCATATCAAGCAGTCCATCAAGCGATTGAAAAACTGGCCCTTTATGATGGTGAAATAACAATGGATGTGATAGATCATTTAATTGTCGATGAAAGTGAACTTGTTTTATTTGATTTATCGAATGCACTTATCGAGAAAAGAATAAGTGATAGTTTAAGAATTTATGCAAAATTAAAACGCAGAAACATTGATACTGGAGGATTAATATATATCTTAGCGTCGAAAGTAAGACAGATGTATCAGGCAATGGTTTTAAAGCAGTTTGGCTACACCCAAAGTGATGTAGCCCGTGCTTTATCAATCTCACCAAATTATGCTTGGGTATTAATGAATCGTTTAAATAATTACTTAACACCAAAAGATTGTTTAAAATTACTTCATGAATTAGCTCTCTATGATCAAAAAACAAAGTTTTATGTGTTAGATCGACATTTAGAGTTTGAATTATGGATGATTAACTATGGGAGGGAGTATGGAAAGTCTTAGAGAATTATATAAAATTGGATCGGGGCCATCGAGCTCACACACCTTAGCAGTACAAAGAGCAATGAAACTGTATATGGATGAGTATCCTGAAGTTACACGTTTTGAGGTTGATTTACATGGCTCATTATCATTAACAGGTAAGGGTCATTATACAGATCACGCAATAAAAATGGCAGTTGATCCTATTGAATGTGCCGTTAATTTTAAATTAGACTGGGATTATGATTATGATAGCGGTCTTTTAATCAAAGGTTTTAAAGATGATAATGAACTTGAATCATGGGTTGTTTATTCAATTGGAGGTGGTTCAATTAAAGTTTTGAATCGAGATTTTGATTTCCAAAAAGAAGTGTATGAATTTAAAGATTTTTCAGAAATAAAAAAATATGTACAAGACAATAGAATTAGTTTATCTGAGTTTGTATATCTTCATGAACCAGACATTAAACCATATTTAAGCGAAATATTAGTAGCTATGAATCAAGCAGTACATCGCGGACTTAATAAAGAAGGACAATTATTGGGTCGTTTAAATATGCCAAGAGTGGCAAAAGAATTGTATGAAAACATTGTAGAAAGTGATTCAAAAAGACAAAAGTTAATTGCGTATGCTTATGCAAATATGGAAGAAAATGCAACCTTAGGTCAAGTTGTAACTGCACCAACCTGTGGTGCCTCAGGCATTATGGCATCACTGATGACTTACTATACAAACGATGAACCATTTGAGCATGATAAACTGATAGATGCTTTGGCAGTGGCTGGTATCTTTGGAAATATCATTAAACAAAATGCAACAATATCTGGCGCACAGGGTGGATGTCAAGCAGAAGTCGGTGTAGGCTGTGTCATGGCGGCTGCGGCATATGCGACTCTCCATGACTATTCACTTGAGGAAATAGAATATGCATGTGAAATCGCAATGGAGCATCATTTAGGACTGACATGCGATCCTGTGGGTGGATATGTAATTATTCCATGCATAGAGCGTAATGCTGCTGCTGTATTACGGGCGGTTGATGCTGTCGCAATGTCTAAGATGTTATTAAAAACAAAACCCAATAGAGTGACTTTTGATCAAGTTGTAAATACAATGAACTATACAGGTAAAAAGATTGCGATTGAATTAAGAGAGACTGCTTTGGGAGGGCTTGCTCAAGAAATTATTATTGATGAAAACTAACAATTTAGTCACTTTTGGTTATTGAATAAAGAATAATGATAAAATTAGAACGATAAGGAGGAACCGTATGTATTACTTTATTGTTCTAAATTTAAAAGCGTTGCTTTTCTTATATATGACGCAAGCCGTACATAAAACTTGGATTGTCTTTGCGGTTACTTCATTAATCTCATTGATATATTTCTTAATTTCATATCGTTATTTAAAGAAACATAAACATATTATTGTTTTTACATTTTATTCTGTTTTTAGTATTTTAATGTTTGCGGATGTTTTATATTGCTTATATTTTAATCGCTTATTATCAATCACTATGCAATCTCAAATTAAACAATTGCCAGGAGTTGGTAATGTAATTTCTGGACTAATCAATGTATGGTTATTATTATTCATTATTGATTTACCATTTTTAATACTGTATTTTAGAAAGAATAAAAGTTTTAAAATGAAATCACTTAAGGTTTCACACTTTAAATCAAGTGTGGCATTAAGTGTTTTAACTATTGCATTATTATTTGCTAATCACTCTAAAACAATTAGAGCTTATGAATTTTTCACATATCACACTTATGACATTGTGACCTCTATAAGAGAAGATGAGACAAAAGAAGCACCACTTGACATACAATCACTTATCAATGCCTCTAAGGGTATTAATGGACCTTTAACATCAGTTGCAAAGGATCGTAATGTAATTATTATTCAAATAGAAGCTTTACAAAACTTAGCTATTAATCTTGAAATTCAAAATCAAGAAATTACACCAAATCTAAATTCACTAATAAATGAAACTTCCACCATATATTTTGATGATATTTATCAATCAGTCGCCAGAGGCAATACTTCTGATGCTGAGTTTGCGATGTTAAATTCGCTTTATCCTAGCACACAACAAATAGTATATGAAGAAGCATACGATAAAGATTACTACTCCCTAGCTCATTTATTGGGTGAAAGTGGTTATGATACGTCATACTTCCATGCCAATGTAGGAGACTTTTATAATCGTGAAGTAATGACCAAACAACTTGGCTTTGATTATTTTTATGATGCAGAAGATTATTTCTATGAAGATGAAAGAGACATCATTTCATATGGTGTCAATGATGAAATATTCTTTAATCAATCACTTGAATACATTGAAGAGCTTGATAAATCATCACCTAAGTGGATGTCATTCTTAATTTCACTCAGCTCTCATGCACCATTTGTGATACCTGAAAAGGATAAAACATTATTCTTAGAAAATGAAGATGAGAATATTGCCTTACATTATTTTGAATCTTTACACTATATGGATTCAGTTTTAGGAGAGTTTATTGATGGGCTTAAGCAAAAGGGGCTATATGACAATTCAATGATTGTGATTTATGGTGATCATTTTGGTTTAAATGCTTCAACTCAGGAACAAAAGGAGGCTGTTGAAGAAGTCTTAAACATTGAATATACAGTCCAACAGATGACAAATGTTCCATTATTAGTTCATATGCCTAATACCAATGTTAAACAAACAATTTCAACAATTGGATCTCAAGTTGATATTTATCCAACAGTCATTAATCTGCTTGGAATTGAAAATTCAAAAGGAGTTATGTTGGGGCAAGATTTAATTAATTCCAAGCGACATAATTCTGCCACATTACAGTTCTTCTTACCTGATGGTTCATATATTGATAATCAATTTATTTATGTCGCATCAAGAGATCATGAATTAGATCATTCAGTGCTCATTGATAGAAATGATTATTCAATTTTAGATTCATCCTATATTTCAAATCAGTTGGAAATAAATGCAGCCCGTTTAGAATTATCCAAACAATTAATCAGTCAAAATAAAATAAAAAAATAGTCTTCAATGAAGGCTATTTTAATGAATTAACGGCTCTAGATAATCTAGATTTTTGTCTTGACACATAATTTTTATGATGTAAGTTTTTAGCAATAGACAGATCCAATAAAGAGTATGCTCTATGTAAAGCAGCAGTTGCTACTTCTTTATCTTCATTTTCAACGGCATCATAAACAACTTTCAGTGCATTTTTCACAGCTGACTTTGTTGCCTTATTTCTTTCAGTTCTCTTAGCATTAGTGATTACTCGTTTTTTTTGGTTTTTGATATTTGGCATCTTAATCCTCCTTTTGGTTTGTAAAAAAATTATATCAAAACTAGGTGATGGATTCAATCAAAGAAACCATTTCTGTGCTATAATGACCTATGCTTATGAAAAGAAAAATATTGGTTATGGGAACACCATTTTTTGCAGCACAAGTCCTAGAACATTTATTAACTCTTGATGAGGTAGAGATAATTGGGGTCGTTTGTCAGCCTGATCGAAAAATGAGTCGTCGTAAAAAAATTGTTTATTCTGAAGTAAAAGAAGTAGCTTTACAAAAAGAACTACCACTTTTTCAGCCTGAGAAAATCAAAGATTTACTACCAACGATTCAAGACTTAAAACCAGATAAGATTATTACATGTGCATATGGCCAATTCTTACCTCAAAGTATTTTAGATTTCGGTGTAATTAATATACATGCATCATTACTTCCAAAATACAGAGGTGGGGCTCCGATGCAACATGCCATAATGAATAATGAATCAAAAACTGGTATTTCGCTTATGAAATCAGTTCTGAAAATGGATGCTGGACCAGTTTATAAGTCAAAGGAAGTTGACATAGAGATTAATGACACTCTAACGACACTAGAGTTGAAGTTAATCCAAGCGTCTAAGCAATTATTATCTCAAAGCATTTTAGATGTTATTGATGATAAAATAGAACCAGTCAAACAAGATGAATCAAAAGTTACTTTCTCATTGACAATTAAAAGAGAAGATGAGTTTATTGATTTTAATAGAGACCAGCTTGAAGTATATAATCATCTTAGAGCACTGATTGAAGAGCCTTGCGGGTACAGCTTTATAAATGGTAAACGTATTAAATTTACTAAAGTTTCGCTAGGTGATAAGGTGACCGATTTACCTCATTCAACGATACGCTTTGAACACCCTGAGTATTTTGAAGTTTCTACAAACAATGGAATGATTAAAGTACTAGAATGTCAACTTGAGGGTAAACAAAGACAGAAAGCTTCAGATATCTACAACGGATATCACCAAGCATTTAACTTAAGGAGATTAAACTATGAAAACTAGAGTGTTATTATTACATGCCTTATTTACAGCTCTTGTGACTGTGGTTACATTAAGTATAACGATTCCATTAATTGGTGTTGATGGTTACTTTAACTTGGGTGGTGTTGTAATCTTTAGTTTTGCGGTAATTTCCGGTCGGTTTGAATTCTTTATTGGAGCTGGTATAGGATCAGCAATTGCTGATTTGATGACCGCTTGGGCATTCTATGCTCCATTCACATTAATTATTAAAGCGATAATGTATATTATTGTTTATCTACTTTATAAATATATTAATCATAACCTTTTAAAAATGACAGTCCCATTTATTGTTGGCGCAATATGGTTATCACTAGGTTATGGTGTTGTTGAGGTTATCCTCAAAGGACAAGCAATGTTCTGGCCAGCACTTATCCAAAACTCACTTCAAGGCTTTGTCGAAGCCGCAATCACAATTCTTATTATGCCAATGATTGCGATGATTAAACGACATTTACCGAAACTAACATAGGGGAATTTATGAATCAAAAAAATATACGAAATTTTTCAATTATAGCGCATATCGACCATGGGAAATCGACCTTAGCTGATCGAATTTTAGAACATACCTATACGGTTGAAAAGCGTAACATGAAACAACAACTCTTAGACCAGCTTGATCTTGAAAGGGAACGAGGGATTACGATTAAATTAAACTTCGTCCAACTTCTCTACAAAGCAAAAGACAATCAAGAGTATCTTTTTCATCTAATCGATACACCCGGTCATGTNNGACTTTACTTATGAAGTATCACGATCATTGGCAGCCTGTGAAGGAGCCGTTTTAGTGGTTGATGCTGCTCAGGGAATAGAAGCACAGACATTAGCCAATGTTTATCTTGCCCTTGAAAATGATTTAGAAATTGTTCCTGTCATCAATAAAATTGATTTACCATCAGCTCAACCAGATCTTGTAAAGCAAGAGATTGAAAACATTATCGGTTTGGATACAAGTGAAGCACCATTAATCTCAGCTAAAAGCGGACTCAATATTGAAGATGTCTTAGAGTCAATCGTTAAGTATGTGCCAGCACCAAGTGGTGATGTTAATGCTCCTCTAAAAGCTTTAGTTTTTGATTCCGTTTATGATTCATATCGTGGCGTCATTTTATCTGTTTGTATAAAAGAAGGTCGAGTTAAAGTTGGTGACATAATAACCTTCATGAATACCAAGGCTGAATATGAAGTGATTGAAGTTGGTGTACGAACTCCAACTGAAGTTAAGAAGAGTGAGCTTGTAACAGGGGAAGTTGGATACATCGCAGCAACAATAAAATCAATTCAAGATGTTCATGTCGGTGATACGATTACTTTAAAAGAGTATCCTACTAAAGAAGCATTGCCTGGATACCGTAAGCTTAACTCAATGGTTTATTGCGGTTTGTATCCAATCGACTCAACCCGTTACAATGATTTAAGAGAAGCACTAGAAAAATTACAACTCAATGATGCCTCATTAAGCTTTGAACCAGAAACATCACAAGCATTAGGTTTTGGTTTCAGATGTGGATTCTTAGGCCTTTTGCATATGGATGTTGTTCAAGAACGACTTGAAAGAGAAAACGATTTAGAACTAATTGCGACTGCGCCATCGGTTGTTTTCCATGTCCATATGAATGATGGAAGTATGAAGAAAATAGATAACCCGACACTAATGCCTGATCCAACATTAATAGATAGGATTGAGGAACCTTTTGTTAAAGCAACAATTATGGTACCTAGTGATTATGTAGGAGCTGTTATGGATATTTGCCAAAAGAAACGTGGCACTTATATCGATATGCAAATGATTGATGATAAACGGATGAACATTATTTATGAGCTACCATTAGTTGAAATTGTGTTTGATTTCTTTGATCGACTAAAATCTCAAACTCGTGGATATGCCTCGCTTGATTATGAATTAATAGGATATCGCACATCACGCCTACAGAAAATGGATATCTTGTTGAATTCTGAACAAGTCGATGCCTTATCAATTATTGTTCATCGTGATTTTGCTCATCAAAGAGGAAAAGTAATCGTTGAAAAACTTAAGAAACTAATACCTAAACAACAATTTACAGTTCCAATCCAAGCCGCAATAGGTGGTCGGATTGTTGCTAGAGCAGACTTGTCAGCATTACGTAAAAATGTTTTAGCTAAGTGTTATGGTGGGGACATTTCTCGTAAGAAGAAACTTTTAGAAAAACAAAAAGAAGGGAAGAAACGCATGAAGCAAGTTGGAAGTGTTGAAATTCCACAAGAAGCGTTCATGGCTGTTTTATCTATGGATGATGAATAATATTTATGAAATGATTGAAGAGATGCGTCTTCAATTTGGATGGGATAAAAGTGATAATATAGAATTTTTGACAAATTCAATTTTGGAAGAAGCATTGGAACTTAAAATAGCAATGATGCAAGAAAATAAGGATAATATAGCCTTTGAATTGGCTGATATTTTAATGTACTCTTTAACACTAGCAAAAATGTTGGACTTAGATGTAGAAACAATTATAAAAGACAAAATTGAAATAGTTAAACAAAGAGATTATGAGTAAGAAATCATTATATTGTCATATTCCATTTTGTGATCATATTTGTGGATACTGTGATTTTGTTCGAGTCGGTTATAATAACGACTTAGCTGATAAATACTTAATTGAGTTAAGACATGATTTAAAAAATATTAATGAAGAAGTTTCTTCAATATATATTGGTGGGGGAACACCTAGTAGTTTAACTATTGAGCAACTTGATTTTTTGTTCGACTCAATGTCTCATTTATTAAGTGATGACATCGAAGTAACACTTGAAGCTAATCCAGAATCACTTAACTTAGAAAAAATAAAGAGATTAAGAAAGTGGGGTGTCAATCGTATTTCATTAGGTGTCCAAAGCACTCAAGATTATTTCTTAAAAATTTTAGGTCGCTTACATACCTTTGAAAACGCACTAGCTGTTCTTAATAATTTAAAAAATGAAGGATTAACTAATGTGTCAGTTGATTTTATGTACGGTTTACCCAATCAAAGTTTAGAAGACGTTAAAGTGGACTTACTTCAAATTATTGATTTAAATCCAAACCACATTTCTTTATATTCATTAACAATTGAACCTAATTCTGAGTTTGGTCGTCAGAATATTAAAGAAGTTGAATCAACTTTAGAAACTCAAATGTATCTTTTGATCCAAGACACTTTAGTACAGCATGGCTATATACATTATGAAATTAGTAACTATTGTAAACCTGGCTATCAGTCTAAACATAATTTAGGTTATTGGAATTATGAAGATTTTGTAGGTCTAGGAATTGGTGCGAGTTCAAAAATTAAACAAAGTCGTTATACTGTTGATAAGAACTTAAACAATTATTTAAAAGGAAACAGAAACAATTCAGAGGTTTTCAATTTATCCGATAAAGATCTAATGTTCGAACATTTAATGATGGGACTACGTTTAAAAGATGGTCTTGATATTGATGCCTTTAATAATCGACACGATATAAATGTCTTAGAGTATTACAAATCAGCCGTTGACAAATTTACTAATCAAAAAATGTTAGAGATTGTGGATAATAAAATAAAAGCGACGGATAAAGGTCGCTTAATGTTACATGATATATTAGTCGAACTTATGGATTAAGTTCTATTGTTTAAAGTAATAATCAATAATGGCTTGTGTCCCGAAGTCATCATAACCTTCATTTTGTAAAGACTCAAATTCTTCTAAAACAAGTTTAGAAACAGGTAAGTCAATGTGCTTCTTTTCTTGTTGTCCTAAACGCAGATCTTTTATAAAATGTTTAATATAAAAACCTGGTGTTTTATCATGAATCACCATCTTTGGTCCATTATTTTGAGATTGCCAGGATGCAGCAGAGCCATTATTAATCACTCTTAGCATTAAGTCTAAGTCAATTTTATGTGATTTTGCGTACGAAAGAGCTTCAGCCGTTGAAGCGATTGCTCCTGCGATACATATTTGATTGGCAAGCTTAGCATGTTGACCATTTCCAGCAGGTCCCATAAATGTAATTGTATTGCCTAAGTACTCAAGCAACTCAACAACTTCTTGATAAATCTTTTCTTCACCCCCAACCATAATAGAAAGAGTTCCATTAATAGCACCTAAATCACCACCCGTCACAGGGGCATCTAAGGAATAAATTCCTTTTTGTTGTGCTGCTCTAAAAATCTCAATAGCGAGTGTTGGGCTTGATGTTGTCATATCAATAACAATTGAGCCAGTTTTGGCATGTTCTAAAACACCGTCTTCTGATAAGTAGATGTCTTTAACATCTGAAGGAAAACCAACAATTGAGAATACAACATCTGCATCCTTTACTGTATCTTTTATATTATCAAAGACTTTAACTTCATCTCCAAGGGCTACAGCCTTTGAATAAGTTCTATTATAGACACTGACATCATATCCAGCCTTTGCTAAATGTAAAGCCATAGGCTTACCCATAACTCCTGTTCCAATCCATGCAATTTTCTTCATACTTGTCTCCTCTTGGGTTAATTATTATGCTTATTTACAAAACTGTCAAGACATGATATATTATATAAGCTTTTAACCTAGGTTAGTTGATCTCCAACTTCTAGCGTGGGTTATTAGGACTAGTTAAGAAAGGAGAAAGGTATGTTATCAAAACAAGAAAAGCAAGCTATTATTAATTCTTATGCAGTTGCTGAAGGTGATACAGGATCACCAGAAGTACAAATTGCTGTACTAACTGAACAAATTAAACGTTTAACAGTTCACTTGAATGAAAACAAGAAAGATTACCATTCATTACGTGGATTACGTAAGATGGTTGGACGTCGTCGTCGTTTATTAAATTACTTAATGAAAAGAGATGTTAACCGTTATCGTGAGCTTGTAACAAGACTTGGCTTAAGAAAATAGACATTAGCACCGCATGGTGCTTTTTTTATTTTGTGAATATGATAAAATGTAGAAGTATATTAAGGAGACTAAAATGTCAAAACAAGTGTTTGAACTCGATTTCAATAACTCGACACTGATTGTCGAAACTGGTGAAATCGCAAGGCAGGCCGGGGGGTCTGTTTTAATCCGTTATGAAGATACGGTAATTTTATCCACCGCAACCGCAAGCAAGGTTGCCAAAGATTTGGATTTTTTTCCATTAACTGTCCTATTTGAAGAAAAACTTTACTCTGCAGGTAAGATTCCGGGTGGTTTCTTACGCCGCGAAGGACGTCCAAGCGAGCATGCTACTTTAACTTCTCGTTTAATTGATAGAACAATTCGCCCATTGTTCGCTGAAGGATTTAGAAATGAAGTCCAAGTTGTTAATACAGTTTTATCTGTTGACCAAGATTATTCTTCAGAAGTTGCTGGAATGCTTGGTGCCTCTTTATCACTCTGTGTTTCAGATATTCCTTTTGAAGGACCTATTGCTGGTGTAAATGTTGGATACATTGATGGCCAATTTATATTAAATCCTACTGCTGAACAAACTGAACAATCAGATATTCAATTAACTGTTGCAGGGACAAAAGATGCTATTAACATGGTTGAGGCTCAAGCTAATGAAGTAAGTGAAGAAATCATGTTAGAAGCGATGATGTTTGGCCATGAAGCGATTAAAAAGCTGTGTGACTTTCAAATTGAAATCGCAAGTCAAGTGTCTAAAGAAAAGATGGAAATTAAGCTTTATCAAATTGATGAAAGTATAAAGAATGAAATTGCTGAGAAATATGAAACACAACTCAGAGAAGCAGTTGCGATTCATGAGAAACTTAAACGTTATGGAAAAATTGATGAAATAACAGATGAAGCAGTTAGTTATTTTGAATCTTTAGAATATGAAAGTGAGTCTGTTAAACAAAAAGCCATGAAACAAGCTAGAGAAGTTTGTGGTGATATTGTAGCAAATGAAGTAAGACGATTAATCTCAGTTGATAAGATTCGTCCAGATGGTCGTAGAGTCGATGAAATTAGACCATTAAACTCTCAAGTTGACTTGCTTCCAAAAGTTCATGGTAGTGCTTTATTTACTCGTGGTGAAACACAAGTATTATCAGTCACTACATTAGGTGCCCAAGGTGATAATCAAATTATAGATGATTTAACAGATGTTGAAGAAAAACGTTTCATGCATCACTATAACTTCCCACCATTCTCAGTGGGTGAAACAGGCCGTATGGGCGCACCAGGACGTCGAGAAATCGGTCACGGTGCTTTAGGTGAAAGAGCGCTTCAAGTCGTTCTACCAAGCTTTGAAGAGTTCCCATACTCAATCCGTGTCGTTGCTGAAGTCTTAGAATCTAATGGTTCATCGTCTCAAGCCAGTATTTGTGCAGGAACGATGTCATTAATGGCAGCAGGTGTACCTATTAAAGCTCCAGTCTCAGGAATTGCGATGGGCTTAGTTCAATTTGATAATCACTACACAATTTTAAGTGATATTCAAGGAATGGAAGACCACTTTGGAGATATGGACTTTAAAGTTGCCGGAACACCAAATGGAATTACAGCTTTACAAATGGATATTAAAATTGAAGGACTATCTCGTCAAATTCTTGATGAAGCATTAACACAGGCTAAAAAAGGCCGTGAAGAAATTATGGCTAACATGTTGGCCTGTATCAGTGAACCTAGATCTGATGTTGGAAAATATGCACCTAAGATTGATAAATTAATGATTGCTCCAGATAAGATTAGAGAAGTCATTGGATCTGGTGGAAAAGTTATTAATGAAATTATTGAGAAATCTGACAATGTGAAGATCGATATTGATGATACTGGACTTGTAGTTATTTATCACCAAGACCGAGCAGCCATTAATAAAGCTAAAACACTCATTGAAAACATTGTTAAAGAAGCTAAAGTTGGTGAGATTTATGAAGGTAAAATTGTTCGTCTAGAAAACTTTGGAGCCTTTGTAGAATTGTTCACTGGCACTGATGGATTATTACATGTGTCTAAGATGGCTTGGGAAAGAGTTGAAAAACCTTCTGATTTATTTAAACTAGGTGACACTGTTCAAGTTAAAGTAACCGAAATAGATGATCGCGGTCGTGTGAATGTATCACGTCGTGATTTATTAGAAAAACCAGAAGGCTTTAAAGAAGAAAAGAAACCAGCTAGAAGAGCTAGACCGCCACGTGAAGTAAAACC
>LSQX01326386.1_pt1 | contig 14202 bp, 14 predicted proteins | sample 654561 | NCBI WGS metagenome assembly LSQX01 (sample SAMN04489861, study PRJNA283612) | anaerobic digester metagenome | isolation source: 4 biogas reactors fed with cattle manure at either 37C or 55C with and... | place: Denmark: Kongens Lyngby | collected 2014
AACTTGTGGGACAACCCGTTCAGCAACGAGACGGCCGTCATGCAGCTCAATAACGGCGGGATCATCCGGATCAGCGAGTACCGCCGGATCGGCTGGCGCAAGCCAAGCTCGCACATCCAGTGCATGTACGGAACCAAGGGCGGCTACGAGGGCAGCGTGGGCCGGTATGTCTTTGTCGACGAGCTGGGTTCGCGGGCGATCATGACGGATGTCAGCGAACGGATCAACCCGTTTGGTTTCAACCAGGAAGCGGACAAGACGGCCGCGCTCCAGAAGATGGTCAACGGCGGCTACCACGATGACTTGTCCGAGGTGCAGTTCGAAAAATCTAAGCGCCTGCCCAAGGAATTCCAGGGACTGGGCAACGGGCACATGGGGACGCACAAGCTGCTGGTCCATGACTTTGTCCAGGCGGTGGTCCAGAACAAGCTGCCGCCGGTCCACGCCTGGGCAGCGGCGCGCTACATGCTGCCGGGCATCATGGCCCACCAGTCGGCCATGCAAAACAACGCGGCGCTCGACGTGCCGGATTTCGGCGATCCCCCGGCAGACTGGCCGCTGCTGGAAACGTAAACAATCACCCGAGGGCGCGCCGAAAGGCGCGCTCCTGGGTGCATCATCCATTGTCAGCAAGGTCTGTCTGAAGCATGATGGTTATGATCGTTCCCGTTTCTTCATGGCTTTCAATCGAAAAGCGATACTGCCCCGGCATTTTCAGATCAAGCCGTTTGCACACATTGATCAGGCCCATATGAGAACCGCAGGCCATTTCAAGCTGATCTGATTGCATCAGGCAAGTGCGCAGTTCATCCAATTTGGACTGCGGCATGCCCATGCCATTGTCAGAAATAACCATATTGACACAGCTGCTGGTTTTATTGACATGAATGGTGATGAGGAGGAATACGTTCGTGAAACATAAAAAGCTCCTGCGCTTATCAGCGGTCTTGATTGCACTTGCCGTTCTCTTTGTGGTAGCGGGATGCAATCCGGCCACCGCAACGCAGAATTCATCGACACAAAATACGACCAAACAGGGCACTACAGCATCCGGTACGACAACACAAAAGCCTGCGGAAGTCGTGACCTTATCCATGTTTTTTTCTTCACCAGAAATGTATCCGGGGTGGAAGTTCGGTGATGATCCCATAACAAAAGCTTTCATCGAAGAAGTCGGTGTCTCTGTTGACATCAAGTACGCATCCAACAGTGATAACCAAGAGCTATACACCATGTTGTCTTCGGGACAAAAACTGCCAGATTTACTGAAGGCCAAGTTTGATCCGATGTTTATCGATGAAGAATTCGTTCTGCCGCTCAACAAGCTGGCGGATGAACACTACCCTGAGTTCTATGAGCTTCTTCATTATCAATATGCAGACGTTCATTCACTATCAGATGGCAATATTTATTACATGAACAGTATGTATGCGGATATCCGCTCGCTGGGAGAATTGTCAGGCGGTAAAAAAGGTGTTTCCAGCATGGCAGTTAACACCAATTTGCTGGAAAAACTGGGGAATCCAGCCATAGATACGCTGGCTGATGTTAAAGCAGCCGCGTTAATGGCAAAAGAGGACGGCGTAGGTTATCCTATCTTCCTTACTTATTACGCCCCGACTCACAACTTGCATTATGCCCAAGTTATGAATGTCTGCTATGGCGGACCGGGATTTGTCTATCCACAGGATAATGGCGTTGTTACGTTTAACTGCAAATCTGATGCTTATAAACAAGGGATGGCTTATCTGAATGACCTGTACCGGGCCGGTTTAATTCAGGCGGATAACTTTACCTTCGGTATGGGCTCTTCAGACGAGAACGTGAAGCAGATCGCAACATCGGGTGATTGCTTTGCACTGTTTGGCCAGGAGTTTGTTATGCGTCAGTTCCGGTCGACCCTTGGTGTTGGCGGTTCATCCGATGCATACTTGTTCCGTGTTGTGGATTTGCCGACAGGTGCATGATCTACACGGAAAACCCAAAACTGGAGGTCCTATCATATTTGTTTGCTAAGCTTCTCCTTTTGAAGCGTTATATCGATACTGTCATTGAAACCTTTGACAACATGACGCCCGAGCAGATCATCGCGATGAAAGGTCCGGTAACATCCATAACCACACAGATGGCAACGATGATCGTAACCACGGCACCTATCCTGTGCGTCTATCCGTTCCTGCAAAAATATTTTGTCAAAGGAATCATGGTTGGATCTTTAAAGGAATGACATTCGGTAGAAGGGTCATGTCAATGCGTAAACAAGTCATTCAGGCAATACTTGATAAAAAGCTGATCGCTATAGCCAGGGGAATTCCCGTTGATATGGCCGGCTCAATCGTGGATGCACTCCAGCAGGCAGGAATCGTGCTGCTTGAAACGACGTTCGACCTCAAGGCGCGTCATCCAACCGATTCAACCAGCGGGATGATCCGAGAGCTCATCAGCGCGGGTGCCCCCAATATGCTGATCGGGGCTGGCACAGTGCTTACTGTGGATCAAGTTAAGGCAGCTCATGATGCCGGTGCCGCTTACATCGTATCGCCCAATGTGAATCCCGCTGTCATTGGAGAAACGCGTAAATTAGGTATGGTTTCCATTCCTGGCGCCATGACGCCTACAGAGATCATTCACGCCTGGGAAAGCGGAGCAGACTTTGTCAAGTTATTTCCGGCTGATGATTTAGGCTGCCGTTATATCCGCAATATCTGTGCGCCCATCAGTCACATTCCGTTGCTGGCAGCGGGTGTTATCACACCTGAAGCCATCCCCGGCTTTCTGGATGCAGGCATCACGGCATTTGGCACGGCTGCGACAATTTTTCCCTCTGAGCATGTCGGAAACAGGAATTTCACAGGCATGACAGCTCTTGCCAGCCAACTTGTACATGCCATAGATACATGGTGTCGTGAAAACCAAAGCTAACGATCGATATACACCGCCCCGGTGGTCGGAGCATTAATTAAATCAATATTGATTTAATTCAGAGGCTGGGGTATCATGGGGATGATCTCTCAAGTAAAATCGTCTGCAGCGGAGATAAACGGAGGTCGATCATGGCCAAACAGATCTACATTGAAAAAAACCACTTCATGGATTCGGTCCGTCTGATGGGTATCAGTTCCAGGCTTGTTTCTCGAGACAATATCGACCTGGCGGAAATCCAGATGGGAACCCCGGCCAATCAATCGGTCATTCGTTCACTTGGGTTTATGCTGCCAGACGATGTCGGCGCCAACGATTTGATCATTGCGCTGGCTGGCGATTCACAGGAGGCGCTGGACGCGGCTAGTGACGAGCTGCAGCGCCTGATGACGCAGGGAAGCCAGTCACCTGATCAACGCCGCTACAGTTCGCTGGATCAGATCGATCTCACGGACGATCCCTATGACCTGGTTCAGATTTCGCTGCCGGGGCCTTACGCTGCCGCGGAAGCCAATAAGGCGCTTGATCTGGGCCTGGATGTCTTTATCTTCAGCGATAACATTCCATTGGCCGACGAGCTGCAGCTCAAGCGGAAAGGTTGTGACCGTGACTTGCTCGTGATGGGGCCGGATTGCGGTGTCGGCCTGTTGCACGGCATCGCTCTGGCTGCAGGCAGTATCGTCCGGCCAGGACCGGTCGGTCTGGTCGGTGCATCGGGCAGCGGCGCACAGGAAGTCGCCTGCCTGATCGAAAAAGGCGGACTGGGTGTTTCAGCGATCATCGGTACCGGCGGGCGCGATCTATATCCGGAGATTGGCGGTCTGACCATGCTGCAAGGACTGAAGCGGATGGTTGACGACCCCGCAACCGAGGTGATCGTCCTGGTTTCGAAACTGGCCGACCGGCAGGTTATGGATCGTGTCTTAAGCGAAGCGGACGCGTCACCCAAGCCTGTGGTCGCCATTTTTCTGGGTGCGGATGATTCGCTTTATGCCAGACACCATGTCCACGCCGCCTTCAATCTCGAAGATGCGGCAACGAAAGCCATCGAGTTGGTGACCCGAAAAGCGGTGCGTCTGAGCCGGCCGCAGCAGGTGCTTGCTGCCATAGCCAGGCAGGCGGTCGTTTCGCTGCACACCGACGCACGATATCTGCGTGCCTTGTATGGCGGCGGAACCTTTGCCGAGGAAAGCCTGCTTGATCTAAGACGCCAATTGCCGGATACGGTTTTTTACAGCAACATCAAAACGAGCTTTGCGAAGCGTCTGGACAACCACCTGGTCAGTCAGGGACACACGATCCTGGATCTGGGATCTGAGGATTTCACGCGAGATGCCCCGCATCCGGTTTTTGACCCGGCGATCCGCCTGAAGCGCTTTGAACAGGAGTTGTCTGACCCCGATACTGCGGTTCTGGCGCTTGACTTTATAACAGGTCCTGGGGTGCATCCCGACCCGGCGGCAGGATTTGCCGCTGCGATGGAGAAAGCAAGAACGGCCCGGACGACAACACCAGTTGTTGTGGTTTCCATTTGCGGCTCGCAGGAAGACCCCCAGGATATCAACCGCATGCACGCCACCCTGCAGGATGCCGGTGCCATCGTTGCTGGCAGCAACGCGGAAAGCGCCCGCATCGTCGCGGAGATTTTGAAAATTCTGGAAGGAAGGTGAATTTGGTGGAAAAAGCTTTGGACAAAGCAGATGATACCCGATTATCAAGTGCCGGCAGGCTGAACGTCATCAACATCGGCCTGGAGACTTTTTACGATGCCCTGGTCAGACAGAATGTCAAGGTAGTGCAGTTGGACTGGCGGCCGCCGATCGTGCAGAGCAAGGAAATTGTCGACCTCCTGGAAGATTTTTTATAATCATCCTCATTCCGATCGTCGTGATCAGATAGACCTAAATGAACAAGAGGTGCAACATGGACATCAAGCAACGCATCGCGCAAGCCAACGAAACGGCCGTTCAGACCATCATCAAGTCTGACCCGGTCTGGATCGACATCCAGCCTGCCGGAGAAGCAGTTAAAGGGCTCGAAGATCACATGATCCTGCATTCCGGACCACCGGTCGCATTTGCCGATATGTGCCATCTGCACCGGCGCGGCATGGTCAGCGGGGCCCTCTTCGAAGGCTGGGCCAAAAGCGAGGCTGGAGCGGTGGCCTTGATCGAGGCTGGTGAGATACGCATCGCAAGCGCCCTGGATTTCAACACGGTCGGAGCCGGAACCGGGATCATCACCCGGTCGGTTGCCATGATGGTCATCGAAGACCGGACCAGCGGGAAACGCGCGGCGACCTTTCCAGCCGAGGGCCCTTTCCAGGGCGGGCTGTGTGGCTGGGGACTCTATTCACCTGAAATCGCCGAGAACCTGCGCCTGATGCGCGAAGAGCTGTTGCCTGTCCTGCGCGAGATCATCGTGCGGATGGGCGGGTTGGCGATCAAACCCATCCTAGCCGAAAGTTTTCAAATGGGCGATGAGAACCATACGCGCCAGACCGCTGCAGACTTGCTTTTTGACAAGGCAATCCTTCCGGCGCTTCTGCGGCTTCCCGTGTCCCAATCGCTCAAAGAAAAAGTCATGGACTATGTCACCCAGACACCTCGCTTTTTTCATTGCTTTGGCCAGGGCGCCAGCCGAGCGGTCCTGCTGGCTGCGCAAGGAACCCCGTATTCGACCGTTGTGACCGCTTTTGGCGGCAATGCGCTCGAGTTCGGCATCAAGGTTGCCGGCATGGATGACATGTGGTTTTCAGCGCCAGCGCCCATGATGAAAGGCCGCTACACATCGAGTCAGTACAGTGAAAAGGACCAGCTTCCCTGGATCGGCGATAGCTGCGTGGTGGAATGCGCGGGGATGGGTGGACTGGCTGCCGCCGCCAGTCCGATCGTCTGCAACCTGCGTGGTAAAACACTGCGGGACGCGATCAGCCAGACACGGGAAATGGAACTGATCTGCGTGACCAAGAATCCAAATTTCCCGGTGCCTAACCTCGACTTCGATACACTGCCGGTCGGCATCGATATCCGACTTGTGCTGAAAACCGGTATTGCTCCGGAGATACACGGCGGCATGTTCAACCGGGAAGGCGGTCTGATCGGCGCCGGCAGCGCGCGGGTGCCGATGGGCTGTTTCGAAAAAGCGATGAAAGCTTTCGCCGAGCGGTACCGCTGAGCAGGATGGCGCGATGAACCGAAAAATCCTCGTTTTGAATATTGGGTCAACCAGTTTCAAGTTCAAGCTTTTTGCCATGGGCAGGGAGGAGAACGAATTAGCTGGCGGGGAGGTAGCTGGGCTTGGCCTGCCTGAATCCCGCTGTCGTCTAACAGCCGGCTCCGTATGCAAGGAGACAACAGCAGCTTGCGCCGACCACGAACAGGCGTTCAGCTGGATCGAGGCATTTCTAACCCAGTCCGGCTGCCTTAGCAGTTGGGACGCGCTCGATGCCATCGGTTACAAAGCCGTGCACGGGGGCACACTGCGTGGCTCCCAGCGGGTTGATGAAACCGTACTGACGGTCATGCGTCAGATGAGTGCTTTGGCGCCGGCACATAATCCGGTCTATCTCAAGGTCATGGAAAACATAGCCAGGTACAACCCGCGAATACCCCAGTTCGTCTGTTTCGAGACTGCCTTTCATCGGACGATTCCGGAACATCGTCGCGTCTACGGCGTGCCATATGCCTGGTACCGGGATCTGGGCATCCAGCGCTACGGCTTCCACGGAGCCAGCCATGAGTCGGTCATGCTGCGACTGCACACGCTTGATCCGATGGCCAGGCGGGTGATTTCATTGCATCTGGGCGGCTCGTCGTCGGTCTGCGCCATTCTGGACGGGAGCAGCATTGCCTGCAGTATGGGGGCGACGCCGCAGTCCGGTCTGCTGCAGAACAACCGGGTCGGCGACTTCGATGTGTTCTGCTTGCCCTACCTCGCAGCGCAGTTCGGCGAAGACGTGTCTGCTGTGCTCAGCCAGCTCGCCAGCCAGTCCGGCTTGCTGGGGCTGAGTGGCGTCAGCAGCGATATGCGCATCCTGCTGAAGCAGGCTGGGGCCGGACATGCGCAGGCAGAATTGGCTATCCGAGCTTATGTGGACGGAATTGTCGGTTATATCGGCATGTTTCGCGCTTACCTGCATGGGTGTGACGCGTTGGTTTTCACTGGCGGCATCGGCTGCAACAGTGCGGTGATCCGGAACCGTGTTTGTGAGCAGTTGTCGGACTGGCCTGTCCGTCTGGACCTTAATCGAAACAGTGAGTCTCAGGAAGGCAGCATTCATGATGCCGCAAGCGCCGTCCGGGTCTGGTGCCTTGAGCCTCGGGAGGAATGGCTGGTCGCCCGGAAAACATGGCAATGCCTGCAGGAGGAAAACCCGTGATGCACGTCTGCATGCTGGCGAATCAGGCCTGGCTGACCCCAGTGCTGCTTGCACCGGCAGCGATGCCTGGTATGCTGCATTCCAGTTTCCGGACCGCTGTCAACTTGCGGATAACCCCGACGCCTGGTAAGGTTCGGCTTCTGACACTGCTTCCCGACCATTATCCTGCCGTGCCCGACAGCCTTACGCTCAAGCCTGCTGATCTGGAGCTGGTCCGCCGGCAACCGATAGGCACGCAACTAACCAAAGAGAAGGGACGAATCCGGATCGGCAAGACGAACGACCTTGAACTGTTTTTGCCAGAGTCAATCAACCGGTTTGCCTGGCTCCGCCCGGTGAAAGCGACCTGCGACTGGCGCGATGCGATCCGTGCGTTCCCGGATTATCTTCCCGATTTTGCAAATGAGCACGGCCTTGCCCATTTGCCGGCTGCCGACCAAAATCAGGTGGCTGGCCAACTGCACCGTTTTGCCCGTGCGCTGCTGCGCGGCGATACCGCAAGAGCTTCTGCAGCGTTATGCCGGGTCGTAGGTCTGGGCAGGGGTTTAACGCCCGCAGCTGACGATCGTCTTGTCAGCATCATGGGTTTGACCGGCCTGATCCGGCAGCAGCTTGGACAAGTGCCAATCGGGCTCGCTATGGAAGATCTGCTGCCGGGCCGTACGACAGATGTCAGCAGCAAGTACCTGGTCTGTGCAGACGAAGGTTATTACCCATCGAGCCTAACGGCTCTATGGCAGGCGATTTTGGAAAACACGTGCAGGGAATGGCCGGCGGTCATCCAAGCCGTTGCGGCGATCGGGGGCACATCCGGCCGTGACTATCTGGCTGGAACCGCCATCGCCTGTTGGGAAACGACAGCCTTTTTATCAGCGGTAAAGGAGCAAAACCATGCAATTTGTTGAGGCAGTGCCTGGAATCAAGGTGTTGAGAACACCGTTCAGCGGCAGTTGGAGCGGTGTGACGCTCGTTCGCGGCAATGAAAACCTGTTGATTGACAGCGGGGCCAGCGCAACGGTTGTCGATGAGGTGATTGTGCCGGCCCTGCAAGCAGAAGGACTTACAGTCGGAGACATCAGTTGGCTGCTCAACACGCATTGCCACGGCGACCATATCGGCGGCCATGCCCGGCTCAGGCAGCTTGGTGTCAAAAATATCGCGACGATAACCTGTTCGGCTGACAAGCTAGGGCATCCGCTCATCTACAGCAGGCAGATCCGGGCCCGGTTCCCTGAGCACAGCCCCCCGCCGCCGGCCGTCCTGAACGGCGTTGAAGCTGACCTGCTGTTGAACGACGGTGACCTGATCGGCAGGCTGCGCCTAATTCACACACCTGGCCACGACACGGATACTGTTAGCTGGCTCGACGAACAAACAGGCACCCTTATCTGCGGTGATTCCCTGCAAGCCAACGGTACCGAGCTCCAGGGCGTGGGTTTCTACCAGGATCTGCCCGCTTATCGGGCTACACTTGAACGGCTGACTGGCATGAAGATCGATAACCTTGTCGCAGGGCATGACTATCTGCCATATGGGGCTCTGGCGATCGGGCCCGCCGCTGTATCAGCATTTCTATCCGGCTGCTTGGCGATCACATACCAGTACGATCGTGAGATAAAGAATCTTTGGACACAGGGTGTTCAGGATCCGGTTACACTTGCAAAGCGCTTGATTCAAACGGTCAATGGCCAGGAACCGGCTTATCTGTTCCTGCCCCTCTATACGGTAACGGAGCACATCAAGCATGCCCAACTGTGACGCTGCCATCCTCGATGCCATCCGCAGCCGGAGTGGCCAGGCTTCCAGAAAGGAAATCCAGCAGGCAACGGGTCTTTCCTGGGGGACGATGTGTGCTCAGATCAATCAGTTATTGTCTGACGGAACGCTCTTGTCGGAGCGGCTGCAACCAGCTGGCCGCGGACGGCCTGTGCTGTCTTTGAGGCTTAACCAGCAGGCCCGTTATATGGTAGGGCTGGACATCGGGGCCAGTCAGACGAAGATCGTGATTTGCGACCTGGCCTTTCGTGTCATGCATCAGCAGGTATTGCCTACGCCCTATTACCAGGGCGAAAAGCATTTCTTTGCCTGGCTCTCCGGGCGTGTGCAAGATTGCCTCCAGAACTCAGGCCTGGCCAGAGACAAAATCCGCGGGCTTTGTGCCGCAGTCTCGGGCAACGTCGATTCTGAAAACGGCGTTCTGGTGTCAGGCGGTAACTTTGGCATCTCGTGGGGTGCTGACCTGCCGTTGGCCGCCAGGCTGAGCGAGAGGTGCCAACTGCCGGTTTGCAGTGTGACAACGCAGGCTGCGGCTGCCTGGGCTGAATATCATTTCGGCGAACATGCCGGCTGCGGCAACCTGGTCACCATCGGGCTTGGCGTCGGGATCGGCTCCGGTGTGGTGGCTAATCATCGTTTGCTGATCAGCCAGCCCGGGCGGCCGATCGGCTACATAGGCCATTTGCTGATGCCAGGGAACAAGCATATCTGCACGTGCGGTTTCCGTGGCTGCCTCGAAGCCTATTCCGGTGCTCATTTTCTGCGCCAGGCTGCACGGGATCAGCTGCCGCACCGGCCGGAGCTGCACGATGCCCGCGCCTTGGACCAGGCAGCTGCAACCGGGGATCCCGACGCAGTCGAGATGATGAACCTGGCTGCCTCGTATAACGCGATCGGCATTGCCAGCATGGTTCAGCTTTATTCCCCTGATGCGATTGTTTTTTCCGGCGGACAGAGCCAGCCTCAAGGATATGTCTATCAACAGACCATTCAGGCGATCAACGGTATCCTGCCTGTCGAACGCCGTTCACGCATGAAATTCAGCCTGTCCAGGCTGGGCGTTATCCAGTCGGCGCTTGGCGCTGCCCGGCTTGCTTACGAGAAATTCATATAGGGAGGTCCAGGTTTATGGCACGAAACGTATTGATCACAGGTTCATCACATGGCATTGGCGCTGCCGCGGCGGTCGCCTTTGCCCAGAAAGGATGCAATGTCGGTATCAATTACCACAAGGACCAGGACGGTGCGGAGGAGACAGCGCGCAAAGTCCGTGAACTCGGTGTTGAGGCGGCCGTATTCCATGCCGATGTCAGCCAGTGTGCTGACTGTGAGCAGATGATGGCGGCGTTCTTTGACCGGTTCGGCACCATCGATGTTCTGGTCAACAACGCGGGCGGAGCGCTCAAAATGCCAGAAGGTGGCTTCACCGATATGCCGATGAGCTATTGGGACAGCCAGATTCAGTTGAATCTGAGCGCGGCCGCCTACTGCTCGCGGCCGGCCGTTGACAACATGATTCGGCACCAGACGCGTGGTAAAATAATCAACATTAGCTCGATCCACAGCCTGGTCACTTATGTGCGCAGGAAAACACTGCCTTACTGTGCGGCAAAAGCAGGCCTTAACATGTTTACGCGTGCGTTGGCCGTCGAGGTGATTCAATACGGCATCAACGTCAACTGCATCGCGCCGGGCTTTATTTTAACGAAATTGGCTTCGCGCTATGCACCGGAACACATGGAAGCGTTCAAACGCAAAATTCCCGCTGGCTTCATCGGATCAGTCGACGACATCACACCGATGATCCTGTTCCTGGCGGACGATGAGAAGTCCCGCTTTATCGTTGGACAGACGTTTGTCATCGACGGCGGGCAGTCGATCGACGGCGCCATCGAAAGCATGCTTTCATAAAAAATGCAGTTAAAGGAGGATACCGCTATGAAAGAAACCGATCAGCATCGCAGCATCTGGGAATACGGCGTCGCCAAGGAATGTAGGCGAGGTTTGGTCAGGGGGATGGGCTATACCGAAGAGGAGTTCAACCGGCCCCTGATCGCCGTGGTCAATTCCTGGAATGAGTACAACCCCGGGCATGTCCACTTGCGGAATCTGAGCGAGCGGGTCAAGCAAGGGATTCGTGAAGCCGGTGGATTGCCAATCGAGGTGATGACCTCGGGCATCTGTGACGGCATGGTTTTGAAGAACCCTTCCTACATCGAATTACCCAGCCGCAATCTGATCGCAGATGAGGTCGAACTCATTGTCGAGAGCAACCAGTTCGATGCCATGGTCCTGCTTAGCACCTGTGACTCGATTGTACCTGGCCACCTGATGGCAGCGGCAAGATTGAATATCCCGGCGCTGATGGTCACCGGCGGCTATATGCCGAAGGGCAATGTTGATGGCCGCCAGGTTAATTACATCGATCTGACCGACCACGTGGGCCAGACCATGAACGGTGAATATGACCGCCGCCAGGCTGAACATGAAGTCTCCAGCATGTATATGCCGTGTGGTGCCTGCGGCGTCATGACGACAGCTAACAGCATGTGCCTTGTGGCGGAGGCCCTGGGCATGGCTTTGCCAGGCAACGGCCTGATGTCCGCGGTCGGGTCTGAACTGATGCAATGCGCCTACCGGGCCGGCCGGCAAATCATGGCCCTATTGGAAAAGAACATCACGGCCCGCCAGATCATTACGGAGCAGGCCATTGAGAACGCAATTGCCATGACAATGGCCATGGCCGGATCGACCAATTTGCTCATGCACATCCCCGCTATTGCCACCGAAGCCGGACTGACGGGCGATTGGTGGCGTTTGTTTGACAAGGCGTCACGAAGCGTTCCTCAGTTGGTCGGCGCCTCTCCCAGCGGCCCATGGCACCTGCAGGATATAGAACTGGCCGGCGGCTCGCGGGCGGTCATGCGGCAGTTGCTTTTGCAAATGCATACATCGTGCATGACGGTAACCGGCCAGTCGATTGGCGCTAATTACCAAGATGCCATTGTGTATAACCCGGAAATCATCCGGCCGCTGGACAACCCTTACGCCCAATCCGGTGCCCTGTATGTCCTGTATGGCAGCCTGGCTCCTGAAGGCGGCATCATCAAGGCCGGTGCAGTTGATCCCGCCATGAAGCAGTTTACCGGCCCTGCGCGTGTTTTCGACAGCCTGGACGATGCCTTTGCGGCCTTGGCCGAAAGCAAAATCCAGGCAGGTGATGCGGTCGTTATTCGTTATCTGGGTCCCAAGGCACGGTTTGGCACGACGGCCTATGAATTTCAGAAAGAACTGAAGGGCAGGGGACTGGACCATGACGTGGCCATCATTACGGACGGGCGCTTCTCCGGCGGCTCAAGCGGACTGAGCATCGGGTATATCTCACCGGAAGCCGGACTGGGCGGCCCCCTGGCCCTGGTCCATGATGCAGACCAGATCCAGATAGACCTGGATCGCCGTTCGATCGATTTGCTGGTCAGTCCCGAGGAGCTGGCCGACAGGAAGGCGGCCTGGAACTGGCAGTTCCCCCGGGAGAACTACCCGCCTTTCCTGCGGCTGTTTTCCAAGTGTGTCGGTTCACTAGCCAAGGGGGCTGTCTGGGAATGATCGCACAGCTGTCCTGTGATGTCCTGATCATCGGAGCCGGTCTTGCCGGCCTGCAGGCGGCGATGCAAATCCGGCGGCAACAGGCGGATGCCCAGATCATGCTGGCCGATCTGGGCGGCGGAGCCTCGACGGAAATTATGGGCTTTTGTGCACCGCTGCATCCGGATGACACGGCGGATACTTTTGAACAGGATGTACTGCGTGCGGGTGCCGGCAGAAATGACCGCAGCCTGGTTCATCGCCTGACCCACGAAGCTGTCATGCAGGTGAGCGAACTTGAAGCGCTGGGGCTTGTTTTTGATCGATGCGCGGACGGTTCTTACGACCTGCTGCAATCGGTTGGCTCATCCTATCCGCGCGTGATCCACCAGGGCACCGGCACTGGACGCGAAATCATGAAGCGCTACCGCGAAGCCGTCCATGATGATCCCGGCATATGCCTTGAAAGGATGCGGATTGCGGAACTGCTGACCGACGCGGGTCATATCATCGGTGCGCTGGGCTGGTGGCAGGATGCCCCCTGTGCCGTCAAAGCGCCCGCGGTCATCCTGGCCTGCGGCGGTGCGGCGGGGCTGTATGGTTTTTCCAGCTGGAGCAAGCTCCTGCGTGGCAGCGGCTATGTCCTGGCAGCTCGCGCCGGTGCGACGCTGCGGGATATGGATTTGATCCAGTTTGAACCGACCGTCACCATTTACCCGCCTGAGTTGGCTGGATTTCCCCTGATCACGACCCTTCTCTATGAGGGAGCCGCCCTGCGAGACCGCGATGGACGATCCTTGCTGGAAAGCTTTGACGCGCCGCCACCCAAGCGTGTGCTGGCTCGCCTGGTGGCTCAAGCCATCCAGGCTGGACAGGGCACAGAACATGGCGGCGTCTGGTATGACCTTTCCGGGGTTGATGAAACACGTTTTCAACAGAAATACCCAGGTTACTACCAGAAACTGCGACCGCTAACGGCATCCTATGCGGTCTTGCGTTTCGAGGTCAAGCCGGCCGCGCATACAACCCTGGGTGGCGTCATAATCGACGCGGATGGCGCGACAGCCGTTCCAGGCCTCTTTGCGGCTGGTGAATGTGTTGGCGGCATCCATGGACAGGATCGCATTGGCGGCAACGCCGGCCTCGAAGTTCTGGTCTTTGGCCGCGCCGCAGGAAACGCCGCAGCATCCAGTCCCGGGGTTCCCATCAACACGATCACGCTTCAAGAACGGGCTCAGCTGGCCTTGAATGCCTTCAAACTGGGTCAGGGAAGCAGAGACTTCTATTTGACAGAAATCGGGACGGTGCTGGACCAGGCAGGTTCCGTTCTCAGCGATCATGAACAGGTGTCGTCAGGGCTTATGCAGCTAAAGCGCCTGTCAAATATGGTTCAAGCGGATGCACCCACTCATCTCGAGGACTCGATCATCGTTTTACAGGCCTTGCAGGCTGCCAGCATTTTGCTGCAAGCGCGGCTGGATGCGTCAGCAAAGCATGAGAAGTGATCTGGCATGGTTCCAAATAGTGAGAACCTGCAC
>LSQX01218520.1_pt1 | contig 14200 bp, 11 predicted proteins | sample 654561 | NCBI WGS metagenome assembly LSQX01 (sample SAMN04489861, study PRJNA283612) | anaerobic digester metagenome | isolation source: 4 biogas reactors fed with cattle manure at either 37C or 55C with and... | place: Denmark: Kongens Lyngby | collected 2014
AGATGTGTATAAGAGACAGGTTGGGCGTGGAAACCAATGCCGCCAACTGGCAGCGGAAGCAGAACGCCAACAACAACTATTCGGCGGTGCTACCTTACGACATTGAGCAGCAGCGCAAGGAAACCCGTGAAATGCTGGACGATCTCACTTCAAGGGATCAGCGGCTGCTGTTTGCGGTGCTGACACTGGTTCACGTCGCGGACAGCATTGAGGAACTGGACGCCGATACCGAAACGCTCCAATCCACTGCCAGAAAGCATCTGTGTCAGCTGGGTACGCTCAACTGGCAGCAGGCCGACGGACTCAATACAGTGTTGCCTTATGGCTTTCGCAAAATCGATACGCTCCGAACATTGACCACAGAAGCACTGTCGGTGCTGATGCCATTTAAGGCACAGGAGATACAGGATTCCGGCGGTGTGTACTACGGCGTCAATGCCATCAGCAAAAACCTGATCGTGGCCAACCGGAAAGAACTCCTCAATGCCAACGGCTTTATACTCGGCGTGAGCGGCTCGGGCAAGAGCTTCGCGGCCAAGAGGGAGATACTCTCTCTTGCGCTGTCCACCGATCACGATATTTTGATCATAGATCCTGAGTCCGAATTTCCGCCGCTGGTCAGCGCCCTAGGCGGTGAAGTGGTCAAGATATCCGCTACCAGCCACAATCACATCAACGCACTCGATATGGAGGCCGGATACGGCGACGGCGGTAACCCCGTTGTGCTAAAGTCCGAATTTATCCTATCGCTGTGCGAACAGCTTATGGGAGCGGGCAAGCTGGGCGCCAAAGAAAAGAGCGTGATCGACCGGTGCGCGGTGAAGGCCTACCGCCCGTATATGAAGAAGGGGTACAAGGGCGAACCGCCCACGCTAAAAGAATTTCATGCCGAGCTTCTAAAACAGCCGGAACCGGAAGCCAGGGATGTGGCTCTGGCCATTGAATTGTTCACAAACGGCAGCTTAAATACCTTCGCGCAGCAAACCAATGTCGATACCAACAGCCGGATTATTTCCTACGATATCCGCGACCTGGGCCGCCAGCTTCTGCCCGTGGGCATGCTGGTGGTGCTGGACAGCATATTCAACCGCGTCATCCGAAACCGCGAACGCGGCCGCGCCACATGGATATTTATTGATGAGATATATCTGCTGTTTTCCCAGGAGTATTCAACAAACTTCCTGTTCACGCTGTGGAAGCGCGTTAGGAAATACAACGCGGCCTGCACGGGGATCACGCAGAACATCGAGGATCTGCTGCAAAGCCATACGGCACGAACCATGCTTTCCAACAGCGAATTTACATTGCTCTTGAATCAGTCGGCCAACGACAGGCTGGAGATCGCCAAGCTGTTGGGCATCAGCGAGAACCAGCTATCCTATGTCACCAACGCCGAGTCGGGTTCGGGGCTTTTAAAATGCGCGGGCGCTATCGTGCCTGTGCAGGACAGATACCCTCATAACGCAACATATAGGCTCATGACGACCAAGCCATCCGAGATGGAAATATGGCAAGCCTAAATATCAGAGGAACAGAAGGAGCGGTATTTTGCCGCTCCTTCTCCCTTTCAGGGACTGTTTCTCGTTGGAGAGGAAGTGAGCGATTCTTATGAACAGAGATATCAAGACCAAGCCGGTATCCTGCGTGCCCAGAGAAATGGATAAAGCCGCCCGGTTGCCCAAGGAACTGATTCGGCGCGGAATGAGCGATGCCAAAGAAAAAATTTCCGGTCAGGTGTCAGAAACTGCCGCACCGGATGGAGCGCCGGAGAACTATGCCGCCGACAAGGTACAGGAAGGTATGGACACTGCTGTACGCAAGACCGGAGATGCGGTTGCGGACGCGGCCAGCAAGGTAAGAAAGCAGATCAGCCAGCGCATCAAAATAAGAGACAATGAAGCTGGCGCGCCGGGCGAATCCCGAGCGGAATCTGAAATGCCCAAGGGTTCCGAGAACTCGAAAGGCACTTCGCGGGAGCAAGCCCGCCAGTCCACCGAGAGCGGCAAACGGCGTGTGCAGCAAATGGCGCGGGAACGCCGGTCGCTACGAAACGCACGTGGCACGGAATCCGAAAGCAAACCTCTAATAACACAAAGAGACGCTAAGACCGCTCCTAAGGGAGCCGTTAAAACAGCAGAAAAATCAGTAAAGTCCACGCAAAAGACCGTCAAGACTGCGGGCAAATCAGTCAAGACCGCAAAGAAGGCTACAAAAACAGCCGCGAAAGCAGCCAAGCAGACCGTAAAAGCGACGGAGCGAGCGGTTAAAACGGCAAAGATGGCTGCCAAGGCCGCGGCGCAGGCGGCCAAAGCTACGGCTAAGGCCGTGACGACAGCGGCCAAGCTGTCTATCGCCGCTGCTAAGGGTTTGATTGCCGCGATTGCTGCGGGCGGCTGGGTGGTTGTGGTGATTCTGCTGCTAATCATAGCCATCGCCGCCATCTTCGCTTCTCCCGCCGGTATCCTGGTAGGCGGCGGTGGCGATGGTACGCCAACCGTAGCGGAAGCTGTGCGCACTGTCAATGAAGAAATGTATGAGCAGGTGGAGCGAATACAATCTCAGCACAGCGATGCCAAGGAAGTGCATATAAACTACTTCGGCGATACGGGCGGCCAGTACGCGGAGCATTGGGTAGATATCCTCGGCGTGTTTGCGGTCAAATGTAATCTTGATCCTGATAATCCCCAAGATTTGATCATTATGGACGAAGCAAAAATGGACTTGCTGCGGCAGGTGTTTTGGGATATGGTGTCCGTTACTTATAGAGTGGAGGAACGGGAAGTCCAGCCATCGCCATCTGCTTCCCCTGAACCAAGCCCTGCGCCCACCTCCGAAACGGAGAAGATACTGCACATAGACATTAATGCAAAGAGCTACACGGATATGTCTTCGTTTTACCATTTCACCAATGAGCAAACTAAGGCCCTAAACGCACTGATGGAGCCGGACATGCGAAAGTTGATGCTGGAGCTGCTGACGCTGGGTGATGCGGATCTCATGCTCACGCCCGAAGAAATTGCGGCGATTGAGGTCAACTTGCCGCCCGATCTTTCTCCTTCACGGCGGATGGTGGTGCTGACCGCCCACAGCTTGGTGGGGAAAGTCAATTATTTTTGGGGCGGGAAAAGCGAAGTCCTAGGATGGGATATCCGTTGGGGGACGCCCAGGGTGGTCACCTCCGGTAACAGCCCAACCACGGGCACAACCCGGCCGTTTGGACTGGATTGCTCGGGCTTTGTCACCTGGACGTTTATCAATGCCGCGCAGGACAAGGACGTGGTTCGGATCATAGGGCACGGTACCGTCAACCAGTTCCCCAAATCTACGGCGGTTGCATGGAATGAAGCCCTGCCCGGTGATTTGGCCTTCTTCTCGCCGCCCGGCGGTAATAACCATGTGGGCATCATTGTGGGAAGGAACCCGGATGGTAGCCTGCTAATTTGCCACTGCTCCTCCAGTAAGAACAATGTGGTGGTGTCCGTGGCGCAGCAGGGCAAAACCAGCTTTAAATACCTCCGCCGGCCGGACGCCTACTATGCAATCTATCCATGAGAAAGGAGATTCCATGAAAAACAAGGTTATTTTAATTGCGGTGATGGCGATGGTCATCACCGCGTCTATCTTTTTGATGGTATGGCAGCGGCAGCAGACCAATGGGCAATTGATGATGGATAATGAACCATTAAAGGAAGGCGGTGCCTCTGCCGCACCACGTATCACTCCAACACCGGCTGAACCCACACCTACAGCCGCAGCTACGCCCGAAGATGCATCAATTACCCCTGCTGTCAATCCTACCCAGCCCAATCTCACCGACCCAGTGTTTTCGATTTACATCGGTGGCAAGACCATATCCATCGCTTATGGAGTGGCCGAAAATACACTGGACAAAGGCCCTGGCTGGCTAGAAACCTCTGCCCTGCCAGGGCAAGATGGCATGTGCGTAATCTACGGCCATCGCAACCGAACGCATTTGCGCATCCTCCAGACCGTGGAAGCCGGTGATGGTATTACGGCCACGCTGCCGGATGGAAGCAAGCATACCTATATCGTGGCGCAGGTGACGACGCTTGAGCATGCTGATGAGTTAATGCTTCCTACGCTGGACGGCAAAGCCATCGCGCTCATTACCTGTTATCCGTTCCGCTATTCGGGCAGAGCGCCCGGTGAGTATATGGTTATTGGTCAGCTTGACAGGGAGACAGCGGGCTGACAAGCAGCAAAGTGCTTGTATTGATTACTCCTGTGTTGTCTGCAAAACAGGGGGATACAGGTATCTATAAGAATAGATAACCGATTTTTAAAAAGTGCAACCAATTTAATAAGACTACCCACTGCGGATAGGGTGTAAAAACTGCGAGCCCGATACAATATCATTGGAAAAGTATTATATATTTTTTAGGCATGAAAGAGTTTTTCATATGAAAAGAATCGATTTCACCACAACCAATAAAGTGATTGCCCTTAGCATTGCGGCGGCCGTAAAGGGTAATCTTTATTTGAGACTGGGACTTTCCTTGTTACTGAATCCATCACCAATTTTGGATGCAGATCTGGATGAGGATCTTGTAAGGGTTGATATTGCTGGTGTTGATGTTATGAGTGTGACCACGAAATGAACCGAAACTGTTTTGGTTATTTGCGAAAGGCTACCCTAAACGGTTCTTCTAGGCTATTGGCTGTTGCTCCTTGTGACACAAGATAATAAGAAGGGGTGCAAAATGACGATCGATGCTATAAAAAAACAAAGCCGCCGACGATTTTGTGTTATACGTTATTGGAGTATCCGTCCGCCAGGATGGGAATCTCTTGAATTATAGTGTATAGTATAATAAAGCCAAGCGTATATGGAGGGGGTGCGTTTGCTTGAGAAAAGGAGCCTGTAATTGCATATTTCAAATTGCGGCATGGGTGATGCTATGTCTGATTTGCCTTTCTCTTAGCGGATGCACTAGGGGCAATACGCAAAGCACCGTTATATGCAACAACGATGAAAACTCATCCTACCTTGAGGTCATATCTAAAGCCCTGCCCTCCTATACGGTTACCATAGAAAAGCGAAACCATACAATGTTTTCTTCTCTTAATGCAGGCAATGAAGTGGAGGTTTTCAACGTGCAAGCCATGCCCGCGTTGGAAAGTGGCGTGGCCACTCATTGGTATCCTCACTATCTAGCCACGGTGATCATCGCGGTTGACCGCGATAGGACGGATGCCCGGATCGATGGCTGGAACGATCTGCCCGCCGCAGGCGAGGCCATCGGGTACTTAGATCATTATCCAGACAGGCACCTATTGATGGGCGCCATCGCCTATGGATTAGAAGGTGAAGACTTTACGCTAAAAAAGGCTGCCGATTTGCTGGAAACGCTGCATGTCGAAAATCGTCTGGCATTGAAGGCGTTTGATGCCCCTATTGTGATATGCTACGATTATCAGGTAGCGTCACTCATAAAAAATGGCCGGAACATGGAGATTGTTCTGCCCAATGAAGGTACGCTTACTTACCAAAAGGGCCTGTTGTCGAACATGGAGATTTTCTTTTCGGGCGATGTGGAGTCGTTGCTGCTGTCCGGCGGTTTTCGCCTGATGGATGGGCGTTGTGATGATGCCCTTTATGCGGATGCAGCGGATTACAAACGTGCTGCTGTTGTCACCGATTACGATCGCCTAAATACCGCTTTTCAGGATGTCCCCCGCGTTTTTCGAAGGGATGTTCAACATATTCACCTATATACATCTGCAGATGGACGAGAGCATCAGCTTTTTGCGCTGGTTTATATGGCGCTCATCGTCATATGGACGGCTTCGGTCATTAGCAGGGCCATGCAGAAAGGCGTGCGTCGAGCGGTGCTGCTCATGGGAATCATACTATTATGCTGGATCACTGTACGCCTTATCAAATACCAAACGATAACATCTACAACATTTAACCGCTACCTCTGGTTTAGTTATTATATTTTTCAATTGGCGCTGCCGGTGGCATTATTGTGGCTGGCCTGGGTGATTGATAGGCCCAACGCACAGTTAAGATCACCTAAGTGGCTGCGCACGATGGCCGTGGTTAATGGACTGCTCATTGCTCTTGTTTTTACAAACGACCTGCACAATTGGGTATTCCAGGTTGATTTGAACATAACGGATTGGGCATCTGAATATGTGTATGGCATAGCATTTTATTTTGTCACAGCGGTTTGGGTTATACAATTGATTGCAGGAATCGTGATACTTATAATAAAAACTCGAAAAACGCCGCGCAAAAGGGGTTTTGTGTTTATTTTGACTTTTTGCGGTCTTTTGTTTCTTTACAGCTTTGGCTATATCACGCGGATTCCCGTTGCGTGGGAAAGCGATTATACGATGATCACCGGATTGTTCACTTTATCCTTCCTAGAAGTCTGTATGCGTACCGGCATCGTGTCGGTAAATACGAAATACACCCGTCTTTTCACACATTCACCGCTCAATATGCAGATTATTGATAATGCAGGAACAGCTTCATTATCTTCTGCCACAGCCGCGCAGATGGATCATGAATTGCTTCGATGTGCCTTGGCATCTTATCCACTGCCAATTGAGCAGGACGAAAATACCGTGCTTTTTGCCACCGAGATCATAGGGGGCACCGCGCTGTGGCAGGAGGACATCAGCAATCTAAACCGCCTGCATATGGAAATTGAGGAATCCGTGCAAAAGCTTACGGCGGCCAACGCCATTCTTGATGAAGAGGAGAAGGTCAGACGGGCGCATTATGAAGAAATAGCCAAGATGCAGTTGATGACGCAGTTAGAAGATGAAATTGTGCAGCATATCACCCGGCTGTCCGCCATGATAGAGCAGCTGGATAACGTGAACAACCAGCCTCAGGAAACCGCCCGTCTTGTGCTTTTACTTTGTTATGTGAAGCGGCGGTGCAATCTGTTTTTTCGGGAACGGGAGACAAAGGCCTTGCCAGCCGATGAACTGACGGTGTATATCGATGAATTGGCCGAGATGGCTAAATATTCGGACGTTAAAATACTTATTACAAGCGAAATTAAAAACTTGATATCCGTACGGCAGGCAACCTTGTTCTACGACTTTTTCTATGCGGTTGCCGACTGGGCGTCAGAGCGAAAATGCCCCTACATCCTTACGCATTTACGGTCGGAAAAAGGAACCGCAACCATGCGGTTGCTCCCAAGCGGGGATGCGTGGTCTTTTAAAATGGAAGGCAATTTGGATGCGGCGATTACATCGGCGGGCGGTATTTTTTCTGTGAAAGACCTGGACGGCGCGATTGGGATCCGCTTGACTTTCCCCGAAGGGGGTGCAATCGATGACTAGATTTTATGCCTGGCCGGGCGCTGCACTCCTAGTCCTTACCTTTGTTGTCGCCCTCACAGTGTTGTCCCAAACACTGGCAATGGTTAGGAGTTTCCAACGGCATCATAAACATCGCGGCCAATCCCTGGAAGATATTCTGGAATTATCCGTATTGCTTCAGATATTGGCCTGCTCCCTGTTGCATGGGCAGGTCATGCAGAATTATAGCAGCAGCTTGATTGCGCCGACCATGTATGGTGCATTTCATATTTTTTGTTTTGTCGCGGTGACACTGATGGCGATTCTTGTTTTTGCGATGACCAGAAAAACGCAGGTTTTGCTTATTATCGCTGTCTCCGGATTGATGCTGCCGATCATGGAAGCGTTTTTTGAAAAGACCTTTGCCTATATCTATTTAGCCGTCATGCTTTTTTATCTGATTCGGAGCATCTGCATTTGCATATTGCTTTATAGAGAGAGTAGAATAAGCCTTTCGTCTCTTTCTATAAAAAATACCATTGATTCCTTACACACTGGTGTTTTATTCAGCGAACAGGATGGTTTTATATTGCTTTCCAACGTGCAAATGCAAAAGCTGATGAGCGTGATTTCCGGTGGGATTAGCTATAATGGAAACCATTTCTATGAATTGCTGACGAAAGGAAATGTAGAACCGGGCTGCCAAAGGTCGGAGTTTGAGGGGCAGATCGTATGCCTTTTGCCGGACGAAACGGCTTGGATGTTCACAAGAACCGAGCTGCAGATCAAAAGAAAAGGATATATCCAGATTACGGCAACCGACATTACAAAAAGATGGACATTGACAGCACAGTTGCTGCGGCAGGAATCTGAGCTGAAAATCAAGGGAGAGAAGCTGAGCCAAACAATCGACAGGCTTCATATCCTTAGCTGGGAGAGAGAAACCCAAAAAGCCAAAATGCGCGCGCACGATATCTTGGGGCAACGGCTGACCTTACTGCTGCGCACCATCCACAGCGGGCAGGCTTTGGATTATGATCTGCTCCGTTCTTTTTCGCAAGAGCTGCTGGACGATTTGAAGGCGAACAAAAGCGTGTCCCCCCCACAGGACGAACTGGACACCTTGCAGCAGGTGTTTGGCTCTATCGGCGTGGATATCAAGCTGGATGGCAAGCTGCCGAAAGACCGTACAAAAGAGCGTATGTTCGTAGACATCATCAGAGAAGGTGTCACGAACGCTGTCCGTCACGGGTTCGCCACAAAGATATTTGTACAAATTGTTCATTCAGTCAGTGGGTATCGTTTAAAGATAGCCAACAATGGGCACCCGCCGTCTCAGCCCGTTGTCGAGGGCGGGGGCATCGGGGGTATGCGAAAAATGGTGGAACCGAACGGCGGCACCCTCGATGTGACTGCCCACCCGCACTTTGTTCTTACAGCCTATTTACCGGGAGGTGAAGCAGATGTATAAAGTGTTGATTGTGGACGATCACGAATCCATGTGCGATTCATTAACCTATGCGCTCACCGGCACAGGCGATTTTACAGTCGTAGGCAAGCTGCCGACGGCTGCCTATGCGGAGACTTATTGCGGGAAATTGCGGCCCGATTTGGTATTGATGGATGTATGCACCCAAGGGGGTGCTTCGGGGCTGGATGCAACAAAAGCATTAAGAATGCAATACCCTGATATAAAAATCATTGTCATGTCGGGGTTTGATGAAATCACCTACGCGCCGAGAGCAAAAGAAGCTGGCGCGCACGCTTTTGTATTTAAGAGCAAAAGCCTTGATTATTTTATTGAAATCGCCCGCGGCGTGATGCGGGGCGAAATCTGCTTCCCCGAAGCGAAGACCATCCCTATGCCGATGGGCGAGTCCCCGTTGACTGAAAGGGAGATGGAAGTGCTGCGCCTGATGTGCAAACACCTGACCAGCAAGGAAATCGCGGAGGAATTGTTCATCAGTGAAAATACCGTGAAATACCATAAATCGAACATGCTGGCAAAAACGGGTTTCTCGAGGGCAGTAGACCTTGCTTTTTACATGATCTCCAACGGCTGGATTAATCCTCTGTATTAAGAAACATCGATGTGTTTCCATACCCTATCAGATTGATAGATAGGCCTGTTCGTTTTACCTTTCATGAAAAACGACCCGCTGCGGGTAGGGCGCAGGCAACCAAAAGATGTTACGATGCAAGTAGACAGGATAAAATGTGTTTTGAAAGGAATGTGTATGATGAAGAAAAACAGGATCGTTAGGGCTGCGGTTTCGATCGCGCTGGTGCTCATGATGCTTTTGGCTGTAAGTGCCTGCGGCGGCGGAGGCGATGTGTTAAAAGGGACATGGAAGGGACGAAGCGAAGATATGGAAATGACATGGACTTTTGACGGCAAAGGCGGGTGCAAGACAGAAAACGAATACGGCATGAAGGATGATGGTACCTACACCATAGACGGCAGCGATGTCACAATCAAGCTATCCATGTGGGACAGCGAGATTCAGTATCAGTTCAAGATGGATGGCGATCACCTTACTTTGACGGCATATGAAGACTATCGGCCAAACTATGAGTTGGATAAGAAATAACAATGCCTTTTAGCGGGGAGCTGCCGGTCAGCCCCCCGCTTACCTTTTTGCAAAAACTACCCACTGCGGGTAGGGCTAAGGCGGGACATTATGTGTATACTGAAAGAAATCCGGCAAGGTAGTATTAGGTATTGCTATGAAAAAGAAAAACATCCTCCTGGTTATGCATAGAAAAATACTCTCTGATGCTTTAATTGAAGGGTCAAAAGACGGTGAGCGCTTTGAATTTCAAGCTGTTCAAAACCATGCCTCGGCTCTTCTTACAGCCGAGGCATGTATGCCGGGGATCGTGATTATGGAGATTCCCGAATCCGGCAACTGGAAATCCGCTGATAAATGCCTTGCCATTTGCGATATGATCCGTAAGCAAATTCCGGGATGCAAGCAGGTGCTTTTATGCTCGGAAAGCGATGCGGAGGCCTGTCGTGCAGTGATACAGGCAAAACAGGAAAACAGAATCGATGATTTTCTTTACTATGATACGAGTGTCAGGTATTTGTTTTCCAAGCTAGAATCACTTATTTGAAGGATATAAACAAAGAGTTGTTTGAAAGACAACAGGAGGTAGTACCGATGAACCTGAATCAAAAACAGATTGCGGCAATACTGGTCATCGTCTTTGCGCTGGCGCTTCTAGCAGGCTGTGGCAAAACCACCCCGGCTGTATCCGATGACGATCCCAACATCGGCCTTTGGAGGGCCACGAAGGTAGAGATGTTCGGTGAGGAGACTGACGCAAACGAAATATTTGATGGCGGATTTGAGCTAGAGCTTATGTCAGGCGGCAAATGTGAGTTTCGTGCAGACGGAAAAAAGGATTCCTATGCATGGGTAGTCCAAGGGAACACCCTTACCATCAGCGCCGGCAGCACCGACTTTATCAGTGCTACGATAGAAGACGGCACCATGGTGATCGGTGATTTTATGGAAACCGGCATGAAAATCACGCTGGAAAAGGAGGGCGCTGCCACAAGTAAACCGGCTGCCTCTGCCGCCATAGACGCTGGTTATTATGCGATCGATTCCATGACCATAGGCACAGAGCACTATGATGCCGAATCGCTAAGTGATATGGGGATACGCTATTATATTCGGCTGAATGAAGATGGCACGGCACAGATAAGCACGGATATGCTGATAACGGGCACCTGGAAAGACGGTAAAATTCACTATCAACAAGATGGGGAGAATGTCGTAAACCCATATTTGCTGGACGGCGATACCCTGACGATTGAAATAGGGGATGACGATGCTGCTGCAACGTTGGTGTTCAAACGCAGCGGTGAACCCGCAGAACAAGCCCTGTGGCACAGGGACTGGTACGGCTATATCTGGGTGACAGAAGGGTATGGAGCTCATGAGGGCATGGAGGACTTTTTCGAAGATGCCTACCTTGTCATCGATATAGGCGAAGCCGGATCCGGTGCATTAAAGATTATTCTGGATGGTGACGATGAGAACATGGTGGAGGCCTCCATTGTGGCTGATGAGAACCATTTTGAGGTTACGGAAGGCTTTTGTTGGGATATGCCGCTTGACCCGGCTGTATGGTGGATCGCGCTGTCGCCAGTATCCGAGGGAAACCTATTCGTGATCAGTGATACGTATATCGATCCGCAAGGCGATGGGAAAGACGGCTTTGACTACATGTTCTGCTTCCGCCCCTACGGTGAACCATGGGATCAGGAGGATCGTGAGGGTGACCGGATACCCCCCGGCTATGGGCAGCTTTACAGGGATGACTGGACCCTTGACGGCTACGCGGGAGATGCCGATACCGGCAGCAACGATGCAGCCGGCCAAGTGGCGGACGCGGCCCCGCATTTTACTAGCGCACAAATTAAAAGCATATATGAAAAGCTTTCGAACGCTTACGACGACTTTTCGCTACAAAAGCTTACGTACGAAGAAGTACGCGATGCGTATTTTGATGGCGTTGACGGAACGCTGGATTACGAGGGCAGCGCTACCACTATGTACAAATGGTTTGCGATTGACAACGGCGAGATATATGCGATGGTGTCATTCCAGGATAAGAAAAGCGATGGGAACAAGACGGCCGACGGCGTTGGTTCGTATTTCCCGTAAAAACCTGCGTAGGCTGAGCGTTAGTTTTGGTATGGGATGACAATACATGAATAGAACTAATCGAAAGGAGTTTTCATATGGGACTGATTAAAGCCGCAATCGGCGCTGCGGGGGGCGTGCTGGCCGATCAGTGGAAGGAGTATTTCTACTGCGAGGCGCTGCCGGAAGATGTGCTGGCCATCAAAGGATGGAAGCGCGTTTCCGGGCGCTCATCCAATACAAAAGGCGAAGACAACATCATCTCGAACGGTTCTGTGATCGCGGTGGCGGACGGACAGTGCATGATTATTGTCGAGCAGGGAAAGGTGCTGGACGTGTGCGCCGAGCCGGGCGAGTACATATTCGACGCGGGCGGAGAGCCCTCGCTTTTCGCGGGTGGTGCCTTCAAAGACAACGCGCTTTCCTCTTTGAAGAGTGTTTGGGAGCGCTTCAAATTTGGCGGCAGCCCCGGCAAAGATACACGCGTCTATTACTTCAACACCAAAGAACTGATCGGCAACAAATACGGAACGGCCAACCCTGTTCCATTTCGCGTAGTGGATCGGAATATCGGTTTGGATATTGACATCTCCATCCGCTGCTTCGGCGAATACAGCTATCGCGTCACAAACCCAATTTTGTTCTACACAAACGTATGCGGAAACGTGCAAACGAATTATGTGCGCGCCACGATTGACGGACAGCTCAAAAGCGAGCTTTTAACGGCGCTCCAGCCTGCGTTCGCGAAGATATCCGATATGGGCGTGCGCTATTCGGCTCTTCCAGGGCATACATCCGAGCTGGCCGATGCACTCAACGAAGTGTTATCCGCAAAATGGCGCGATCTGCGCGGCCTTGAAATCGTCTCTTTTGGCGTCAGCTCCGTCAACGCCAGCAAGGAAGACGAGCAGATGATCAAGGATCTGCAAAAGAGCGCCGTTATGCGCGATCCCACGATGGCGGCGGCTACGCTGGCTGGCGCACAGGCCGATGCGATGAGAGCGGCGGCCGCAAATCAGGGCGCCGGCCCAGCAATGGCGTTCATGGGAATGAATATGGCAGGGCAAGCCGGTGGCATGAACGCGCAAAACCTATTTGCAATGGGACAGCAGCAACCGGCCCCGGCTCCCGCGCCTGCAACGGCTCCTGCGCCTACGGCGGCGGGCTGGGCCTGTCCCTGCGGGCATGCCGGCAATAAGAGCAAATTCTGTGAAGAATGCGGCAAACCGCAACCGGCGTCCGACGGCTGGGCTTGTTCTTGTGGTGCGGTGAATAAGGGCAAATTCTGTGCCGAGTGCGGAAAATCGAAGCCTGCTGGCATACCGCAATATCAATGCGACAAATGCGGCTGGGAACCGCCGGACAAAACCAGCCCGCCAAAATTCTGCCCCGAGTGCGGCGACCCGTTTGATGACGGGGATATCAAGTAAAGGTGGTGCCAATATGGGATTGTTTGATAAGAAATATTGTGATGTCTGCAACGGAAAGATTGGGCTGTTAGGCAACCGCAAGCTGGAGGACGGCAATCTTTGCAAGGATTGCGCGAAAAAGCTTTCGCCCTTTTTCAGTGAACGTAGGCGCAGTACGATCGCGGATATTGAAAATCAGCTAGCCTACCGTGAGGAAAACAAAGCGTTGGTTTCCAAGTTCAACATCACCCGCACCTTGGGCCTGGGCACAAAGGTGTTGCTAGATGAGGATGCCGGGAAATTTATCGTCACTTCTGCGCGGCGATGGCAGGAAGAAAATCCGGACGTTCTGGATTTCTCCCAGGTGACCGGCTGTAACGTCGATGTTGACGAGCGGCAGAGGGAATTGAAACGAAGGGATAAGGACGGCAGGGAGGTCAGCTACAACCCGCCGCGCCGTGTTTACTCTTATGATTTCAATATGGTTATCCACGTCAACAGTCCGTGGTTCGATGAGATTCGTTTCCGTCTCAACAGCAGCACGATTGAAATTGAGCCTCCGGCCGGCCGTGTTTGGATGCAAGGCGGAGCAGATGTCGGACGAAGAAGTGTGGAATACCGGGAATGCGAAGCGCTCGGAGAGGAAATCAAGCAGGCGCTGACACAAGTCCGGCAGCAGGTGCGCGAAAGCGTAGCCGCCGCCAATGCGCCCAAGGTGGCGCAGACCTGCCCGCTGTGCGGGGCCACGACCACCCCTGATGCCAGCGGGCGCTGTGAATATTGCGGCGGGGCCATGCAAGGATAAAAGTGTAAACGCTTTAACGTATATCAACCATGTTCTAATGTACG
>LSQX01206201.1_pt1 | contig 14198 bp, 14 predicted proteins | sample 654561 | NCBI WGS metagenome assembly LSQX01 (sample SAMN04489861, study PRJNA283612) | anaerobic digester metagenome | isolation source: 4 biogas reactors fed with cattle manure at either 37C or 55C with and... | place: Denmark: Kongens Lyngby | collected 2014
CTCTACTATCAATATGCTTATCTGATATACGCAATATTGCTTCGATCATTAATTTGTTATTGCTCGTCTTGCCACTGGAGGTATTCACTCATATTCCGGCGCTCAATCACCCCCAGTAAAAACCCCCGGAAATCACGAAGGGTTTAAATGGTAAACTATAGAATTAATGTTAAAACCAGTTAGGGAGGGCGGCCTAAAATGAGTCCGGACATGGATCTGTACCGCCTGCGTAACTGTATCAGAGGACCCGGGGATCCGCTCTATAAATATCTCCGCACTTCCATTACCGAAGCGCTCCGGATCCGTTTCCTGGTAGCCTTCATTACTGAATCCGGCGCCCGGCTCATGGCCAAACCTTTAGAAGAAGCCGCCGGACGGGGAACCTCGATCACTATTCTCACCGGCACCTATCTTTACAACACTGAACCCTATGCCCTCGAATACCTGAAAGAAAAGGTTGGCCTCTCCCTTGAACTCCGGGTATACGCCGAAGCCGGCCGTTCCTTCCATCCCAAAGCCTACTTCTTTGACCTGCCGCACGACAGTGAAGTCTTCATCAGTTCGGCCAACCTCTCCTGGACCGCCCTGACCACTGGAGTGGAATGGAGCTACCGCTTGCGCAAGAGTCTGGCTCCCGCTGATTATCAATTATTTGACGAAGAATATCAGCGGTTATTTGCCGACCATTCCCAACCGGTCACCGAAGATTTTCTCCGTGAATATTGGCAGGAGTGGAAAGCAAGAGCTACTTAGAATTACATTCATGGTGTTTGTTGTTCACAGTTACGCCTGTTTAAGCAGGTTAAAATTATCCCTATACTCATCAAACTTTGGGTTTGGGATGACCTCGCCATTAGCCCGTAAAGTGCAAAAATTTATACCATACCTACCCATGTTTTTGCCTTTCTTGTTTTGATAAGCTATGGATACCAACTTCAAAGAGGGAACGACCCAGTAAGTGTCAGCCTGTTCAGAATAAAAAATGAAATAATAATTAGGCCGGGGGTTGACAATTTTTATGGCAGTAAAGCGCCCAGCGTTATTAGGGTCACAATCTTTGGAGCGGGCTTTTATTTGAAGATCAATATACCGGAGCCCTCCCTGGTCATCCAACCGGATTATGCAATCAATCCCCTGGTCATCCACCAAAGTTTGGTAGACATCAAATCCCCGTCTGAGCAACTCGGCAATAACCACATATTCCTGCCGCTTACCAAACGAAGCGGTGCTCCGAAAAGTACGTGCCATTATAATACACCTCTTTCTGTGACTGCGATGCTTGTGCGCAAAAGAAGTGCTCAATAACCTGACCAAATAAACAAGGAAGAACCAAAAGGCTTTTCGTTATAAAAAATAAAAAAACCTCTCTGTAGCTATAGCTATTCTAACAAAGAGGGTAATGACTCAAGCTAATCCCCAGTTGCAAACAGTTCTCATCCCTGCGGTTCACCTGGCCTTTGCTTCATCATATTCATTCACTACCACGCTTCTGGCTATCCAACTGTATCTTCAACCACCCTCGAATATCTTCATCCCCTTGCTGCCACTTATTCAGAATATAGCACAAATAACTCATTAACTCCGGATCTATCTCCCCCGTCGCTTTTTCCCCGATCATGATCATTGAACGCAATTCAGCAAATTGCGGGTCATTCAAGACTTTCAACAGGCCCTCGCCGTATTTTGGGATCCCGAGATATTTGATCCCATCGGCGATGTACTCTTCAGGAGAGATGAACATCTCTCCTTTGCCGGTTTCGATCCAGTGAGGATTACAGGAAAACCGCAGTTTTAAAGCTTTAAGAAAAGCTTTGGTCATTGCTATTTGATTCTTTTCAATCTTTGACAAATTACCATGAGTCATCCCAATTTCTTCGCTAAAAGCGTGTTGGGTGAGGTTTAAATGCTTTCTTAACTGCCTTACCCTATCCCCGGGAGTTGCATATTTCATTATAATTTTTTCTCCTTGACAAATTTTCATAATGAATTTATAATATAACCAGAATTTCCTAAGAATGTTACCACGGCCAATATGAACCATTACGACGCCGCTATTCTACTGTTGAGACCGGGCAGCCGCTATGTAACCCCAACCAAACCTGGACAAACAATAACACCATAGACAAAACCTTGTCGATTGGTGTTATTTGTTGACGGACGGAAGCGCACCAAACCAAGACGCAGATGAACGACTGCAGGGGCGGCCAACCTTACGCAGTCGTTCTGCCCGAATCGAGCGCTTTCGTCCCTCCCATTATATATGCACATTATACCATGATATGGTAGACGCTGCAATGTTTGGGGCTCCGGAGGAACAAACCAAATGCTCCTGATGAGAAGGATACAAATGAAAATCCTGGAAATAAAAATCGCTCGCGGCCGGGCGCGTCTCCATGCAGTCTGGAATGCCAAAGGCTATACCGACGAAGAAGTTCTGAAGGTCGGCGACAAACTCGATCTTCTGCTCAACAAATACCAGAGATTGCTTGATGTAAAAAAAGGAATTATGGTTTGTTAAGAAACGCCATCTTTCAGGTATTTAGCATCTAGAATGAAATTGACAGCATTCCCGTTAGAATCGCCAGCGTAACAAAACCTGGTGTTTACGGAAGATGCGGTAGAAATCATTCATGAGTACTGCGGCGGAATCTCCCCGGAAAATCAATAACGTGTGTACCACTTGTCTTCTATGCTTTCGCCCGGAGAAAAAACTTGGTGGATGATGATCATATGGTCCGGGTGCACTAGAGAATGAATTTATGGTTTAAGCCAACAAAATCAGGGAAGGCGAGTAGCGCCTTCCCGGTCAAACAATTTTGGGATAAATGCGGTCAAATAGTGTGGGAAGCGACAGTTTAATAATAATAATACCTGCATTCAGCAGGTTTTGTGGCAAAAGGTTTTATATGAAAAAAGGGGTTGCTTAGCAACCCCCTTAGTCCAGCACTATAAGACCATCAACAAAATCTCAGCAATCCCATAGCCAATCAAACCGCCAACAATAACGTCCGATGGGTAGTGGACGCCTATATAGATCCGGGAGTAGCCGATTAAGGCCGCCAAGGCGAAAGTGATAATTGAAATGGCCAGCGGTAACGAGGCGTTTATGGTCAGGGCCGCTGAAAACGCGGCGGCGGTATGGCCGGAAGGAAATGAGTAGTCCCTTTCCGTCTTAAGCGGGATGATGTTTGCCAGCGCAATATAAGGCCTGACCCTGGAGACAATGTGTTTTATCAGCTGTACGCTTCCCGCCACTACCAATTGGGTGATCCCCAGCTTTAACCCGGTATTTCTGGTCGATGGCAATAAAGTCAAAAACAGCGCCAAGCTAGTTTGGAAATACAGGCCGCCCAGATTTGTCAAGAGCGAAAAGGATTTGTTCTGCCAATTGCTCCGCAGCCGGTTTATGGCGAGGAAGAGTCGCAAATCCGCTTTTCGTATGGCACAGAATACCTTCTTCATCTATTACACCCAAATCTGTTTAGTTTATTCAGGTAGAGTATAGAACATGTGAATTAGAGGTTTTTTACGTAGAGATTAAAGTTTGATTAGAAAAAGATCTCCTGTCTACGCGATTCCTGGTTCGAAATTTATATGAATATTATTTTACAACAAATCTCCGGATTTTTCATTGGTTTTTTTGCGGCAAGAGAGGAAATGCGGGGAGTTAGTCTTCGATTTACATGTGTTCATTTAGTGAACTATCCCTTCACATAAGCATTCCTCACCACATCCTCGATATCAGCCTCCCGGATATTTAAATGGCTCACCTCGAAATTGTCAATGAAGTACCTCAAGGCATCGGTGGTCTCGATGATGCTGCGGTGGGCTGCGTAAACCTTGCGGTTGCCCTCGTCGGAGACCAGCTTCAGCCGGGGATCCACTTCCCTGCCTTCTTCAGCTTGCGCAAAATCGACGGTAACTGTATACTCGCCGCCGTATTTCTCCTTAAACTTCTCAAGGGACCCATCATATAAGACTTTACCCTTGTCAATCATGATAATCCTCTCGCAGATCTGCTCAATGTCGTCCATATCGTGGGTGGTCAGCATCAGGGTGATCTTCTTTTCCGAATTTATTTCCTTGATAAACTGACGGATTTGGTTTTTCGCTACCACATCCAAACCGATGGTCGGTTCGTCCAGGTATAGGATCTCCGGGTCATGGAGCAGGGCAACGGCAATCTCCGCCCGCATTTTCTGCCCCAGGCTGAGCTGCCGCACCGGCCTCTTCAAAAAGCTCTGCATCTCGAAGAGTTCAACGTAAAATTCGACATTTCTCTTATAAACCTTTTCGTCTATCCGGTAGATCTTTTGAAAAAGATCAAAGGTCTCCTCCATGGGCAAATCCCATTCCAACGAAGACCGCTGGCCAAAGACCACCCCGATCCGCCGGGCGTTTTCTTCCCTGTTCAGGTGGGGGATGATCCCGTCCACTGTGATCGTGCCGGCGGTGGGGACCAGGATCCCGGAGAGCATTTTGATGGTGGTGGATTTGCCGGCGCCGTTGGGACCGATATAACCCACCAGTTCTCCCTTGCCAATCTCGAAGCTGATATGGTCAACCGCGGTTACTGTCTCGTATTCCCGGCGGAAAAGCGACTTGAGCGCGTTTTTCAGCCCTTTTTCCCTCCGGACCACCTTGAATTCTTTCACCACATTATCCACATGGATATAAGACATAGAACCACCTCTTTCATGTCCCCGTTCCCTGGTAACGGTCGATCCCGTACCGCCAAAACCGGTAGGCCAGGAAGAAGAGGCCCAACCCCACCGGCAAAGTGGCGTACGGTAAAGACGGGTGGAACAAATAATCTTCTTTCCCTAAGAACAACTGGGCCGGGTAGAAGCTGATGAAGCCATATGGGAGAATAAAGGTGAGGATGACCTGGACAACCCGGTTATAAATCGAGAGCGGGTAGTTGATAAATTCCCGGAACCCCCAGTAGAGGATATCGGAGAACCTGGCCCGGAGCATCCAGATGGCAGGAACGGCAGTCATGACCAGAGCCGCCGCATGAATCAGCGCCGCTCCCAAGATCGAGAGCGCCAGCATTCCCAACATTACCGGGGTCAAGCTTATGCCCAGGCCGCGAAAGCAGATGATCATCGTGAGGACCGCCAGGCTAATATGGCTGAAATAGGCGACATTAAAGCCGTTACAGATCAAGTAGAGAAAAGGGTTGACCGGTTTGACCAGAATCCCGTCCAAACGCCCGTTTATTACCAGGTTCTCGATGTCAGTGGACAAGTTGAAAAAGAAGAAGGCCGCCAGGGCATAGGAGAAGAGGTTCATCCCGTAAAGCAAGAGCACTTCATAAGGGGTCCACCCGTTCAGCTCATGAAAGGCATTCACCAGCAGCCAGGTGGCGAAAAAACCCGCGCCGTAACTGAGGAACTGGGCAACCACCCCGGCAAAGAAAGACCCCCGGTAAGAGACGATGGAGGTCAGCCGGATCTTGATAAATTGTAGGTAAAGACGGAAATAATCCATGCTAATTCCAGCCTTCCAGCTTTAAAAAGTGCATCCGTCCTGATTCTTCTCCTGCGACAATGGTCTGTTCATCGGACATTATTACACAACATGTTATCTCGCTATCCCCTTGAAACGAGGCAATAATGGTACCGCGTTCCAGGTCCCAGACCTTGAGGGTTCTATCTTTCGAAGCCGAGACGGCCCGCTTCCCATCGGCATGGATGACCACGGCGTTGACACCGATGTGGTGCCCCTTCAGGGTACACAGGCACTCCCCACTCTCCAGGTCCCAGACCTTGAGGGTCTCATCCCATGAGGCCGAGACGGCCAACTCCCCGTCAGCGTAGAGAGCTACGGCGCTAACAACGCCCTCGTGCCCCTCCAAGGTACGCAGGCACTCCCCGCTTTCCAGGTCCCAGACCTTGAGGGTTTTATCTTTCGAGGCCGAGATGGCCCGCCTCCCGTCGGCGTGGAGGGCCACGGCGCTGACATCATCCCTGTGCCCCTCCAGGGTAAGCAGTAAGGGACCGGGCAACATCAAGCTGGCGGTCAGCGGTCGCAGCCAGGGCTTGCCTCGCCATTCTTTGGCTTGTCCAACTAAACCTTGAATTCCAGGTTGTTCGCAGGCAAGCAACCGCCCCACTAGCTGCCCGGCCATTTCTGACTTGTTCTTGGCCAGCGCGTGCGCGGAAAGACGGAGCGCCCCCTGGGCAAGGTGGAGTTCCTCGTCGTGCGCGGAGAAATCATAGTCTACCAAAATGGAGGAGATATCCGCGGCCTCCAGTTTTGCCTGGAGCCAGGAGAAATCGAGGAGAAGCCGACGCAAATCCTCTAGCCGGCCGGCTTGTGCAAGATGAAACGGCAGGTGACGCAGCCCGTATCGATCACAAGCGGCCCAACGGCCATTGTATTCTGATAAATACAGATCAGCGATCTTATCATGAATAGGTTGAGGATCGATCCACAGTTCCCCCGCCCGGTCCGCATGGGTCAAGAAACCCACGATCGATTGATGGTATGGTTGATAGAGCCCTTGTTGGTAAAGGGACGGACTAAGAACCTGCTGCACGTCAATGAGAATATCCCTTACCTCCTGCGCCTCGAGCCCGGTAAACCGGGTCAATTGGTCGATCGCTAAGGGTTCTTGGGCCGCGATCAATACTCCCAACAAAAGGCGGTAGCTCTTGCGCCACTGGTCGAGATCATTGCCAATCCGTGTCCGCAGAAATGCTTGGTAGATGCCGTCCAGACCCACCGGAAAAGCCGCCGGGTCATCAAGACCTTGTTTACCACCGGCGATCGCCGGCAATAGCCAGACCAGGTAGAGGAAATTGCCTTTACAGGCTTCGCCGGCCGCCTCGATGAAGGTTTCTTTATCCATATGATTTTCTGCCAAACGGGCTGCCAGAGCATTTGAGGAGCTGAGTTTCTCCTGTATGTACCGGCGTATGTCTTCAGGATTCCCCCCGCGCGTCACATCAAGCAGTAAATAGGGGACATTCCGCTCGTCGAAGCGGCGCAGGACCCTGTCTTCCGGGCGCGTTGTGAGGATGAAACGCACCCCAGCGGGCAACCGGCCCGTATTGGCCAGTAAGTCTACGATCGTGTCGCGCCTCGCCATCCGGGCCGCTTCGTCCAGAGAATCGACGACGATAACGGTTTGCCGGTTGGGATCCCGGTCATGGAGCGCTTTGAGAGGGTTGATAACCATATCGATATAGGCCGGTACCGCTGTTTGCCCCTCGACGCCTTTATTTTCCAGCATCTCCTCGGTAAAGCCTTCAATCTCTAACAACTGACTATAGAGGGACTGGACGAATTCCAACGGCTCAACCGTGTTTACCTGCTGCCTGATACAGAAATGCGCAGCATTAAGGAACCCTTTCTTGATTGAAATGCATCCGGCCGGCTCCGGAGCCTGCCCGTTGGAGATCCGTACCAGTTGGGCGGCGATTGCCGTCTTGCCGATGCCCGGTTCTCCGGTGATAATGAAAAATGGGGGCGCATCGGGATTAGCCAGCCAACGGTCAATCTGGGTGAAGACCCACTCCCGGCCGGTGAAATCGCGAGTATGCTCAATGATGTAGTCGGAAAAATCCAAGATGTTTCGAGTCATAAACATAGACTTGACCCCTCCTCTCAGCCGAATCATGTGAGCGCGACTTTTCCTTATGTTTATTTACAGATCGCGAATGGGCTGTTATCTTTACATCCCAGATTTGGTTTTTTATTTTACAAGTGCAGAATCAGATCCTTCATTGAAGACTTTCTTCCGTAATTGCGTGCTGTTTCTCATAAGGGGTCCACCGTTCAACTAATGAAAGGTATTTACCAGCGGCCCGGTGGCGAAAAAACCCGCGCCGATGGCTCACCCGCCGTAGACCGTCAATTTTTTCTGGGCCGCCCGCCACAAAACCGCTTCCAGCCCAAGCAAAATCCCGATCCAAACCAATTGCCTCAAGAGAACACCGGCCATCTCCGGCAGACCGGTGCGGCCAAGGTAGAAGGTGACGGCTTCATAGGTAATATACCGGAAGGGCAGGTAATAACTGATTTTCACTAGGAAGTCGGGATAAAACCAGATCGGGACAAAGGCGCCGGCAAACAAGGTAAACATGGCGTAATCCACAAACCTGATGTACCAGTTGGACTCGAGCCAGAAAGGGAGCATTCCCAGGATGTAATAATAATAGAAGGAAATAATGGCGCCGTTGACCACAGCAACGATAAAAACAAGGACGTGGAGGAGGGTGGGGGGAGTCTGCATCCCGAAAAGAATCAGGACCCCAGTGTAGACCGGCAAAACAAAAAGCAAGAAGTGGGCCAGATTATCGCCGGTGGTCTGTGAGAAGATATATAATTTTAGATTATAAGGCCGGATCAGATCTGTGGAGATTGAGCCCTGCAATATCCGGTGGGCAATCCGGTCACCCGCGCCGGACATGTTAAAGAGGAGAAGCAGGCCGGTCAAGGCCATGTAAGTGATCATATCATGAAAAGTGGTATTCCGGACCACCGGGTTGGCCCGGAACAAAGCCGTCCATAAACTAACCCGGACAAAAACACCAATAATGGAGCTGAAAAGAGTTATCAGGATATATCCCCGGTACTGAAAGGCCTTGATGAAGCTCAGTTTGAACAGGGTGAAAAAAAGGGCGCCACTGACCCTTTTCTCCCCCTGAGGGCTTTTGCTTGATAATTCGTACTTAGGGCCAACCTTAACGCGGCACAACAGTGCTCCCTCTTTCTATGTATAATTGATATCCAGGTTTCTATTGGCTCGCCATACTTAAACCTTTTGCTGGATGAACTAATTTTTCAGTACTGGAGGTCGGGCTCCACATCTATATCTCACGGATCACGAAAAATCATCTTCACCCGGCGGGTCTTCCCACGCAAAGGCAGGTCAATATTGACTACCCGGCGGTTCTTCCACCGGCACTTCCGTCAATTCCACCCACTCTTCCCCGGGCATCACACGGTAGGCGTAGAATTCCACCCCGGTCTGGATTGCCTCGCGCATTGCGTCGGCAAATTTCGGATCCATTTTCCTGTTCGCCCAGGCCCTCTCTCCCCCCGGGTGTTGCACAAAGTAAAAAACCAATGCCCGGTTCCTGTCGCGGGCCAACCGCGCCAGTTCAAGCAGGTGTTTTCTTCCCCTTTCCGTGGGGGCGTCCGGAAAAAGCCCGGTTCCCTCCTGCACCAGGGTGACGCATTTCGCCTCCAGAAAGGCGATCTTCTCCGGGTTCCTTCCATGCAACACCAAGTCAAAGCGGCTGGCGCCAACGGTCGTTTCCGGATAGGCTTTGTCATAAACGTGAAGCGGCGGGAGGTCCTGCCAATGCTTGGCCAAAATCCGGTTGGGCAGTCGCGAGTCGATAAAAGCCCACCCGTCGTCGGTTTGCGCCTTAACCAGGGTATAACGGGTCTTCCGTCCCTTTCTCCCTTCAAAATGCAAGCCCACTTGATTCCCGGCGAAAAGCAGCTCCGCCAGGCGCCCGGAGTTGGGGATATGAACCTCTTCCACTCCCTCTTCTGTCTCCACCTGTGCCGCAAACCTGTGTAAACGCTGGTGAAAAATGGCCGGTACGGTCCGGCCATAAAAAGAGTTGGGGATCAGTATCGTTTTGTTCTTCATTCTCTTCTGCCGCCCTTGTTCAATTATTGTACATCATCTAAGACTATAACCGGGCCTCCGCCGGAACATTGTTGAATACTAGTTTTTTACTTTATATAAAATACTACCACAATTACCGGATCATAACAAGCAAAACTCAAAGGAAGCTGAAAGCATGATATTTAAAAGAACTCCATGAAAAAGAAAACAGTTGCATTCCTTTTAATGCAACTGCTTTCCTTTCCAGGCGCGTCCATGGGCTCCGCGGTGCGCCTTTGCCGGCCTTATCTCTTAGTTAACCGTAATTTGCGGCCTGCTGTAGGACCCGGTGTATGAAATATTAAAGCCAAACGTTACTGAAGCGCCCGGCTGAATTGTCCCATTCCAACTGGCATTTCTGGCTGTTACCGAAGACCCGCTTTGTGTATAAGTGGCATTCCACATACTTGTTATCTTCTCGTCTCCGGTAAAGGTCCAAGTTGCCGTCCAGCCGTTGACCGTTGATGAACCGTTATTTGTGATCGTTACATTCACCGTGGCTCCGCCGCCCCAAGTGCTTTCAGAGACGGATACGGAAAGACCCCCGCCTCCTGAAGGCGGTTGCTGCGGAGGTTGTTGTGGCGGCTGTTGCGGCGGCTGGGTTGGCGGCTGACTTCCTCCTGATCCAAAGACAAAGGAGTCCATATTAACCGGGCCGGAAAATCTCAAGACCAGATCATGTACGCCGGTTACCGTACTAATTGATGTGGATCTTTCTACGTAATTGTTCCACCCGCCGGTTGAGCCCACTGACAGAGTACCGACACTGGTACCGGAGGGGCCGTCCAGGCGGATTTCAATATTTGTCGAACCCGATGACAAGCCGGAAGCAACCACTGCCCGGAAACTCGTGGCCCCGCTGCCGAAGTCAATATTCCTGTATGTTACGTAATTCCCGTTTTCAATATATCCGATACCACTACCGCTTGGTGTGCCCCCGATTACCTGCAGCGTGGAGGAACTTACACTGTCATAATCCTCAGCCTGGATCGTCGAGAATGCACTTCTTGAGGAGGGCGGCTGGGATGGCGGTTGGGATGGCGGCGGACTGCCTCCCCCGATCGTAAGCACATGCGTACGGACATCAGCATTCCCGCTGCTCTGATACCCTTCGACACAAAGGGCAACTTCGTAGATCATCCCCATCTGCAGGCCTCTGCTTTCCCAGGCATTGAAGTGCTGGCTGATGGAGATGGTCCCGCTGGTACGCTTTGACGTCCGGACACTCCAGTACTGGTCGAAAGTACTGGTCCCTTCGATCGAGGGCTGGTTCACCCGCGTGGTCCGGTAGACATCATAGGAACCCCCGTCAACGGTAATGGTCCCCATTGATGATGCCCCGGGCGGACGCCAGTTACCCCAGCTTTCAACGATGTAATACTCAACAAGCGGGTTTTTTGTCCAGCCGTAAACGCACAAGTAGGAGTTGCCGGCCGGGTTATAAATAACATCATAGGTCATGGAGATATTCCCAAGCTGCTGGTGGGTCTGGCTTGCCCCAAGCTTGCGGCCTTTACGGAACAAGATATTGTTCACATTATTCCATTCGCAACTGAAAGTACCGCCGCTCTTGAGGGTCATTCTCCCGGATCCGCCTTCATCCTTCCAGAACTCGTAATCATAGCCGTCATGGGTACCGGTTTGGTTCGAGGTAATAACTGTTTGTGCCAGGACTACCGAGACAGAAGCAACGGCCAAAGATAAAAGCAGGGCAAGAAAGGCTAGCCTTCTTTGTCTCACTCTGGTCACCTCCTTTCGTTTTACAGTGTTGTAATTTTATGGGTCTGATTATATCATTGGTAATCATGGGCGTCAAACATTTTTTTGCCATGTTATGTCTGGTAATATAAAGATATGCAAGAAAGATATGGGTCATACCCAAAGGGGTTGAAACTAAAAAACCGGGAATTTGTCCCTTGAAAAAATGGAAATTCCTATTGACTATTGCTTTGAAGCGCAGTAAAATAAAATTAATTCCTACTAATTTGGTAGGAATAATAGCAAATACAAGAGACACAAGGGAATAAAGGAAGGCCCGACCTCCCTGGCCGGGACTTTCATGGGCGGAAAAAGGAGGGCGGCAAATGGAACGGATTTACCTGGATCATGCGGCAACCACCCCTGTGGACCCGCGGGTCGTGGAAGCGATGATCCCCTATTTTACAGCCAATTTCGGCAACCCGTCCAGTATCTATCAGGAAGGGCAGAGGGCGAAAAGGGCGATTGAAGAAAGCAGGGAAAAGGTGGCGGAGCTCTTGGGTGCAGCCGACGCCCGGGAGATCGTCTTTACCGGCGGCGGCTCCGAAGCCGACAACCTGGCCATTACCGGGGTGGCCCGGGCTTACCGGGAGAAGGGCAACCATATAATCACCTCCGCCATCGAGCACCATGCGGTCCTGGAAACCTGTAAAGACTTGGAGAAGCACGGATTTACCGTAACCTACCTCCCGGTGGATGAGTACGGGCTGGTGGACCCGGAGGCTGTCCGGGAGGCCATCACCGGCCAGACCATCCTGATCAGCGTGATGCACGCCAATAATGAGGTCGGCACTATCCAGCCGATTGCGGAGATCAGTAAGATTGCCCACGAAAAAGGGGTCCTCTTCCATACGGACGCCGTACAGACGGTGGGGTCGATCCCCCTGGACCTTAAAGAGCTGGGGGTGGATCTCCTCTCCCTCTCGGCCCACAAGTTTTATGGGCCGAAGGGGGCCGGCGCCCTCTATGTAAAGAGGGGAACCCGTTTGCGCCGGCTGATTCATGGCGGGGCGCAAGAGCGGCGGTTACGGGCCGGTACGGAGAACGTGGCCGGCATCGTCGGCCTGGCCAAAGCCTTGGAACTCGCCGTGGCCGGGCTGGACAAGACCGTTCCTCACCTTGTCGAATTGCGGGATTACTTCATCAAAGAGTTGCTCGCCAGGGTTGACCATGTAAAACTCAACGGGCACCCCACAAAGCGGCTGCCGGGGAATATCAGTGTCAGCTTTGAATTTGTCGAAGGCGAGTCCATCCTGCTCAACCTGGACCGGAAGGGGATCGCGGCCTCCAGCGGCTCGGCCTGTACCTCCGGGTCGCTCGACCCGTCCCATGTCTTGCTGGCAATGGGAATCTCCCATGAGACGGCCCATGGTTCCCTCCGGCTGACCTTAGGAAAGGAGAACACCAAAGAACAGCTGGATTACGTCCTTGGAGTTCTGGAAGAGACCGTAACGCGCCTGCGGGAGATCTCCCCGCTTTACCAGAGGCAGATAAGTTGAAAGGAGGTTCTGGGATGTACACTGAGGCGGTAATGGATCACTTTTTCAACCCGCGGAACGCCGGCGAGCTTGCGGATGCGGACGGAGTAGGGGAGGCCGGCAACCCGGTCTGTGGAGACATCATGCGGATCTACCTCAAGATCGAGGATGACAAGATTGTGGATATTAAATTCAAGACCTTCGGCTGCGGGGCAGCCATCGCCACCAGCAGCATCTTAACGGAGCTGGTCAAAGGAAAGAGCATCGCCGAGGCGGAGAAGATCACCAACCGGGCGGTAGCCGAGGCTTTGGGCGGGCTTCCTCCCCAAAAGATGCACTGCTCCAACCTGGCGGCCGATGCTTTCCACAAAGCGCTTGCCGCTTACCGGCAGAACCAGAGCAAGTCCGCACCGGCCGTTGGTTAGCTGCTGGATAATTCAGGCGCCGGGGAAACACCCCGGCGCCCGTTTTTTAAATATCCGTTGCTTTTAAAAACCCGGTTGAAAAGGATCCCGTTGCAAAGGCGGTTAAACCGTAAAGAGGCCGGTGGAAAGGTAACGCTCCCCGGTATCGGGCAGGATAACGACAATGGTTTTCCCGGCGTTTTCCGGCTTCAGGGCGGTCTGGAGAGCGGCAAAGGCTGCAGCCCCGGAGGAGACGCCAACCAGGAGGCCTTCGCTCTTTGCCAGTTCCCTGGCGGTGGCGATGGCCTCTTCATCTTTGACCTTTATGATCTCGTCAATGACCCCGGTATTGAGAACCTTGGGCACAAAACCGGCGCCGATCCCCTGGATTTTATGGGGCCCCGGCGCGCCGCCGGACAAGACCGGGGAGGCGGCGGGTTCGACCGCGTAAACCTTTACCGCGGGCTTCTTTTCCTTTAAAACCTCGGCCACACCGGTAACGGTCCCGCCCGTGCCGACCCCGGCGATGAAGATATCCACCTCGCCCCCGGTGTCTTCCCAGATTTCCCGGGCAGTCGTCTGCCGGTGGATCTCGGGATTGGCCGGGTTTTCAAACTGCTGGGGGATAAAAGCCCCGGGGATTTGCTCCGCAAGTTCTTGGGCTTTTTTCACGGCGCCGCTCATCCCTTCCGCGCCGGGGGTCAAAACCACCTCCGCACCCAGGGCTTGCAAAAGGTTCCGCCGCTCCAGGCTCATGGTCTCCGGCATCGTCAGGATCAGGCGGTACCCGCGGGCGGCGGCGGTCATGGCCAGGGCAATCCCCGTATTTCCGCTGGTCGGTTCGATGATTACATGGTCGCCGGGACGGTCCTTGTTCAGCAGCCCTTGGTCCTCAGCGGCTTTAATCATGGCGTAACCGATCCGGTC
>LSQX01111537.1_pt2 | contig 14197 bp, 14 predicted proteins | sample 654561 | NCBI WGS metagenome assembly LSQX01 (sample SAMN04489861, study PRJNA283612) | anaerobic digester metagenome | isolation source: 4 biogas reactors fed with cattle manure at either 37C or 55C with and... | place: Denmark: Kongens Lyngby | collected 2014
GGGCTTGCTAATCCGAATGCTTTACTTATAGCACAAAGCACCTTTGATGCTGTCCACCAAATCGGATACCCCGAATCAAGGATCATTCTTTCTGAGTGTACTATTTACCTTGCTACATCTCCGAAAAGCGACTCTGCATATATGGCTATTGAAAAGGCTCAGATGATGGTGAGAAAAACAGGTGATCTGCCTGTACCGTTACATCTCAGGAATGCCCCTACCAAACTTATGAAAGAGTTGGAATATGGAAAAGATTATAAGTATGCCCACTCTTTTGAAGACAACTTTACCGAGCAGGAATTCCTGCCTGAAGAGATTAAAAATGAAAAATTTTATATCCCCGGAAAAAACCAGCAGGAGCAGAAAATATTAGAAAGATTAAAAATTTGGTGGGGAAAAAGGTTTGGCCAGCCTACTTAAACAAACTCATTATCTCCTCTTTTATGATCTCCTTTAAAGGATTGTTGGGATTAAAAAATTTATCAGCAAGAGAGTTTTTAATATCCTGAAAATCATCCGGCATTTCCGGATGGTTAGATAACTGCCTGAGCCTGAACAATCCTTTTAAAATGACAAGAGTAGAATTTTTCACTCTTCTGAATTAAAGATGGCTGGAAGGGATACCCCGGATAACGGTAATATATTAAAAGTATTGCAAACTCAGCATTTGTCATATTCATTAGACAAAAAGAACTTCAAATATAGATTGAGATTATTAAATCAAAAAAATATTTAGTTAACTTTACAAAAAAATAAAACTATGGAAAAGCTATTCATAAAAGAGATTAAGATCAAAAAGCCTGTTACTTTTGCTGAAGCGGAACATCTGTTAGAACAACATTCAGTCACACACACGATTGGCAACCTTAACTGGAAAGAGTTTAGTTACAAACCTGAGGTTAAATTCAGAATCGCACATATAAGTAATGAAATATGGCTCAAATATTATGTGAAAGAAAAATATGTTAAAGCAATTGAAACTCGTACCAACGGAGATGTTTATAAAGATACATGTGTAGAGTTTTTTATTGCACCAACAGACAAAAACTATTATAATTTCGAGATCAGCTGCATCGGGACCATTCATCTTGCCTATGGGAAGGGAAGAAATGGAAGAAAATTTGTAGACCCTGATATGATTGCAAAAATCGAAAGAGTGTCAACCTTGGGGAATCAGCCATTTGAAGAAAAATCAGGCAATTTTGATTGGGAAATCATGATCCGGATCCCGGTTGAAGTATTGACCTACAGTAAAATAAAATCTCTTAGCGGGCTAAAAGGAACTGCTAATTTTTATAAATGTGGTGATGAAACTTCTATTCCGCATTATGTAACATGGAATCCGGTAAAAACAAAAGAACCGGATTATCACAGGCCCGAATTTTTCGGCCAAATTCAATTTGAATAAACACAAAATTGTTCACATTGGTGAACAACAAAAAGTTAATTCGCAATTCAAATAAAGATTGGGTTGGTCCAGGCAGTATTACCATCTTTATCGGTAACTTCAGCTCTTACCCATTGAGGCTTACGCTTACTCAAATCCCATTCTGCATTATTCAACCCTTGTGAATCTTTCGACAAAAAGACTCTGCCATTACCTGCACCATTAATTCTGAATGCTATTTTTTGAACCGGAGAGCACTTAATAATAACATTCAAATTTTCATCTATATAAAAATCTTCTATTTCAGGGCCTTTTGAAGCATAAAAACAGCCGTTTTCAAGCGCTTCAAGTACACTTTTCTCATCAAGCTTCGGAGCTTTTATAACAGTCCATGCTATCCCGACTCTCGCACTGCTGTGCACGTCGTCGGTAGCCAGACCGGTTAACATATATCCTTTATTCAACATCTGATCCCAGTAAACATGATTTCCGGCACTATTTGTACCTTCACATCCTGCATTATACACTTCGACCCCCAAATATCCCGATACCTCAGTCATTTCAACAAATGTATGGCCCGACCAGTATGGATGTGCATAAAATACTTTAGCCCCCTTATTTTTAATATCATCTATCATATCTTGTGCCGACAAACTGTTGTTATAATCATAAGGATGCGGTAAGCCAATACCCACAAAATGGTGTATCGGTGCTCCCGAATAAGTTTCCGGATGAAACTCAATACCACTGATAGCTAAAAAATCCCTTGTTGTATAGCCGCTTAAATCATTAGTTTTTCGATGATCTGTAATAGCAACAATATCAAAACCCTTATCCCGGTACTGCTTAAGACGTGTTGGTACATCAACATCACCGTCACTGGTGGTTGTATGCACATGAAGAGCAGCTTTGTACCATTTCCCTTTTACCCTGAAAGGATTTATCAGGCTCCTTGACTTACTGATATTATTATTGGTTTCCAATGCAAAAATATTAGGAGCCATGGCAGTTACAGCAGAAATACCGGCCAGTTTAAAGAAAATTCGTCGTTTCATTTTGGTATAGTTTTTATTAAAATTAACAATCAATATTTCAAATATATGCAATTTTCAAAGCCAAATATACATATAAGAATAAAGAAGACCATTTTATTTTATTTAAAAGCTTGTAATTATCTGATTATAAATTAGTTAAAAATTAAAAAGTTTCGAATTTAATTGAGAAAAACATTAATCCTTCACCCTCACAAGAAAATTTAAACTACACTTTTAAAAATTATTTATAAAAAAATTTGTATTTTGCACGTTAGTGCATTATATTTGCAGCATGATTAACAATGATATTTAATATGGCCCGACCCAAAAGCAATAGATATGTATTTGAGCCGCCAATGTTCAGAGAGTTTAAACCGGTAGGAGTTGCAGCCAGGTCGCTTAATACCAACAAGCTGACACTTGATGAATATGAAGCAATAAGATTAGCTGATTATCAAGGACTTTTACATGAAGAAGCTGCAAGTGAGATGGGAATCTCGCGCTCAACTTTTTCACGATTGGTTGTTGCTGCAAGAAGAAAAGTTTCTGACAGCCTGATAAATGGAAAAATGCTAACTATTGGGGGAGGAAAAATTCATTTCAGAAATAATATCATTCGTTGTTTGAATTGTAGGAATATTTTCAAAATAAAAATTAACAGCGCACTAATGAAGTGTCCGGTATGCGGTTCGGCCAATCTTCAGAATCTGGCCGGGGGCTATGGACATGGCAGATGCTGCGCAAATCATTAAAAAAGGAGGTTTATTATGCCAGGATTTGATAGAACAGGACCATTAGGTGAAGGTCCGATGACAGGAAGACGGTTAGGCCGGTGCACCGGATATGCAGGTGATATGCCGGGCCGGGGATACAGAGGATTCGGAAGGGGATTCAGAGGAGGAATGGGCCGGGGATACGGCCGCGCATTAGGTTTCAGATGGGGAAATCCATTTACTGAAGCCGGCCCTCGTTATTCTGATGAAACTCTTCTTGAAAACGAAGCCCGCACACTTAGGAATGAGCTCGACCTAATAGAAAAAGAGCTGGAACAATTACGAAAAAAGAAAGAAGAGTAACCTCTTCTGAAAAAATGCATTTTGGCGCGGAGAACATTTGCTCTCTGCGCCAAATGATATAAAATTCACTTCGCATAACTGACCACCCGGGTCTCTCTGATTACAGTAATTTTTATTTGTCCGGGATAAGTCATCTCATCTTGTATACGCTTTGATATATCATATGAGAGCTGTTCTGTCTCCTGGTCATTCATTTTATCTGCACCCACAATAACCCTTAATTCGCGCCCTGCCTGAATTGCATAAGTTTTTGTTACGCCGGGATAAGAAAGTGCAAGGTCTTCAAGATCTTTTAATCTTTTGATATAAGACTCCACCACTTCACGCCGGGCACCCGGCCGGGCACCTGAAATTGCATCACAAACCTGAACTATTGGAGCAAGCAAGGTTTGCATCTCCTCTTCATCATGATGTGCACCAATAGCATTAACTATTTCAGGCTTTTCCTTATACTTTTCAGCCAACTTCATACCAAGAGTTGCATGGGGCAGTTCAGGTTCGTCATCAGGTACCTTCCCTATATCATGAAGCAGCCCTGCCCGCTTTGCTTTTTTAGGATTTAATCCCAGCTCAGCAGCCATAATAGCACTAAGATTGGCAACTTCGCGCGAGTGCTGAAGCAAATTCTGCCCGTATGATGAGCGGTATTTCATTTTACCGATCAGCCGTACCAATTCAGGATGCAAACCATGAACACCCAAATCAATTGCGGTCCTTTTACCGGTCTCAACTACTTCTTCTTCAACCTGCTTTTTCACTTTGTCAACTACTTCCTCAATTCGTGCCGGATGAATACGCCCATCGGTAACAAGCTGATGAAGGGCAAGCCTTGCAATTTCGCGCCTGACTGGATCAAAAGCAGATAAAACAATTGCTTCCGGAGTATCGTCAACAACTATCTCAACACCGGTTGCCGCTTCTAATGCACGAATATTACGTCCCTCCCTGCCAATAATCCTGCCTTTTATTTCATCATTTTCAATATGAAAAATAGTCACTGCATTCTCAACAGAAGTTTCAGTTGCTAATCTTTGTATTGATTTAATAACTATTTTTTTAGCCTCTTTGTTGGCTGTTTGCCTGGCTTCTTCCATAATTTCATTTATGTAAGCTACAGCTTCCAGCTTAGCCTCTTCCTTAAGCGACTCAACCAACTGATCTTTAGCTTCCTCAGCCGACAGACCGGAAATCTGCTCTAACTTCTCCAGATTTTGACGATGTAATTTTTCAAGCTCCTCATTCTTATGTTCTACACGTTGAAGCTGAACATCAAGATTATCACGGATCGCATCAACTTCTTTTCTTGTAATTTCAAATTCTTTGATCTTTTTATGTAATTCTTCACGCCTTTGATTTATTGCATTCTCTCTCTGATTGAGCTTATTTTCAAGTACATTGATCTTAGAGTTTTTTTCCTGAATATACTTTTCATGTTCAGCTTTCAACTGCAAAAATCTCTCTTTCGCCTGGAGCATTTTGTCTTTTTTAATAACCTCTCCTTCACTTTCGGCCTCCCCTAATATCTTCCTCTTTTTATTCTTTAAAGCTTTATCCCATAATAAATAGGTCAAAATGGCTCCGGCCACAAAACCGGCCACAGCGCTTATCAATATTATTATCCATTCCATTACACTTATTATTTTATTATTAAAAGACCCGTAATAAATCACTCTAATACTCAAGTAATTTACACGGGTCTTTGAAAACTTATATATTATAATTTATCCGCTTATCTTCTCTTTTAAAAAATCTATAATATCATTATTCAAATTTTTTAATTCTTCAATGAAAAGAGTTTTATCTTCATGTTGAACCATCTCTATATGATTCAGCGCAATTTGAAAAGCAGTCATAGCTAATATATCCTGCGAATCCTTATCCATGAACAGTTCTCTGAATTTCTTAACTGTATCATTAACCATCTTTGCAGCCACTCTGTGCCTCTCTTCATTTTGTCTCTCAATATTCAGGGGATAAGCCCTGCCTTCAATCCTGATATTTATAGTAAGCTGATTCTTATTCACTTCCCATTACCTGTTTAGTAATGCTATACACTTATCAATTTCCCGTATTATTGTATTTAATCTCTTTCTTGCCATTCTGTTCTCATCAGATCCTGTGAGCATCAAATTGGCAATTTTTAAATTTTCATTTTTAAGGCATAACGCCTCTTTTTCATTTTTTAGTATGCTGATTTCCTGTTTTAAAACATTTAGTTCTTCAGCAAGCTCTCTCTGGTATATTTCAATCTCGTTAAAATGTTGAAATAACCGGTTAATATTATTCCTCAACTCATTCAGAAATGATCTGTCTTCGTTGGTCATTTTAGCTGCAATTAAAGTACAAAGTTAATATTTTTCAACTATTGTAAAAGTGTTTATATAAGTTTGAAGAAAAAATACAAAAAAGATTATGTTTGAATACAAAAGGACAATTATTAGACTATGCCAAAATTAGTTTTAATAACAATACTGTTACACCTTATTATATGGAAGGCACTGCCGCAAGATAATTACTATGCAAATCCGGTAAAGATCCCAATACTGCTGAGCGGTAATTTTGGTGAACTAAGAAGCGATCATTTCCATTCAGGAATAGATATTAAAACCAAAGGAGAAACCGGAATTCCCGTTCATTCGGTGGCGGATGGCTTTATATCACGTATTTCAGTCTCACCGGCAGGTTTTGGAAAAGCTTTATATATTACTCATCCCAATGGAACTACAACTGTTTATGGACACTTGGAAAAATTCACCTCTAAAGTTCAAAAATATATTACAGATCTTCAATACAGGAAAAGGTCATTTCGCATTGACCAACAACTATCATCATCTATATTTCCTGTAAAAAAAAATGATTTAATTGGTTATAGCGGCAATAGTGGAAGTTCGGGCGGTCCTCACCTTCACTTTGAAATAAGAGATTCACGAAGTTCAAAACCAATTAATCCTTTAAAATATGATTTTTCAGTTGCAGACAATACACCGCCAAAAATATTTGCACTTATGATAACTCCACTGGATCCCTATTCACATGTGGAATATTCAGAAGCAAAAAAAATATATCCGGTTATACTGAATGGAGACACCTATATAATCAGAAAGTCTGTCATACCCGTTTACGGCAATATTGGATTTGCCATCCGGACAAACGACTTTTTTGATCAGTCAGAAAACATTTGCGGTGTTTATTCAATTGAACTGAAAGTTGACGGAGAACCGTACTATTCATTTAAAATGGATCAATTTTCATTTGATGAAACCCGTTATCTGAATAGTCATATTGATTATGAAGAGTATATACTATCAGGAAAAAGATTTCACAAAACATGGCTTGATCCCGGAAATAAGCTGAGTATATACAATTATGTACGTAACAAAGGTATTTTTAAAGTAAACGATGGAAATCCACATCCCGTAAGTATTGAAATAAAAGACATCCATGGAAATAAAGCAGTAATAAAATTCTCAATAGTAAGCAGAGTGGGAAATATTCAAGCCAATGGTAATGAATATGGTCAACATATTAACTTTAATAAACAGGCCTGGTATCGCAATGACAGTATATCGATAAATTTTCCGGCAAATACTTTTTATAAAGACTTCAAATTCACCTATCGTAAAGCTCCTGGCAAGTTACTTTCCGGAATACATATAATTCATAACAAAACTGTCCCTCTTCATAAAAGTGCCGTTATTTCAATTCAACCAGGAAATGTCAATGATAAAATTCATGAAAAGCTTTTACTGGTTAATGTTGATACGATTACAGGCAGATTGTCAAGTGCCGGGGGTTCTTATAAAAATGGGTGGGTAACTTCAAATATAAGATCATTTGGAAATTATGCAGTTGCTGCTGATACGATACCTCCAAAAATTGTGCCTCTCAGTATAAGCAATCAAACTATACTTACAGAAGCTTCACGGCTGCGATTTTTGATTTCAGATGAACTTTCCGGAATTAGCTCTGTCGAGGGCTATTTAGATGGAAAATGGATACTTTTTGATTATGATGCAAAAAACAACCTTATTGTTCACACTTTTGACACGGAAAGATTTGAAATGGGAAAAAAACATCAGTTAAAACTTTATGTCACAGACTTAAAAAGCAACAAGTCTGTATATGAAGCATCATTTTATAAATAAAAATGTGATATATATTTACACACTTTACCGAAAAAGGATAGTAAAATGCAAAACTACAAACGATTAGCAGTTTTTTTATTAATCATATTAACAGTAAAATCTGAAATTTCAACAGCATGTACCAGCTTTTTAATTACTAAAGGTGCATCAACTGATGGTTCAACAATGATAACTTATGCAGCAGACTCTCACACTCTTTATGGAGAGCTTTATTATCAACCCGCCGGCAATCATCCGGAAGGTGCCATGCGTAATATTTACGAATGGGATACCGGAAAATATTTGGGTAAAATACCCCAACCTTCTTGCACCTACAGTGTTATTGGTAACATTAATGAACACCAGGTAGCTATTGGGGAAACCACTTTCGGGGGCCGTAATGAACTTGCTGATCAGCCCGGGGCAATTATGGATTACGGGAGCTTAATGTATGTTACCCTGCAAAGAGCCAAAACTGCCAGAGAAGCAATTAAAATAATGACAAGCCTTGTTAAAGATTATGGTTTCTGCAGTTCCGGAGAATCTTTCTCAATAGCCGATCCGGAAGAGGTTTGGATACTTGAGATGATTGGAAAAGGTAAAATTGAAAAAGGAGCAGTCTGGGTTGCTTTAAAAGTTCCGGATGGATATATTTCAGGGCATGCCAATCAAGCCCGAATTACAACTTTTCCTGAAAATGATCCTGAAAATTGTCTGTACTCTGAAGATGTTATCTCATTTGCACGCAAACAAGGCTGGTATTCAGGAAGTGATGCAGATTTCAGTTTTTCTGATATTTACGCACCTGTTGATTTTGAAGGTGCACGTTTTTGCGATGCAAGAGTATGGGCCGGCTTCAATAGAATAACTTCAGGAATGGAAAAATATACAAATTATATTAAAGGAGAAATAAAATATGGAGGGGATAATAATTTCCCGGTAAACAGACTGCCTCTCTGGATAAAACCTGATAAAAAAGTATCAGTACAGGATGTTATGAACTTAATGCGGGACCACTTTGAAGGAACAATCCTTGATATGACAAAAGATATAGGAGCCGGCCCCTTTCAACTTCCTTACAGATGGAGACCCTTAACCTGGGAGTCTGATTCAATCGAATATATTCATGAAAGAGCTACTTCAACTCAACAAACAGGATTTTCATTTGTTTCACAAAGTCGTAACTGGTTGCCGGGCCCAATTGGCGGAATTCTTTGGTTTGGAGTGGATGATACCTATAGTACATGTTATGTGCCAATGTATTGCGGAATAAACAAAATACCGGAATGTTTTTTATCAGGTAATGGAGATTTACTGACATATAGTGAAACATCAGCTTTCTGGACTTTTAACCTGGTCAGCAATCTGGCTTACCTCAGATATAACTATATGATCAATGATATAATAAAAGTGCAAAAAGAACTTGAAGAGAGATTTGTGTCAATTGTTCCTGCAGTTGATAAAGCAGCGCAATCGCTATATGAGGCGTCAAACAAGCAAAAAGCTATTGAATTCATTTCAACATTTTCAGTAAATGAAGCAACTAATGTAACTGAAAGATGGAAAAAGTTAGGGCAATATCTTTTAGTAAAATATATTGACGGAAATATTAAAAAAGAGAAAGACGGAAAGTTTGAACGCACTGAATATGGTTTGCCTGCCGATCCCATTCAACCGGAGTACCCGGAATGGTGGTATAAAATTATAGTAGACCGTACAGGTAATCATTTTAAAGTATTAAATCCTGACACTCATTAAAAAATAATTCAATTTGTTTAATTTGCCGTATCAAAAAAAATACTATTTTTGCACCGCTTTTAAGCAATCTCTTGTCATAGCGACAATATTGCATTGAATATTTAAATTATTTCAGTAATGGACCTAATAAAGATAGCAGAAAACGAATTTGCAACTAAAAAGGAGCATCCGAAATTTATTGCAGGAGATACCGTTACGGTAAGTTACAAAATCATAGAGGGAAACAAAGAAAGAATTCAAAATTACAGAGGTGTTGTTCTCCAGATAAAAGGCTCTGAAAATAATAAAACTTTTACCGTAAGAAAAATGTCAGGCAATATAGGAGTTGAAAGAATATTTCCTCTCAACTCACCTTTTATTGATAGTATTCAAGTTAATAAAAAAGGTAAAGTACGCAGGAAAAGAATTTTTTATTTTCGTGAAAGAACAGGAAAAAAAGCACGTATTAAAGAAAGAAGATTTTAAAAAGAGAAATATCAGCATATTAAAAAAAGGCCTTTCAAAAAAGGTCTTTTTTTTTAAATATACCGGGAACAGGCATTCCGATTAAAACCGAAAAACAACTTTATCCGAATTATAATCGGGATAAACTATATGATACTTTTTAAAATAATTAATTTTGTCTATTTAAAAGTGCTGTATAGTAAGATAGATATTACTATATTGGGGTAACTAAAAATCAAAATCATGAAACCAGGTATATATATACTGTTAGGACTAATTTTAATATGTTCGTGCAATAATAAAAAACCGGGAATAACTGTTATATTTCCCAAACCGGATAAAGCGGTCCAAATAACTAAAGATAATAAAGAACACCTCTTTGCAAGCTATTATGGTATTAATTCATGGAGCAGTGATCAACGCTATGTCACAATTCTTGAAACTGATATTAAATTCAGATTGCCTGATGAAAATGACCCTGCAACACTGGGGCTGATAGATATGGAAACATACGAATTTATCCCTTTGACGAAAACAAGGGCATGGAATTTCCAACAGGGCTGTATGGCACACTGGCTTGCAACATCACCCGATTCGTTAATAATATATAATGATTTCAGGGAAAACAGTTATATATCGGTAATAATGAATGTACACACCAAAGAAGAGATAAAAATAGTGCCCCACCCTATCAGTGCCGTTTCACCAAACGGCAAAGAAGCTGCCGGCATAAATTTCTCAAGATTGAGGTTGACCCGTCCTGACTACGGATATGGAGGCAACGGACAAGATCCGAAGACTGACATTCCATTTCCTGAAGATGACGGACTATTCCTTATTGATCTGGAAACCGGTAAATCTAAACTGATTATATCATATGAACAGGTAAAAAATTTAGTACCGCCAATATCGGAAGGAAGCATTGAGTGGTTTAATCATACTTTGTTCAGCCGTAAAGGCTCAAAAATATTCTGGCTGTCAAGGCAAATTGAGAATAAATCAAGAATAACAACATCATTTACAGTAAACCGTGACGGAACAAACCTACAGCGTTGTTTCCCGGACAACTGGGCAGGTTCACACTTCGACTGGTTAGATGATGACCGGTTAATGGTAACCGCAAATTATGAAGGTAAACAGTATGCTCATGTTTTATTTACCATTGGAAAAAAAGATTATAAACGTCTTGGCAACGGATTGCTCGACTATGACGGTCACGGAACATTCTCTCCGGATGAAAAATGGATGGTAACCGACACCTATTCAGGTGGCGGATTAAGAGAACAAAAGATCTATCTTATGGAAATGAAAAGTGAAGCAGTCCTCTCTCTCGGAAGATACCCCCAACCCCCTGAATACACCGGATTCTGGCGCTGTGACAACCATTGCCGCTGGAGCCCTGAAGGAGATATTATTGGTTTCAATTCTACTTTTACAGGCAGCCGTCAGGTATATATTATTAAACTAAATTACTAAAATCTATTTGCAAATCAAATTTGATGAATCCTGCTGAAAAAATAAACGAAGCCACGATCGAAGGAGTGAAAAATGGGGATATGGCAGCCTTCGACTTGGTATACAGGGCATACAGCAAACGATTGTACAGATTTGTATATGGAATTATAAAAACTGAAATAGATGCTGAAGAGATAGTTCAGGAGGTATTTGTCAAAATTTGGGAATCGCATGAAAAAATTGACAATTTTGCACTATTTGACTCATACCTGTTCACAATAGCTTACAATTCCACAATAAGTCTCATAAGAAAAAAACTATCTGAAAAAAAATACATTCAATATATAAAATCTCTTCAAATTCCGCCTCAACAAAAATCTGCTGAAATAAATTCAGATTTTGAAATATTGTCAGAAAAAGTAAATGAGCTTATAGGAAAATTCTTAATTTTATTATTCAGACGGGAATATATCTTCAAATGAAGTAGTTTTATCATCTTTCAGCCATTTTTTAAACCAATCAAGATTTTTAGTTAATATCCTTCGATATAATAATGAATCGGTAATGCTATGTCCCATTTCCGGATAGATTTCAAGAACAGTAGGCACACCATAGTATTTAAGGGCTTTATAAAATAATATCGCTTCTGCAACAGGACACCGGGGATCCTTTTCTCCATGCTGGATAAGGGTTGGGGTTTTTACCTTGTTAGTATAATATAATGGAGAGTATTGAAGATGAGTCATACCATTTTCCCACGGCCTTGTATCAAATGATCCATGAACCAATGCTTCCACAGTGTGCATCCTGCCATACATTGCTTCAAGGCTAGGCAGGCCCGCTCCAAACTGTGCTGCTTTAAAACGATCGGTTTGGGTTATAATCGACGGTGTTAAAAATCCACCATAACTCCAGCCACAAACACCCATCCGGTCTTCATCAATATAGCCCATGTCAAGTAAATAATCCACCCCTCGCATCGCATCACGAAAATCACCACCTCCAAGGTCATGGTGATTGTCTTTTCGAAAATCAACCCCATAATTAGCACTGCCCCTTACATTGGGAAATAATAAAACAAAACCTTCTGAAGAATAGGCATGAATGGGTGATTGTTCCCAGTCAGGAAGCCATTCATTGAGCTTATACCAGGCAGGACCCCCGTGTATAACAAGGATAAGAGGATATTTTTTATCAGAATTAAAATCCGGAGGTTTTATTAATAAGGATTCAATATCTCTCCCTTCGCTCCTGTAATTTATCACCTCTCCTTGCGGATTTGCAAATTCATCAACCCATGGATTAATATCTGTAATACGACGAGGAGACCATGCAGGTAATCCGGAAACATAAATGTCGGGTTTCATATTAACATTCTGTTTGGTAAAAGAGACAGCCGTAAAATCCTTATTATAAGAAACCGACTGAATACAATCCTTTCCCCGGGTAATATGCCGGACTTTTCCTGTTGAAACATCAACTGCAAAAAGATTAGAGCCTATCTTATCACCATTAACAAACCATATCTCTGAATCATCTCTTGACCATGTTATACCTGTACCGCCATGAAAGTAATCTGTTCCATCAGCTATAGCCTTTATATTTCCATCAGAAACCGTTATAACATACATTTGAGATAAAATATATCTTCTTCGGATTGTTAAATCTTTGGTTTCAGGTGGCTGAGCAATAAATACCAGCTTTTTGCTATCTCTTGACCAAATGAAACTTGTAAGTTCAGGGTATTCGCTATTGGTGATTTGTCTTGATGAGTGTGAATCAACGTGGTAAATATGTATATGTGCCGGTCCCAGAGGAGGATTAGGACGAAAATAGTTTATATATTCAGGAATATCTTGTTCTGCTGTTATATATGCTATAGCCTTACCATCGGGTGACCAGGAAAAAAAACGAATACCGGTTTTTGTGTCAGTTAAAAGTTCAGGGGTTTTACCGTCAGCAATATTAATAATATAAAGTTCGGGTACCTGCTCATTTTTTCCAACAGATAAAAAAGCAATTGATTTTCCGTCAGGAGACCACTTTGGTGAAAAAGAACCGTAAGTTTCATCAACCAGCTTTAAGGCACTCTTTTTACCGACCTCCTGAATCCACAAAATCCCCCTGCGCGACCATTTCTTTTCTTCCGGGGATATCACCTCCCCCCACTTCTTTTTATAGGCTGTCTCCTCTTCTGACGGCCCTTCATATGTAGTGTAATATAAGAAGGTCCCTTCAGAATTCCACCCATATTGACTAATGTTATGTTCACTAAAGGTTAGTTGCCGGGGCTTGCCTCCTGTAGGAGACATGCCCCAAACCTGGCGTATATTATTTTTGTCATCCCCCTTATCTATATAAGATATCCATTTTGAGTCAGGAGACCATCGATAAGAGCTGGCTGAAATATTTATGGGTAAATTAAAGGTGCTTTTTCCATCAACACTTACTGTGAAAAATTCCATCGTTTTAGCCGGATAGCCTTGCGATGTATAGCCCACCTGATAAAAAATATATTTACCATCGGGAGAAATAACCGGACTTTTTAATCGCTCAGTTTTAAGTATTTGATCAATAGTCCATTTATTCTGAGCTAAAGAAGGTAATTTCAAAATAAATGTACCCAATAAGAAAAAAGAGATCACAGCAATTAATCTTTTCATAATAATTACTTTTTATTAAGGTTATATATTAAGATTTATTGTTATATCTTTCCATAATATGCTTAACAGCTATTGCTGCAGCAACTACTGCTGTCCCCATCGTATTATACCCGCAGCCATGACCGGGAGTACCCTTAATTACGGAATCGTGATATGGAACCCTCCCCTTTTGAGAAAGCATGGGTAAAGCATCATACTCGTCAAGTAATCCAATAACAGGTTTCCCTGATCCATATATAGTCACAAAACATGTAGG
>LSQX01404714.1_pt1 | contig 14195 bp, 12 predicted proteins | sample 654561 | NCBI WGS metagenome assembly LSQX01 (sample SAMN04489861, study PRJNA283612) | anaerobic digester metagenome | isolation source: 4 biogas reactors fed with cattle manure at either 37C or 55C with and... | place: Denmark: Kongens Lyngby | collected 2014
TCACGTTGAACCCTGAAAAAGAGATAAAGATGCAACAAGCTGCTTAAGACAAAAAACAGTGACAACTACCTTGACAAACACCGGGGTGGGCAGAAAGAGTCATAAGTTTGATATAACAACAATGAAAATTAGTATTTTAAGAACGTTATATCAATAAATTTTTAGATAATTATCTTTAGTGTTCAAAATTGCTTATATGCTATCTATATCGTAAGATTTAATAGCTAAATTAAAATAAATGTGTAGTTTTTGTAAATTAAAAATACAGTTGCTACAGGGGTTAAGGAGTAGTAAATGGCAGTCAGCCAAGCAAGCATTATTCAGTCATTAGAAAACCTGATCTCTGATTTGAGTCAGGACGAGTTTATTTTTTCTTTCCTCGATGCCTATGGTTTTCCTAAAAGTACTATCACTCGGTTGAGAAAAGAAGGTGACAGTCGAAATGTGGCAGAAAATGGTGATATAGGGCTACGTAAGCAGCTGTATTTTCGTGCCGTGGATCAGGGCGCAGACCTGAATGCTCAGTTAGACGCGTTGTGCGAGAGCAGCGTGGTCGCACGCAATGACATCCGTTTTGTGCTAGTGACAGACTTCAAAAACCTACTGGCTGTTGATCTGAAGGCAGACGAGAAATTAGATATTGAAATTCAAGAATTAGATAAAAATTATGCTTTTTTCTTGCCCTTAGCTGGCTATGAAAAAGCTGTCATGTATTCTGAGCACCCTGCTGATTTAAAAGCTTCCGAAAAAATGGGGCAGCTGTTTGATTTAATTCGTGAGCGTAATGAATTAACTAATAGCGAAGACATACATGCATTAAATGTATTTCTCACACGCCTTTTATTTTGTTTTTACGCCGAAGATACAGGGATTTTTGAGGAAGGGCAGTTCAGTTATGCGCTTGAGTCTTATACCAAAGAGGACGGTTCGGATTTAGATCAGTTTTTCTATGATCTTTTCACTGTACTGAATTTAGAGGAAAACTCGGCAGAGCGCAAAAAAATGCCAGCGCACTTTCAGTCCTTTAAGTATGTCAATGGTGACTTGTTCAGTGCTGATGAGCCTATCCCTGATTTCAGCCGCAAAGCACGCCGTATTTTGTTGGATTGTGCTCGTTTAAACTGGTCTGAAATCAATCCTGATATTTTTGGTTCCATGTTTCAAGCCGTGATCGATGAGGAGCAACGCGGCAACTTAGGCCAGCATTACACCTCTGTGTCTAACATTATGAAGGTGATTCAACCCTTATTTTTAGATGCTTTATACACAGAATTAGAAAAAGCCAAAGGCAATGAGAAAAAGCTTAAGGCATTGCTAGTGCGCCTACAAAACCTAAGTATCTTTGACCCCGCGTGTGGCTCAGGTAACTTTTTGATTATTGCCTATAAAGAGTTACGTCGCCTTGAAATGCAGGTGATTGATGCGCTCAATGCCGCCAGTCAGCAGACAGTGATGTATTACTCCGGCATCAAGCTAAACCAGTTTTATGGTATCGAAATAGACGACTTCGCTTGTGAAATTGCCACCTTATCACTTTGGCTAGCAGAGCACCAAATGAATACAGAGTTTAAGGCCAAGTTTGGTTATGCCGAGCCTGCCTTACCTTTGCGAGATGGCGGCAACGTCGTTTGTGGCAATAGCTTGCGTTTAGATTGGGAAGAGGTTTGCCCACCGGTTGATGAACAGGGTGAAGAACGGGAGGTTTATATTTGTGGCAATCCGCCTTTCTTGGGCAGTGGTGGCAGAAGCAAAGAACAGAATGAGGATATGGATTCTGTTTTTGCTGGCTTTAAATCGTTTGGGATGCTGGATTTTGTGGCGTGTTGGTTTTGGAAGGCAGCGCAATATATTCAGGATAAACAGGCTCAGTTTGCATTAGTCGCCACGAACTCCATTTGTCAGGGCGAGCAGGTAGCAATGTTATGGCCACGTATTTTAGAAAAAAATTTAGCCATTCGATTTGCATACCCAACCTTTGCTTGGAAAAATCAAGCCAAGCAAAATGCAGCGGTTCATGTGGTAGTGATAGGGGTGGCTAACACAGCGGATATAAAAGAAAAAACTTTATTCCGTGTGGGTAAAGACGAGGTGACATTTAAGATAGATGCGAAAAACATTAGTCCGTACCTATTAGAGGGTGGGGATACGCCGGTATCGAGTCGAGGTAAGCCTATTTGCCAAGTGTTTGAGATGGTGTACGGTAATAAGCCAGTGGATGGAGGCCACTTATTATTAACCACTGCCGAAAAAAATCAGTTGTTAGCGAGTGAGCCTCAAGCTGCTAAATGGATTAAGCGCTTGCTAGGAGCTCAAGAGTTTATTAATGGTAAAGAGCGGTGGTGCTTGTGGTTGTTGGGCGTTAGTGATGAGGAGATTAAAGAGATACCCGAGGTTCAGGCTCGAGTAAATGCGGTACAAGCTATGCGGCTAGAGAGCAAAAAAGCTGCAACTCAAAAAATAGCAACGACTCCATATTTGTTTGGTGAAATACGACAACCCAAAGACGGCCATTACATCCTAGTACCAAGAGTTTCCTCTGAACGCCGTCCTTATGTGCCTATAGGTTTTTTAAGTGCAGATGTGATTTCAAGTGATGCCAATCAAATGATCCCCAACGCCACCCTCTACGAGTTCGGTATCCTCACCTCTGAAATGCACAACGACTGGATGCGTACCGTAGCTGGGCGCTTAGAAAGTCGTTACCGTTATTCAGCTACGTTGGTTTATAACACGTTCCCTTGGCCCGATGTGACCGAGCCCAAGCGTAAGTACATTGAGTCTTTAGCTGAAGAAATTTTACTTATCCGTGAAGATTATCCCGATAAAACTTTGGCGCAGTTGTACGACCCCGACACCATGCCCGAGCCTTTATTACAGGCGCACAAAAATTTAGATCGTGCGGTAGAGGCGTTGTATAGAGAGAAGCCATTCCGTGATGCTTCCGAGCGCTTGGAACATCTATTTGCTCGCTATGAAAAGTTGATTGCGGCAGAGAAAGAACAGGCGTTGGCAAAAAAGAAAAAAGGGAGTAATTAATGAGCAAATTGCAAAACAAAATTGAAGCCCAAGATCGTTCTTTATTTGATGTCTTGAACGAAAAAAAATATACGGTAGATTATTTTCAACGAGAGTACAGCTGGGAAGAAAAACATATAGAAGAGTTAGTAACGGACTTAACTTTGGCTTTTCTAACCGAGTATACTCCCGGTGATAAGCGTAACGATGGGGAGAACTATAACAATTACTTCCTTGGTCCTTTTGTTATTCTTATAAAAGACGGTAAGCGTAGCATTATAGATGGTCAGCAGCGTTTAACCTCTTTAACGCTATTTTTGATTTATCTAAATAATCTACAAAAAGAGTTAGAGTATGACGAAAAAATAGCGCCAATGATTTTTTCAGAGCATCGAGGAGTTAAGTCTTTTAACATCACTGTTGAGGAGCGTATAGAGTGCCTTGAAAGCCTCTTTAACTCAGGGGAGTACACACCAAAAAGCAACGCCTCTGAGTCTGTTCGCAACATGACTGAGCGTTATTACGACATTCAGAAAGCTTTTCCAGAGGAGCTGAAGACCGAGCGATTTCCTTTCTTTATCGATTGGCTCAAGTACAACGTTGTCATGGTCGAGGTGAGAGCCTACTCTGATGAAAATGCTTACACCATTTTTGAGACTATGAATGATCGAGGGCTTAGTTTAACTCCTTCTGAAATGCTCAAAGGCTACGTGCTTTCCCGCTTTAATGACGAGGATAAGCGTATCAAGGCAAACTCTGAATGGAAGGAAGGCATATTAAAACTCAAAGCTTATGGTAAAGAAGAGGACCTGCGCTTTTTCCAAGCGTGGTTACGTGCTCAACATGCAGACTCTATTCGACCAGGGAAAGCTGGGTCTAAAAATGAAGATTTTGAAATCATAGGTACGCGATTTCATAACTGGGTACGTGAAAATCATGAAAAAATAGGGTTAGATTCAGCTAATGGGGAAACATTTGAAAATTTTGTAGAGAGAGATTTTAGATTTTACCTTAAAGCCTACTTACGTATTTTAGATGCTCAGGGTCAGCTAACTAAAGGGCTTGAATCTGTTTATTACATTCACCATTGGGGTATTGCACCCACCTTAAGTTTGCCGTTAATGCTTGCGCCATTAAAAACGGATGATAGCCCTGAAACAGTGAATGCAAAACTAAGAATGGTAGCGGCTTATATTGAGGCTTTTGTCGTTAGACGCTCCATTAATTCCAGAAACTTCTCAGCCAATTCGATTCGCTATACGATGTACAGCCTAGTTAAGGAAATTCGTGGTTTGAGCTTGTCAAAGCTCCATGCTCTCTTGTCTGAAAAGCTAACTGAGATGAAAGAGAATTTTGGGGATATACGGGCATTTCGTTTACATGGCCAAAATCGACGTTTTGTTAAGTTCTTGTTATGTCGAATAACAGCATGGTGTGAGCAGCAAGCAGGCATGAGTACAGATTTTAATACTTACTATTTCCCATCTAGCGGTAAGCCTTTTGAGGTAGAGCATATTTGGGCTAATAAGTTTGAGAGACATACTGAGGAGTTTGATAACGAAAATGAGTTTCTGCTGTTTCGTAATCAGCTAGGTGGGTTAGTGTTGCTTCCCAGAGGTACCAATCAGTCCTACGGAGACTTACCTTACGCAGAAAAGCAAATACATTATATTAAAGAAAACTTGCTAGTTAAATCTCTTTGTCCTCTCGCCTATGAAAATAACCCTAATTTTCGTGCGTTCCTAAATAGTGTAAATCTGTCATTTAAGCCACATGTCGAGTTCAAGAAAAAAGATATCGAAGAGCGACAAGCTCTTTATCAGGAAATATGTAAACACATCTGGAAGCTTCCTGCAATTGCTACAGCTTGATGCAGGCTCCTTATGGCCTCAAATTGGAAATTGACTATGGCTAATTTATTGACTGTTAATTACAAACAAACCGGCAAAAGCGCAAACCTCAATGAGATGGGTATGCGAGAAATGCAGGCCCGTGCTTTTGAGTACAGAGATGCGCAGTATCTCTTGCTTAAAGCGCCACCTGCTTCGGGAAAGTCACGGGCGTTGATGTTTTTGGGCTTAGACAAGCTCCACCACCAAGGTATTAAAAAAGTAATTGTCGCAGTACCGGAAATGTCCATCGGTGCTTCGTTTAGAAATACCCGCTTAAGCGAGTTTGGCTTTTTTGCCGATTGGACGGTGGATTCGCTCTATAACCTGTGTGTGCCTGGTGCCAATGAGGAAGGCAAGGTGAATACCTTTGTGCGCTTTATGTCAGATCCCGCTGCACAAATTTTAGTGTGTACGCATGCGACCTTACGTTTTGCCTATCAAAAACTGACCCCCGCTGACTTTAATGATACCGTGCTGGCGATTGACGAGTTTCACCACACCTCTGCGGATGGGGATAACCGTCTAGGCGAACTCATTGATGGCATCATGAAAGGCTCTAGTGCTCACATTATTGCCATGACGGGTTCGTATTTCCGTGGCGATGCGGTGCCGATTTTGCTGCCCGAGGACGAGGAGAAATTCACCCAAGTCACTTACTCTTATTATGAGCAGCTGAATGGGTATCAATACTTAAAATCCTTGGGAATTGGCTATCACTTTTATACCGGGCGTTATTTGGATGCGCTGCATGAGGTTTTAGACACGACTAAGAAAACCATTATTCATATCCCAAACGTCAATTCAGTGGAGTCCACCAAAGACAAGTACTCGGAGGTGGATCATATCTTGGATGTGATCGGCACTGTCATTGAAAAGGATATGACAACTGGGATTATCACGGTTAAAGACAAAAACGGTCGTTTGTTAAAAGTGGCTGATTTAGTCGATGACAACCCAATGCGTGTAGAGGTGCAAAACTACCTACGCAATGTGTCTAAAGCGGAGGATATGGACATTATTATTGCGTTGGGTATGGCCAAAGAGGGCTTTGATTGGCCGTGGTGTGAGCACGTATTAACTGTTGGCTACAGGTCGTCTTTAACGGAAATTGTGCAGATCATTGGACGTGCCACGCGAGATAGTGCAGGAAAAACACACGCGCAATTTACGAATCTAATTGCGCAGCCGGATGCCAATGATCAGGATGTAAGAGTTTCCGTCAATAACATGCTGAAAGCGATTACGGTGTCGTTGCTGATGGAGCAGGTGTTAGCGCCGTCTATTAAGTTTAAACCTCGTTCTCGTATGGAACCGGGTGAAAAAATAGAGCCGGGCACGGTGGTGATTGACGATAGCACGGCCCCTGTTTCTGAAAAAGTGATGAAAGCACTGGAAAACATGGACAACATCAAGGCTGCCATTTTGCAAAAGCCAGAGGTGGTTGCGCCAGCGGTGACGGGCGAGGCTGACCCCGAGGTGTTAGGCGAGGTAGAGATCCCTAAGATTATTGAAAAACTCTATCCCGAGATGGATGACAACGAGATACAGACCCTATCGGAAGCAGTGCAACTGTCTTTAGGTGTGCAGGCTACGGGTGGCTTAATTGATGAGGCAGACTTACCCGAAGGCGCCGAGGTGTTTGTACCACCGGGTGTGCAGGAAACGGGAGCACCGTATCAAGTGCAAACAGGGGTAACGGGTGGGCCCTCCGTTACAGGTCAAAGTGGTGCGCCTGAACCAAACCGTAAATTTGTACTGATTGATAAGAAGTTCGTCAATATTGAGCATTTGAACGTGGATTTGATTCGCCAGATTAACCCGTTTCAAGGGGCGTATGAAATTCTCTCTAAGGCGGTAACTCCTTCGGTATTAAAAACCATTCAAGACACGGTAGTCGCGATGCGCTCTACGATGTCAGAAGAGGAGGCTGTTATTTTGTGGCCGCGTATTCAAACCTTTAGAAAAGAAAAAGGACGAGAGCCCTCTGTGACTTCTGGTGATCCGTATGAAAAGCGTTTGGCAGAAGGCTTGGCCTATTTGAAGCGTAAAGCTCAGGAGCGCAAGGCTGCACAGGTTAACGCTTCATAGGGTAGGGGTATGGCAATTAGACATAGTCAAACTAAAGCAGCCAATCGGTTATCACTGGATGATATCTTCAACAGTCCAGACGAGTTTGGTTTATTGGATGTGGCACCCAAGGCAATAAGCCAAAATGCCCCGATTGAAATTACGAATTTTGAGGCGATTAACGCTTTTGTGGATCAGCATGGGCGAGCGCCGAGTCAAGACGGTGATTTAGCAGAGAAACTCTTAGCCAGACGTTTAGCAGGTTATCAAAGCAACTCCAGTTTTCACCCTACGTTGATGCCTTACGATCGTTATGGCTTCTTGGTTGCGGTAAAGGAAGAGGTCGAGGAGCAGCTAGTAGAGTCAGATCTAGCTCCTCGTGCTTTGGTTGATGATGAAAAGCCGAAAAGTATTCCTCCAGAGGAGGTCACTTCGCTAGATGATATTTTTGCTAGTGCCGAATTCAATGAGCTGGATTTAGGTGATCAGAGCTTATTCGATATTCAGCATATTCCCGCAGTAACAGATCGAGAGCAGCCTGATGAAGTTGCTCAGCGCCGTGTCTGTGAGGATTTCTATCAGTTTGAGTCGATCTTTTTAGAGGCTCAACAAGGGCTGAAATCTGGAAAAATGGAAACCGTTCGCTTTAACCTGACGTCACAGGTGGAAGAAGGGGATCTGTTCATCATGGAAGGGGTGCTCTGCTTGATTGATGAGATAGGCGATTACAGAGAAGACAGCCAAGGCCGTTATGACCCCAGATTGCGAGTCATTTTTGAAAATGGCACTGAATCGAACCACCTTCTGCAGTCACTCGCTAAGCGTCTTTACATGGATGAGACCGGGCGTCGAGTCGTGCGCAGTGCTGAGTCAGTCGTTGATGCGTTTAATAATGTGTCGCACAAAGACAAACGCGCTGGGCAGATCTATTTCGTGACGACGCTTAGCGACAACCCGGCTCTAAAAGCCATACCTAATCTGATTAAAATTGGCTACACCGAACAAACGGTAGAAGAACGTACAAAAAACGCTGAACGAGACACCGCTTTTTTAGAAGCACCCATTAGGATTTTGGCCTCTATCGAATGCTATAACCTCAACCCTAATAAATTTGAATCATTGATTCATGGGTTTCTACATGCCCAGCGTCTGCAAATGACCTTGGTGGGGAAGGATGGCAAAACCTACAGCCCAAGAGAATGGTTTTCAGTGCCATTAGACACCGCTCGTGAGGTAGTAAGACGAATTATTGATGGCAGTATTGTGCATTATCGAATGGATAATACGACGGGGAGATTGGTGGGTAAAGGGGAGGGACGTCAATTAGAGGGCTATTTGTAAATTACGGTAGTTATTAGAGCAGATCACAAAAACTGTTAAAGGAGTTGGTAGCTATGGCAACGTTTAATCCCAATGAGTTAAAAAGAAAACTCAGAGAGGCCCAGCGTAAAGAAGCACAGCAAGTAAAGCGGGAGATTGATCGAGTGAACCGCGTGAATAAAAGAGCTGTAGATGACTATAACGTAATGCTCCGACCAGTGCCGTCTTGAATTCCCTCGTAGAAAAACGACAATAGGTTCCAATCTATTTTTAGGTTGGAACTTATGAACAACACTCACACTTCTACAGACGCGTATCGGCGTCTTTCTCGCCGTCATTTCACCAAAGATTTTAAACGCAGCGTGGTTGAGCATTTGCTCAGCAATGAATTAACGGTCGCTGAGGTTGCCCGTGAACACGATTTGCATCCCAATCAATTATGCCGCTGGCGTAATGAATACCATAACCAGCAGCTGGAAACAACCCCCGCCAAATATCAAGACACTTCCTTTTTGCCCGTTACCGTGACGGAGCCGTCTCTTGCCCATCAAAAGATGACGATTAAGGGACGGGATCCGCACGATCAAACACAGGTGGTTTTAACCATCACGCTACCCAAGGGGAACTTACAGGTCCATCACCAGTGTCCGACACAGTTATTATCTATGGTCATTGAGGCGCTTAAATGATTGGCTTACCTGCAGGAACCCGCGTCTGGCTGGCGGCAGGTGTGACCGATATGCGCCGGGGCTTTGATGGTTTGGCCGCCATTGCCCAGGACGTCTTACAACAGGATCCCTTCAGTGGTCATGTGTTTGTATTTCGTAATGCTCCGACCAGTGCCGTCTTGAATTCCCTCGTAGAAAAACGACAATAGGTTCCAATCTATTTTTAGGTTGGAACTTATGAACAACACTCACACTTCTACAGACGCGTATCGGCGTCTTTCTCGCCGTCATTTCACCAAAGATTTTAAACGCAGCGTGGTTGAGCATTTGCTCAGCAATGAATTAACGGTCGCTGAGGTTGCCCGTGAACACGATTTGCATCCCAATCAATTATGCCGCTGGCGTAATGAATACCAACGCCAGCAACAGGAAACGAACTCGGCCAAATATCAAGACACTTCTTTTTTGCCCGTTACCGTGACGGAGCCGTCTCTTGCCAATCACAAGATGACGATTGACGAACAGGATCCGCACCGGCACGATCAAACACAGGTGGCTTTAACGATCACGCTACCCAAGGGGAGCTTACAGGTCCATCACCAGTGTTCGACACAGTTATTATCCATGGTCATTGAGGCGCTTAAATGATTGGCTTACCCGCAGGAACCCGCGTCTGGCTGGCGGCAGGCGTGACCGATATGCGCCGGGGCTTTGATGGCCTGGCCGCTATTGCCCAGGACGTCTTGCAACAGGATCCCTTCAGTGGTCATGTATTTGTATTTCGTGGGCGCAAAGGCGACCGCATCAAGGTGCTGTGGTGGAGTGGAGACGGTATGTGCCTGTTGGCCAAACGCCTGGAACAAGGTCATTTTGTCTGGCCCCAGGCCGAGTCCGGATCGGTGCATTTAACGCCCGCACAACTGTCGATGTTGCTGGAAGGGATTGATTGGCGACGGCCCGCCAGAACACATAAACCGAGTCGCGTATAGACGCCCTAAAAAACGACAGAATGGCGTATTGACTGGCGTTCCGGCTTTTTATTTAATGATGTCAGGGTGGTTGTTTGGTAAAATAACGGCTATGCCTACACCGCCACCGCTTCCCGATTCCATTGAAGATTTAAAACATTTGGTGCTTGCCATGCAAGCCGACATGGAAGCGGTTCGGCTGGAGCGTGACACCCTGAAATCAGGACGCCTGAACGATAAACAGGAAATCGAACGCCTGACTTTATTACTGGCCAAATTACAGCGCCTGCTGTTTGGCCAGAAGTCCGAGAAACTGGTGCGCCAGATAGAACAGCTGGAACTGGAACTGGAAGAGCTGCATATCAAGCAGGGAGATCATCCCGTTCAGCCAGAACCTGTTACACCGCCAACGCGCACCGCACCGGTGCGCAAACCACTCCCCGAACATCTGCCCCGCGATATCCAGGAGCACCTGCCACAGGCGTGCTGCTGCCCCGATTGTGGTGGCGCCTGGCAACGTATTGGCGAAGATGTGAGTGAAGTACTGGACTATGTCCCCGCCAGCTTGCGTGTGATCCGCCATGTGCGTCCCCGCTTCAGTTGCCGCCAGTGCGATCGCATGGCACAGGCACCGGCACCCAGCCGTCCCTTGGCGCGCAGTTATGCCGGAGCAGGATTGCTCAGCCATATCATGGTCTCCAAATATCTGGATCATTTACCCTTGTACCGCCAAAGCCAGATGTGGGAGCGGGAGCATGTTTCCTTGAGCCAGAGCACGCTGGGCGACTGGGTAGGTGGCGTGCATCAATTGCTGCGCCCATTGATCAACGCCTTGCACCAGCATGTCTTTAGCGCTCGCAAGCTGCATGCCGATGACACCCCGATTGCGGTGCTGGCACCGGGGAGCGGTAAAACCCGGCAAGCCCGCTTATGGGTGTATGCCCGCGATGATCGCCCCAGTGGCGGCACCCAGCCACCGGCGGTCTGGTTCCGCTACTCACCCGATCGCAAGGGCATCCATCCGCAAACCCATCTTAAAAACTTCGACGGTATTTTACAGGCCGATGCCTATGCTGGTTACAACGAGGTATACCGAACCGGCAAGATTATTCAAGCGGGTTGTTGGGCCCATGCCCGACGCAAGTTCCATGATATTCATGTCCATCGGCCCTCTGATATTACCCATCATGTGCTCACTCAAATTGGCCGTTTATATGAGATTGAGGCCGGCATCCGGGGCAGTCCACCACTAACTCGTCAGGCCGAGCGCCAGGACAAGTCATTGCCAATTGTGCTTGCCTTGCATGAGTGGTTCATGCAGCAGTTACCGACCCTGTCACGCAAATCTGTGACGAGCGATGCCATCCAATATGCCCTTAACCAGTGGCAGGCCTTGACACGCTATCTGGATGACGGGGAAATTGACATCGATAATAACGCTGCAGAACGCGCCTTACGTGGTGTGGCAATTGGTCGCAAAAATTATCTATTCCTGGGTTCGGATGCGGGTGGTGAGCGGGCGGCAACGCTTTACAGTTTGTTGGGCACGGCCAAACTGAACGGGATCAATCCCGAGGCGTACCTGTGTCATGTGCTGTCGGTGATTGCCGACTATCCGATTAATCGCATCGACGAATTATTGCCCTGGCGAGTGCAGCTGTAAAAAACAAGTTTTAAGCTGTCAATACGGTATGGGGCGGAGCATTACTAAATAAATATACTGGCTTTATATTTAATTTATAAGCACATTTAAATTGACACATATTTGTTTCTTAAATCAACTTAAGGTAACATTATTATCCACCTTGCGTATGATGCAGCGGAACGACAGGAAAAAACAATGAGTATCAAACAAAAAATAATGAAAGCAGCAGTATTTCGGCTCCTGTCACTTTGGTTCTCAAAGTGGATGACGAAGCCCCAATTAGATTTTCTGCTAATTTGAGGCGTAGAAATGAGCATTATTATCACGCCAGCGTCCTTGGCAAAGATTATCCAGAAGAAACGGTAACAGCGCTCAAACAAATTCAAGCCGCAAAATCCAAAATACTCATTGGCATTATGCTTGGAAACGATAACAATTACTCAGAAGCAATCGGCGTATCCGGGTCAACCGCAACCACAACAGCTTTTATGAAAGCATGCGGAATTAAGCAGTAAGCGGCCTGACTAAGCGCAACTGTTCCGTGCCAACAGGAAAAAATCAAGCCACATACCTCAACATAGTGACATAATGAATACCGCTGCCCGCCAGCACAAACAAATGCCAAATACCATGCGCATGACGCCAGCGACTGTCGTTGGCATAGAATAAAATACCCGCCGTATAAGCCACACCACCGGCCAGCAGCCATAAAAAGCCGTCCCGGCCCAATGCCTCCATTAGCGGGAATAGCGCGATAATTGCCAGCCAACCCATTAACACGTAAAGCAGCATTGAAAACACCCGTTTGCCGCGCGCCAGCCAGATTTCCTGGACAATGCCCAGCACGGCCAGCCCCCATACCACTCCAAACAACGTCCATCCCCAGGCACCCCGCAGGCTGACCAGGGCAAAGGGCGTATAGCTGCCGGCAATCAAAAGATAAATGGAACAATGGTCAAACTTGCACCAGATCCGCTTGGCCCTGCCGCGCAGGCTGTGATAAAGCGTGGACGCCAGGTATAAAAAAATCAGCATAACGCCATAAATGCTGAAGCCAACAATTTTCCAAGGGTCGCCAGCCTGTGCGCCAAGCACAATAAGCAGCACTGCACCAACAGCCGCCAGCCCTGCCCCTGCCAGGTGGGAAATACTGTTAAACCGTTCACCGTAATACATTCGTCTGTTCCTTTTTAAGGCTTCATCTTCTCTCAAGGTTTGAGCAAGCTCAGGCGTTTTAAATCCTGTTCCAGTTCTTTCAGGCTGTCTTCCCTTTGACTCAAACGCTGTGCCTGCTTAAATTTCTCATATTCGATAGCCATTTTTTCCTGGGCAATTTCCTGACTTATTTTACCGGCATGCGTCAACAGGTCACGACCATTTAACTGAATAATGCTATCGAGGCGTGCCACCCAATCCTGCATAGTCATGGGTATTTTTTGTTGTGCCATCGTTTCTGCAAATGCCAGGTATTGCTCAACCAGCAGCCCTAACAATTTAATTTCATCTTCTTGCAGGTAGTTTTTAGCAATAGCGGCATCTTTCCTGTTAGGTACTACACCCTTTTTCTCAAATGCCAACATCCCCATTAAAGGTTTGTTGGCATCACTACGACGATATACCAACTCTGCCGCTGTTTGCTGGCTGATTGCCCAGAGCAGTTTGTTTTGCACCTGCGCAAAAAACGCAATAGTAGCGGGCGAACCTGGATCATAATCAATACTGGTAGTGTAAATATCCTTGATCTTCTGATAAAAGAAACGCTCAGACAGACGTATTGCGCGAATACGTTCCTGTAACTGGCTGAAGTACGTCATGGACTCGCCTGTTTTGAAACGCTCATCGTTAAGCAAAAAACCCTTGGTAATAAACTCCCTGAGCTGCCGGGTAGCCCAAATCCTGAAACGCGTCCCCTGCACGGACTTGACGCGATAACCTACAGAAATAATAACGTCAAGATTATAAAACTTAACTTCATTAGACTGGGTTTTACCCGCTATGGCACCATGCTGAGTGGTTAGTCGGAAATTCCGACACACCTCTTCTTCTATCAATTCACCCTCTTTAAAAACATTTGAAATATGCTCGGTAATAGTGCTGCGCCCCTTATTGAACAGTTCGGCCATTTGAGCCTGCGACAACCAAACCGTTTCATCTTCAAGTTGCACATCCAACCGGATTTCACCATCAGCAGTCTGATAAATGAGCAAATTTGAATCAATCATTGTTATCCTTTTCCTGTCTGCCAAGTATTACCAAAACTGCCATAATAATTTAATCGCATTTTTTTGCATTCAATATGAGAGATAAATATCATTACCCGCCCAACAAAAACGCCCCCTCATTACTCACATTCCCCACCGCCTTATGCGCCATTTGCAAACGCATCTTTTCTGACGGATACTGCCCGGCAATTTGGCGTAGCTGCAACTTGTTATTATTAACCGGATCAAGCCAGGCGGCATAGTCTGCCGGTTGCAGAATCACCGGCATGCGGTCATGAATGTCTTTGGTAAGTTCATTGGCACTGGTGGTGATAATCTTGACATCCTCCCCTCCCTCTCGCTAACGCTCGGCCCCAAGGGGCCAAGGAAGGGAATTCCTGCCGTGTTTAGCCCACAGA
>LSQX01097922.1_pt1 | contig 14194 bp, 13 predicted proteins | sample 654561 | NCBI WGS metagenome assembly LSQX01 (sample SAMN04489861, study PRJNA283612) | anaerobic digester metagenome | isolation source: 4 biogas reactors fed with cattle manure at either 37C or 55C with and... | place: Denmark: Kongens Lyngby | collected 2014
GTCTTGGCGATTTCCATCATGGACTCCACAAAGGCTTCCCGGAAGCCGGGCAGTTTCATGGTGTCGGAGGTCAGGCTGCCGATGACCACGTCATTGGTGATCATGTCGGTCACGCCGATGACGATGACTTCCTCTTCGATGGGCTTCTCGCGGCCCCATTCGCCGGTCCACTGTTCTTCATAGGAGGAACGTCCGTCGGCGTAGCAGAGGAAGACGTCAACCTGCTCGTTGGCAGCCTGGGCAAACATCTGCGGGTAGGCCGTTCCGGGCAGTACGGTGGTCAGGTCGGAGATCATCTTGCCGTAGCGGGCTTTCAGCCAGAGGGCAGGATAGAGATAACCGGCGTTGGAGGAGGTGTTTGCGACGGCCCAGGTGGCGCCGTCCAGGTCTTCCCAGGTCAGCTCTTCACCATTCTGGACTTTTTCCGCCAGCATTTTGCCGTGGGGCGAGGGGCCGGCATAGATCAGGCCGGGGTAGCCGGTCACCTGCTTGGAAGGATCGCGCTGGGCCAGGCTGCCGTTCCAGACCATGGGGTCGGTCCCCGAGCGGTCGAAATCGTAGCGGGTGGCGGTCAGCAGAAGATCGACCTCGTCGTCATAGGTGATGTAGACCAAAGCGCTGCTGAAACCGATGTCGGCACTTCCGGCGGACAGGGCCTCACCGACGGCTTCGAAGCTGGTGCCTACGGTGATCTCGACTTCCTTGACGTCGAAATTGTGCTTGGCCAGCTCGTCGTTGAGAAGCTGTTTCAGGGGCTCGGTCGTCTCCAGGATCAGTTCCACGTCCATGGAGGGGACATAGGCCACCCGGAGTTTTTCGACCACAACCGGCTCGACCGGAGCGGGCTCTGTCTGGGATTGGGTGGGCTCTCCGGAGGGATCCGCACTGTCGGTCGGCTCCGTGACAGGCTTATCACTGCAGGCGGCCGTCAAAAAGAGGGCCAGGACCAGCAGGACTGCCAGTAGAACACGTCTTGTTTTCATAATTTTCTCCTTGTTTTCGGTTGAATCTTCTGCAAAGTACACAAAAGATTATAGTATGCAGATATCATAGCGAAAGTGCATAACAACTGCAATGAAGAGTCCGGGCAAGGGATTTAGAGCAGATTGCTGACCCCGCCCGCGATGGAAATGAGACCGGCGGTGAACTGGATGATATAGACGAAGTTGGAGAACTTCTCATTGGAGATCCGGTGGTGGAGCCAGTTCCCGATCAGGAAGGCGAGGACGACAACCGGGAGGGCATAGCCGATCTTGATGGCCAGTTCCGTTGTGTAGACATTGCGGACAAAGATCCGGTAGATGGTGCTGATGACATTGGTGACCATCCAGACCGCGACCATGGTGGCCCGGAAGGCCCCCTTGTCCTTGAGCCGGCTGAGGGCGTAGATGTTGATCAGCGGAGCTCCCATGGACAGCATGCCCTGGATGACCGACCCCACGCCCAGGGTGGTATACATGGCGGGCTTGGACATCTCTTTGGATTCTTTTTTCCGGATCATGCGCAGGATCTCCCGGCCGCTGACCAGGGTGACCAGGGTCCCGATGATGAGGCGGAGGGCCCATTCGGTATCTCCCAGCCGGCCCATCAGCCAGTAGCCGACCGGCATGAAGGGGAGGATGGTGGCGGTAATGATCAGGAATTCACGGAAGTTGATCTTTTTGTACTGGGTTACCAGGGTGATGGTCAGCATCAGGAGGCTGGTGACCGTGAAAAAGGCCACGGACCTTTCCGCACCCCAGAAGAGGGACAGGATGGGCACGCCGACGGAAATGGATCCGAAGCCGGCGATGGCCTCGATGATATTCATGAATAAAACAAGAATCAGATAAGAAAAACCCATAATGACACACCTCTGCTACGTCCTTGATCAAGAGTATACGCCATTTTGCCCGGTCCGTTAACGGGGCAGGAGCAGGATGCCTCCCGTGATGGAGATGAGGCCGCTGACGAGCTGGACCCCGTAGACGGCCGTGATGAAGTTTTGGTCGGGCAGCCGCTGGTGGAGGCGGTTGCCGACCAGGAAGCCGATGAGGACCAGGGGCAGGGACCAGAGAATCCAGTTCCACATCAGGGGCGTATAGGAGTCCAGGACAAATGCACGGAAAAGCAGGGAGAGGGTGATGGTCATGACCCAGATGCCTGACATGGTGGCCCGGAAGACACTTTTATCCTTCAGCCGGGTCAGGGTGTAGATGTTGATGAGGGGTCCGCCCATGGAGAACATGCCTTCGACGATGGCCCCGGCGGCCAGGGCCGAATAGATGGCCCAGCGGGGCAGGTCGGAGTGGTCTTTTCTGATCAGGCGGCGCCAGAGTTCATGGCCGGCGATCAGGGTCACGGTCGTCCCCATGACCAGGCGCAAGAGCCACTCCCAGGCCCGGATCCGGGCGTAGAGGAGATAGGCCAGGGGCAGGAAGGGGAGGACGCAAAGTGCGATGATCCGGAACTCCCGCCAGTTGATCCTGCGAAACTGGGTGATGAAGATGACCAGGCAGAGGACCATGCCGGTGGCCGACATGAGATTGACCGCCGTCTCCGTCCCCGTGAAGAGGGCCAGGATGGGGATGCCGATGGAGGTGGAACCGAAGCCGACCACGGTCTCCAGGATCAGCATGAAAAAGAGGATGATGAAAAAGGCCGCCATGGATGCTCCGGTCTAAATCAAAAGGACGATGCCGCTTGCAAGGGACATCAGGCCGCTGGTCAGCTGGACCCCGTAAAGGATTGCCGCAAACTTCTCATTGGGTACCTTGTGATGGAGCATATTCCCCAATACAAAGGCCAGGACAATGAGAGGGATCGAATAAAGGATAGCCGACCAGTGCCAGGGGGTAAAGGCGTGAAGGACAAAGTGCCGGTAGAGGGTGGCCGCGCTGTTGGTGGTCATCCAGACACAGACCATGGTGGCCCGGAAGGCTCCCTTGTCCCGGAGTTTTGTCAGGGCGTAGTGGTTGATGAAGGCACTTCCCATGGAGAACATGCCCTCGATGACGGCCCCTGCAGCCAGCGATAAGCAGACCGACCGGCGGGAAGGCTCCGTCCAGTTCTTTTTGATGTAACGCCTCCAGAGTTCCCGGCCGGCAATGAAGGTGACAAGGGAACCGACCAGGAGACGCAGGGCCCATTCGATGGAGCGGAGTCGGGCATAGAGGAAGAAGCCGGCTGGCATGACCGGCAGGATGGCGGCCAGGATGATCAGCAGCTCCTTGAAGCGGATTTCATTTCTGTGGGTCACCGCCACCAGGAGGCAGAGAAAAATGCCGGCGACCGAGAGCAGGAGGACGGAGGATTCGGTCCCCAGGGCCAATGAAAGGAAGGGGATGCCGATGGACGTGGACCCGAAACCGGCGATGGCCTGGAGGATGTGGGTGAAAAAGACGACGGTGAAGAAGTAGATGATCATGAGTGTCCCGTCCGGCCTTTAAAAGGGAAACTGAACCCGCAAGCCGGCGATATCCTGCGGGGGAACTCCCTCTTGTTTTCGACGATTATACACGAAGGTCTTGGGGATGGCCTGTTCCTGCAAGTTTATGCTAGTTTATAGCTGACGTATCTGGAGGGGCGGGCCTGTGATTTATGAAGCTTGACGAACTGTTTTTCTTTTTCATCATGATTATCGCAGGCTACCTGGCCGCCCGCTTCAAATTGATTCCCAAGGAGTCGGAAAAAGCCTTCCCCCTGCTCCTGATGAATATCTGCTACCCGGCTATGATCATGAAGACCCTGTCCTCCATCCCTCTGGAGGAGATGTTCCGGTCCGGTCTTTTTGCGGTCCTGGCCACCTTGATCTTCACCCTTGTCATTTATGTCGTAAGCGGGCTTGTCCTTGGCAAGGCGCCCCTGAACCGCCAGGCCCAGCTCCGCCTGCAGCTTGGCATCGGCAATGTGGTCTATATCACCATCCCGCTTCTGGGCGCTCTTTTCGGGCCGGAGGTCATGTTCATCGCCATCATGCATTCGGTGACCCAGGATATCTTGATCTGGACCCTCTATTACCCTCTGACCCTCCGCCTTTCCTCGGAGGACAAGGGGAACACCTGGGTCCGCCTCTTCAAAAATCCCTGCATCATCGCCCTGATTCTGGCCCTGACCCTCCGCCTGGCCGGCATCGGCCTGCCCGGCCCGGTCAGCTACACCATCGGCCGTCTGTCCGACATGGTGGCCCCGGCCGCCCTCATCTATCTGGGTTTCCTGCTCCACAAATACGGGCTCTTGGCCTGGCTCAAAGATCCGGGGGCCATTCGCTACTCCCTGGTCAAGACTCTGCTCATCCCTCTGGCGGTGACCGCTATCCTTCTTTTCTTCACGGATGTCATGACGGCACTGGTTCTGGGCCTGCTTTTCGGATCTTCGGCCCCGACCGTCTCCATCGTCTGGGCGGATGGCCATGGGGGCGATGTTCCCTTTGCCATCAACTGTTTCCTGAGTTCGACCCTCATGCACGTGGTTCTGACTCTGGCTTCGGGGATCCTGCTTTTGAAAAGCGGGGTTCTGGCCTGAGCGAATTGTGCATTCCGGTACGCCGGGGAAGAAGCTTTAGCGTATATTCTTAAGGACAATGACTTCATACTGTATAGAGAAGAGCGGCTGACCGTTCTTGGAAAAGGATGACAAAATGGAAACCAAAGTAACCTTTATTTATGACTACAAGAGTATTGAGATCCCCAAGGAGCTCCTGGAGCTTCAGATGCCGGACATGGAGGGCTTTATTGACTTCCAGTTCCAGACCCTGGCGGAAAAGCACAGCACTATTGAACTCCCGGAGGGCCAGAAACATGTTCTGACCGACGAGATGGTGAAAAAGGAGGATCTCCCCGGGCTTGAGACCGTGGAGGACTATCGGGAAGCCATCCGGTCAGAGGTACCCATGGTTATTGTTTCCGAGCAGACCCACATGATCCTGATGAACTACCTGATGCCTCAGCTGGTCCAGCACTCCACCTTCGAGATCAACGACGAGGAAGCCACGGAGGAAGGGCGCAAGCGCCTTTTGGCCTTTCAGGAGAATGCCGAAAGCCAGGGGCTGACCCTGACCGAAGCCGGTCAGCGCGAGTTCGGCATCCCCGGCATGGACGAGGGCCAGGTCCGCCAGTACCTGCTTTATTTGGGGCGGACCAGTTTCCTCTTCAAGGTCCTGGCCCAGGAATATCTGAAACGTCAGGGTCAGACCTTTGATCTGGCTTCCTACTCCTCCTATATCAAGGATCTGGCGGATGCCTCGGGCATGGAAGAGTCCCAGGTCCGTGAACTGGTCCCCGTCCATGTCTACATGGAGGAGGTCCCCACCCTGGTCATGCTGGATGAGATGTCGGCCTGGATTGAACCGCAGATCCGCTTTACGGCCAGCGAAAATACGGAGGCCGACTAAGCCCCGGATCCTCTGCATACTGCCCGGCCTCATGTTAAACTGGAGAGAAGGCGGAAGGAAATACTTCTTTTCGCCGTCAAAAATACCAAGAGATAAGAATCCGGGAGGAAGGTGACTATGGGCTTGTTTGACCGTAAGAATTGTGACGTATGCGGCGGGAAGGTGGGACTTCTCGGCGGGAAGAAGGTGAAAGACGGCCGTCTTTGCTCAGACTGTGCCAAAAAGCAGTCACCGTATCTGTCCAGCCGCAAAAACTTCACCGTTGAAGAGATGAAGGCGCACCTGGCGGACCGGGAGGCCAATCTTGAGATTATCCAGAATTTTGAGCCGACCCGGACGGTCGGGTCCAACCTGAAACTCTATGTGGACGATGACAGCGGGCGCTGGTTCCTGACCAGGTCCCGCCGTTACCAGGAGTCCAACCCGGACGTCTTTTCAAGTGACCAGATCCTGGGTGCCCGTGTGGACCTGGAAAAAGGAACCCGGGTGGAAACCCTGCAGGAAGCCGTCCCGGCCAAGGACGGGAAGCCTGCGGTACCGGCCAGGACCCGTGAAGTCGCCTACTACAATTTTTACGTGATGGCCGATGTTTCCCACCCCTGGGTCAACCAGATGAGGCTGCAGGTCAACAACTCCTCGCTTGACGGCGGACCCCGCAATCCCGACTATCTGGAAGCCGAGCGGGATGCCAATGAGATCGTTGATACCCTTCTGGCCCTGCGCGACGGAGTCATGAGCGACAAGGCCGAAAAGGCCAAGCCTAAACAGAAGGTGGTCTGCCCCCACTGCGGCGCCATGACCATGCCGGATGAAAACGGGGCTTGCGAGTACTGCATGGGAGCGGTCGGCTGATCCGGGACACGGATCGTTTCCATCCTTATAGTTCCCGGGGCGGGAGGTGATGCACCATGATTCTTGGTGCCTACGCGGTACCGCATCCCCCGATCATCCTTCCGGAGGTCGGGCGCGGAGAAGAAGAGAAAATTTCAGCCACCCGTTCCTCCATGGAGCGGATGGCCCGTGAGATCGCGGATTTAAAACCGGACACCATCGTCATTTCCTCACCGCATGCCCCCTATTTTGCGGACGGTTTCTTTATTGCCGGAGGGGATCAGGTCCAGGGGGATTTCCGGTCCTTCGGGGTCATGGAAGTCCGGGAGGAGGCGGTCCTGGACCGGGAGTTCACCCAGGCCTTCCACAGCGGTCTGGCCAAGGCCGGGATCCTGTCCTCGGTCGTTCCCGCGGGCCGCAGGGGCATGGACCACGGTGCCTTGATTCCCCTGCGTTTCATCCATCAGGAGTACCGGGATTTCAAGCTGGTCCTGACCGGCCTCTCCCTTCTGGCCGAGGAGACCCACCGGCAGGCGGGAAGGATTCTCTCGGATCTTTCGGACAGCCTGGGCCGCCGCCTTATTTATATCGCCAGCGGCGACCTCTCCCATGTCCTCAAGAAAGACGGTCCCTACGGCTTCAAAGAGGAGGGCCCCCGTTTTGATGCGGAGATTGCCCGTATCTTCGAGACCGGGGATCTGGAAGCCCTCTTCGGCTTTGCACCGGAGTTTCTGGGCGAAGCTGCCGAATGCGGGCTCCGTGCCTTCCAGATTATGGCAGGCGTTCTGGACGGCCGGCCTTTCACACCGGAACTTTATTCCTATGAGGGGACCTTCGGCGTCGGCTATGCCGTGGCCTCCTTTCTGCCGATCGAGGTGTGACATGAAAAGGAATCCGTACGCAACGCTGGCGCGCTCCTCCATCTCCTATTTCCTTGAGACCGGCCGGACCATGGAACTGGCCGGGGATATGCCGCAGGAACTGCTGGATAAAAAGGCGGGAGCCTTCGTCACCCTTTATAAAGGGGATGAGCTGCGGGGCTGTGTCGGCACCATTACGCCGGTCCGGGAAACCCTGGCCGAGGAGATTATCCGCAATGCCCTGACGGCGGCCTTCCGGGACCCCCGTTTTCCGCCGCTCGAAGAGGAGGAGCTCACCTTCCTTACCATCAGCGTCGATGTTTTGAGTGAGCCGGAAGAGATTGAGTCCATGGCGGAGCTTGATCCCGACCGCTACGGAGTCATTGTCAGCTGCGGCTATCGCCGGGGCTTACTCCTCCCTGATCTGGACAGCGTGGATTCTCCGGAAGAACAGGTCTCCATCGCCCTTCGGAAAGCAGGGATCCTCCCCGATGAATCCTATACACTGGAACGCTTTTCCGTGACCCGCCATCAGGAAAATGACTGATCGGGCAGCAGTCTGTTCCGTCTGCTGGAGGCACTGCCGGATCCGGGAGGGCCAGCTGGGCTGGTGCGGAGCCCGGACCGTCCGGGACGGCCGGGTGATCCCGGACAACTACGGCAAGCTGACCAGCCTGGCCCTTGACCCCATCGAAAAGAAGCCTCTTTCATTTTTTCATCCCGGGACCATGATCCTGTCAGCCGGAAGCTACGGCTGCAATATGGCCTGTCCCTTCTGTCAGAATTTTGAGATTGCCAGGGAAAAAGGGGCCGGCCGCCACAGCCGGCAGTTCAGCCCGGGAGAACTTGTGGAACGGGCGCTTGACTACAGGTCCCGGGGGAATATCGGGATTGCCTTTACCTACAATGAACCCCTGGTCGGCTATGAATTTATCCGGGATACCGCCCGGCTGGCCCGTGAGGAGAATCTGGAGGCTGTCGTCGTCACCAACGGCCAGATTGAGGAAGAACCCCTGCGTGAACTTCTTCCCTTGATTTCGGCCTGGAATATCGATCTCAAGGCCTTTACCGAGGAGGGCTACAAGAGGCTGGGCGGCCGCCTGCAGGAGACCTTGCGGACCATCCGGCTGACACAGGAAGTATCGCATGTCGAGGTGACCACCCTGGTTGTCCCGGGTCTGTCCGACGGGGAGGAGGATATGAAAAGGGAGGCGGAATTCCTGGCTTCCCTGGATCCTGCCCTCCCTTTGCATCTGTCCCGTTATTTTCCCTGTTACCAGTACGATGTGCCGGCAACCCCCAAAGAGACGCTCTTTCGTTTGAAGGAGATTGCGGAAGAATCTCTGGAGCGGGTTGTTTTAGGCAATATTTGAAATCTTCCCGCCTTATCAGTAACCGCCTTCTTCTTCCATGAACTCAATATAGTAGCTCAGATAGTTATTGAGAATATTTCTGAGTCCGGGGATCTGATCCGTGTCAAGAGGGAGGAGGAGTTCAAGATCAGCCTCCCTGGCACTTTCTTTTTCGGAAGGGACAGGCTGAATCCGGATGACGGCCGGGGCGGTCTTTAAGAGTTCCTGATAGCGATCTTCCGGCTGCCCCAGGAGATAGCCTGCGATATGGTTGCTCATTTCCTCCAAAGCGTAGGTCTGAATGGGATCTCCGTCTTCCTCAGGACCTTCAGCCAGGAGTTTGATCCAGGTCTCCCGGTCTTTTTGGGAAGCCTGCGAAGTCGCCTCAATACTGTAATCTGCCTTCATGGCCCGCTGCAATGTGAAGCTGCTCAATTCTGCCAGATAGAAGCGGCGGTTGCCGGCCAGAAGTTCCAGGTAATCCGGATTGCTGCCGGAAAAGGGCAGGAGCATCACCCGGTCGTACTTTTCCCCCTCCTTGTCTTCCAGGGTGAAGCGGATTTCCGACGTCCAGATGTAGTAGGGCGTCACATAAAGTTCATCCGGAGTCTCCGGATGAAAGAGATGGGCGGCATAGCCTTTTGAAAGATCCCGGCTGGCTAAAGTCCGTGGCAAGGCAAGGCCGGGGTTGTCTTCGGCCAGGACCTGACTGTAGATGCGGATGAAGTGTTCGATATCTTTTTGATCTGACAATTCGATGATGTGGCCCCGGGAGCGGTTGGGATTCTCTTCCGGAATCAGGCCGTGGCTGTAGTGAAGCTGAATCTTCTCCGTATGTACGGCATCAGGCATCCTGCTGGAAAAACCGCCTGCCCCCGACATGACGACGAAGAGCCAGACTGCAAAGGGGATAAGAGTAACGGCGGCTGCGGGGACAAGTGTCCGCCAGCGGATCTTTCCTTTACCCCGGATCAGGTTGAAGATCCAAAGAGCGATCAGGAAGCCCAGACCGGCCCCGATCAGAAAAGGTTCGGGGGAGACGGCGGTTACGATGTTGTCCTCGGCGGTCAGCATCCGGAGATAATGGGCCCCGTAGCCGCCCAGCAAGGTCACCGTCATGATTCCCATCCACTGGGTGAGTTCAAAGGGCCAGTTGATGGAGTCAACGCCCGGGGCCATGCCGGTATTCCGCCGGCGGAAGAGGAAGAAGGCGAAGCCGGCCGCTGCCAGGATCAAAAGGGCGGTGACCCAGTGGTAATCTTCAATCCCCAGGATAAACAAACCCGGCGAGAAGACCTGGAAGAGGGCGGCCAGGCCGGGACTCAGATCTGCCGCCGCGGTGACGGGGTTGACGTAACCCGGCAGGAATTGGGCGGTGGCATCGCTGTACAGATAGATCAGCAGAGGCCAGAAGAGATTGATCAGGAGGAAGGTCCCAATAGCGGTGGGCGCCTTGTCGGTCACCAGGTAGCAGATCTCCAGAAGAAGAAAGAAGTAGATGATCCGGAGCATGAGGCTGGCGTAGGAAGACCAGATGGCCTCCAACTCCATGCCATAGGACATCCACTCATAGACAGGGGAGCCGATCAATTTAACGATCAGCGAATTCAAGGCCATGACGGCCAGGGAAGGCCCCATCAGGTAGCCCAGGGCCCCCGCATTGAAGGAGAAAAAGAGCTTCTCCCGGCTGGCGGGCAGGGCGAAGTAGAAGTCGCCCTTGTCCCGGTCATGGATGAAGCCGAAGAACTGCTGGGCCAGGATAAAACTCATGATGACCGAGAGGATGCCGGTGAAGGGAACCATGGTGTAGGCAAAGCTGTAGCGGTCGGCCATGATGGGCAGCGTCGTGGTTATGAAAAGGAAGATTAAGGGCAGGATCCAAAGGGCCAGGGGCCGCTGCCAGACCAGTTTGGTCAGGCTTCCTCTTGTTTTGTCGTGACTTTTTGTGTTCATTGTCTGCCGCCTTTCCTACCAGGGTGAGACTGCCGGCGCAATGCCAAGCTGAATCAGGGCCGTCAGCAGGCCAAAGAGGAATAGTCCGGAAATGACCGGCAGGATCTGCCGCATGAGGGGCTGCTTGCGGATCAGGCCTCCGCTGATGGCCGTGGAGGTCAATTGTCCCAGGATGGCTCCGGCTGCAAGCCCGATATAGAAAACCGGGGATTGGAAGATGGACTCCTGACGGTTCCAGGCAAAGAGGGCGTGGACAAAGCGGCCCAGGTTGATTCCGCCGAAGAGGACGTAGAGGGGCTGGAGATAGGCGTGCCAGGCCAGTCTTCCGCTCCGGACTCCGGCGTTTTCAGAGGGGCGCCTCCTGTAGAGGTACCAGGCCAGAAGGGTCCACAGGACGATCATGAGGGCCGCTCGCAAGAGGGACAAAGGCCAGATCATGGAGGTGAAGGGCCCGGCTGCAGGGGTCAGGAACCAAAGCAAAAAGCTGGGCGGATCGTGGAGGCGCCCGGTCATATCCAGGATATGGAAGATGGAGGTGACCCAGGCCAGCTGGATGCCGATTGCAGTCAGAAAGACGTCAAAAAGGGTTCCGGAGAGGACCAGGAAGACCAGACTGAAGGCGGTCAGTTCCAGGAGGGTCACAAAGAGCCGGATGAAGAGGGGCAGATAGGCCATGAAATGGTCGCCGAAGCCCCAGCCGGACAGAATGAACCAGGTAATGTTTCCGGTGACTGCGAAGATGAGGGTCAGGTCAATCAAGAGGGCCAGAACCCGGCCGAAAAACTGCTGGTTCCGGTCCAGGGGCATGCTGGCTTCCTTGTCGACTGCATTTTTGATGTAGAGGGTCCGGAACTGGACGCTTGCCAGGACCACCAGGGCGGCCAGGGATAAAAAACCCAGGCCCACATGGAGCGGGAGCAGAATGCTATTCAGGTGTCCGGCCAGGTAATCGGTAATCAAATAGGAGGGCCGGCTGGTCAGAAAACTGTAATTCTCCCGTCCGATGATGAGCAGGGCGATGGGCAGGGCAATGATGAAGAGGAACAGGAAGAGGAAGGTCAGGGACCGGCTCCGTTCCAATGCGTTCCCCAGGACCCAGCCCAGGCCGGGTTCTCTTTTTACTTTTTTTGTATTCATGGTCACAACACCCCTTCGTCAGGCCAGGAGTTCACTCACGGCATAGGCCTTCTGGCTGAGTTCGTAGATGAAGACCTCCTCGAGTGAGAGGGGCAGGACATCGAGCAGGAGCGGCCGTTTTTCCTCCAGGACCCGGCGGACTTCCCTTTCGCTGTTGCGTGCCAGGATTTCGACCAGGGATCCGCGGGTCCGCCATTGCAGGACCTGGAGCCCCGCTTCCCGGAGCATATCCTCGGTCATGGGTTCGGCGAAGGCCGCCTGGACCTTGACAATACTGAGGCGGAGCTTGTCCAGTTCTTCGACAAAGAGGAGGCCGCCCTGGTGGAGCAGGCCCACATGGTCGCAGAAATCCTCCAATTCCCGCAGGTTCTGGGAGGCGATGAGGACGGTCATCTGCTGGTCGGCGACCTGCCGGGCCAGAACCCGTTTCAGGTTCTGACGCATGACCGGGTCAAGGCCGTCAAAGGCTTCATCCATGAGGAGGAGTCTGGGGTTGGCGGCGATAGCCAGAATGACTGCGGCCTGACGCTGCATGCCCCGGGACATGCGGTCCAGTCTCCCGTTTTCATCCAGGGGGAAGATCTGCAGGAGTTCTTCGTAGAGGGATGGATCCCATTTCAGGTAGAGGGAGCTGTAAAGCCGGGCCATCTTTTTCAGGGTTTCAAAATGGAAGTAGGGCTGGTCGGAGACGAACTGGATATCTTCCTTGGCCCTGGTATTTTCATAGACCACCCGGCCCTCGTAGAGCATATGGCCCGCGGTCGGCTTGTAGACGCCAGCCGCCAGCCGCAGGAAGGTGGACTTTCCTGCCCCGTTGGAGCCGATCAGGCCGAAAATGGACGCGCCTTCAATCCGGCAGGAGACCTCTTCCAGGGCCTTGACCTGGCCGAAGTGCTTGCTCAGCTGCTCTGTTGACAGAATCGCCTGATTATCTGTTGTTTGATTTGATTGGTTTTCCATATCTTTATCCGCCTTCTTCATTCCTGGTTTCCTTCCCCTTCCTCGGCGATACAGGCGTCGAGCAGGGAATGGAGTGTCTCATTGGGGATGCCGGCCACCCAGGCAACATGTACGGCTGCCCGGAAGTTCCGTCTGATTTCTTCTTTTTCCACCTGTTTGCTGTCGCCCCGGCCGGCAAGGAAGTTGCCTTTTCCGGAGACAGCGTAGATGAGGTTTTCCTGTTCCAGCTCCCGGTAGGCCTTTTGCACTGTGTTGGGATTGATGCCCAGCTCAGTAGCCAGCTGCCTGACCGAAGGGAGCTGTTCATGCGGCTTGATCAGGCCCAGGGCCGCCATGCGGTGGAAGGACCGTTTCAGCTGCAGGTAAAGCGGTACCCCGCTTTGCAGATTAATTTCCGGATAGACCATGACGCACTCCTTCTATACAGCGTCATAACTGTACTAATTCATGTAGTACGGTTAAGATACTCTCTTCTTCCCAGCCTGTCAAGCAGGTTAAAACAGAAGCAGCAAAAAGAGGCGATCCGCATGACAGACCAATATAAAGAGTACTTTGCAGATATTTTGGAACCAACTGACCGGCCGGGACATCCCCCGGTCCCGGATTCTGGCCGTCCGGCGAATGAAGGACGGCGCCTGTCTCCTTCTTCGGGGAGCTGAAGAGCCAGTCTCCCGGACGGATTTTTTTCTTCTTCGACCGGACCCTTCCTTTGCCGGTTAAAGGGCTGACCGCCGTCTGCAATCTGCCGTATTTCCCGGCTCCGCCTGAATCCGCGGCCTGTCCGATCTGGAAATTTTAGACGGGGATATTGTCCTGTCTTCCGGCAGCCGTCCGGGGCTCTGGCAGGGTATTGAGGGGGTCGGCATCGGAAGGGGCGGCCGGCCCCTATCTTGCAGACAAGGTCAGGGCCCTGAGCGCTAGGGATGAAAAAAGGACCGCCGGCCGGCGGTCCCTTCTCTTCATTGCAAGGCCTTTTATGAATTGCTCTTAACAGCCCCGATAGGCCCGGATGAGTCCATCCAGGGTGGCCTTGGCATCCCCCAGAAGCAGGGCAATCTTGTCACCTCTGCCCTCGTCATAGAGGGGGTTGTCGACTCCGGCATAGCCGGGCAGTTTATCGAAATTACAGATGATCACGTGTTTGGCGTCTTCCACATCCAGGATGGGCATCCCGTAGATGGGGGTCCCTTCTGCGGTGTTGGCCGCGGGGTTGACCACGTCGTTGGCTCCGATGACGATGGCGACATCGGTCTCCTTGAACTCGGGATTGATGTCCTGCATTTCGTGGAGCTTGTCATAGGGGACGTCGACTTCAGCCAGAAGGACATTCATGTGACCCGGCATACGGCCGGCGACGGGGTGGATGGCAAACTTGACTTCCTTGCCGGCAGCCTCCAGTTCAGCCATCAGGGTTTTGACCGTGGACTGGGCCTGGGAAAGGGCCATGCCGTAACCCGGGACGATGATGACCCGATCGGCCTCAAAGAGCCAGCGGCCGCCCTCCTCTTCCGGAGAGGCGGATCCGTCTGCCAATTTTTCCGGCACTTTACAGGTCCTGTAGGCCTGCATAATCTCGTTCAAGGTGGCCTTGGCATCGCCCAGCATGAGGGAGACGTGATCGGAGCGCCCCTCCTCGTAGAGGGGGTTGTCCACGCCCGCATAGCCGGGGAGTTTGTCGAAGTTGCAGATGATCAGGTGTTTCGCATCCTCGACATCGAGAATCGGCATGC